>FUIF01000472.1_pt1 | contig 10723 bp, 15 predicted proteins | sample 1003461 | NCBI WGS metagenome assembly FUIF01 (sample SAMEA80401918, study PRJEB19352) | marine metagenome
TCTCCCAGTACTAAGAGATTCAGACACTTCGCCAACAACACCATGAGCAGGATTGACGTCAGTGTCCATTCCTTCAAACCGTGTACCAGCACGGATAGTGACACGATCACCTACATTAAAGTCAGTCATGCTATCCTACTGCCACCAGATCAACACCATATTTCTTCTTCTCTGCTACACGAGCAAAGCGTGCACGGAATATGTCACCACTAGCAGACACATACTTCTTACCACGCGGTACTACAAACAGTACTTCATTTGGTGCAGAATGTTTACGACCACCACTAACTGTAAAGTTAATTAACATTTTCATCAGAGTTTCTCCAATAATTCATTAATAGATCGAGTAATAGGCATGGCTTCAGACGGACATTGAAACGCATAACGTCCTTCGTAGCTAAGAACTCGCAAGTGTCGGTGACCAATGCTGCCCACCAAGCGCACATCAGTGCGACCACTACACCATTTAATGCCATGAGCAAGAAACACTTCTTGCAATGCACGTTGTAGCTCTTCGCAAGAACAATCCCATACACCTAAAAAGAACTCAGGTGCAAATTGTAGATCCTCATTCTCATAAGTATTCGCGCAACCAGACGGCCAGTTTACTGTGTAAATAGTATCACCAGCAAAAGGAGCGCGTCCACTAGTAACTCTCTTTACAATACCAACAGTACCATTGACAGGATTATACTTATTGTCACGGCCCTCATAACGAGAACCAGCTACCATAGTAACCTTATCACCAACTTCAAATTTAGGCATGAGGCTACTCCACTATTACCACATAACCACCACAAATGTAACGAAACGTCACATCAAAGCCAGCCTTTACAGCGGCGTTGTTAAAGACGCGAGCCATATCTTCTTGCTGTTCGGTGAAGACGAACGTACCTTTTCTTATTTCCATAAGAAATACCCTCTTATTTAAACACAAGTACACTTACAAACAGAATTAAAACTACTGCCTGTAAGTATTCAATACCAACCAAAGTAACACTACACCTCGTAGTTAGTTAAAGTTATTTCACCAGTATAAAGACAAACATCAGTATTAGCCCACCACTCATTGTGGGTTTCAGCTTTATCAGTAGGTAGGTCTTTGGCCGCTAAAGGAAACAATCGAACGTAAGAGTAACTACGCGCGGTGACAATACTAACCTCTCCCGCGTTGTTTATGGGCACTACTAGATCTCCCAGCCGTAGAGAAGATACAGCTATAGGATCTTGCTTCACTATCTTAGCCACTATGCTACCCTCCCTGCCATCATATCAGCATAGGACGTCGTACCCTTTGGGTATACCTTTTGACGTGTATCTTTTACACGGGTTTTGATACCAGCATACAGACCATGGGCTAAACGATTGGCACTGGCATGAGACAACGGTTCACCAGTAGTAGGATCAACACACACTTCCAAAGGACGTGCCTTATCTTTGCCTTTACGCGGCATATAGACAAACAGTGTAACGCTCATAGCATTAACTCCAGTAAGTAAATGAATGCAGCATCGGCTGCTACAAATAGAATAATAGAAAGTAACATGGCGTTACCTCCCAATTTAAGTGGGATGGGTAGAGGGACTCGAACCCCCAACCAATGGTGTAGAAGACCATTGCTCTATCCAATTGAGCTATACCCATATTGTTAGTAGATCAAGGAAAGCATGATATTATAGATTGCTAAGCCACTGGCGCAGCTAGACAATCTACAACTGTAGCTATTTGTTATAGAAAAGCAGATACCATACATACACGGCATCTGCAATTAGTAAACAGGTATCTAACGTGTTCACGCTACTAGCTTAGCAGCAAAGGCTTGTACATCTACGCCTTCTTTCTTTAGCTTAGCCATAACAGTTTTAAGATAACCAGCTTCATTGAAGTCAGCCTTTTCTGTATCACGCTTGTCATAGAACGGATTGTTAAAGGCGTGCTCAATTACGGCATCCTTTTCTGCCTGTTCTTTCGGTACTTCACCATTCTTTTTCCACTGCTGGGTCTTGTTATCCCAACGCACGGCAACGTGTTCAGTGACCCAATAACGCAGGGCATTACCACGGCTTGACTTAGGCATAGCGTTAACCAACGCAGATAAGGCAGTAAGATCACCATGTTCCAGATAGTGAGCAATACCACTAACACCAACAGTGTGAATGCGTTCATCAAGCTTACGTCCAGCTTGAGAAATAAGCTGTATAGTTTTCATGCTTTCTTTTACGGATAGAATTTTGAAGGTTGACATAACGTTTCCCCTAATGTGATTAAATTGATTATTGAAAAGCACAAGCTACCCTTATGCTTTATAAATAACCAACAGTTGTTTCTGCTGTTTTGACTGGCTTTCACCACCCTAGTTTGTGTGACCTGAATTATTACAGGCAGAGCAAACCTAGCATTACTTAAAGGCAAGCCTCAATCGAGGCACAACTATCTGACCGGCTGGCAATAGGTTATTGATCAATGCTCAAGCTTACACTAGCAACCAAGAATAGCTGCTAATTTCACCTAAGGCTTACTTTTTCCTTCACCCAGCGGAGTTTAACTATACAGGGATTATTCAATAGCCAGCTTATAAGACTAGGGACAAACGGCGCTTCCTGCGCACCCCTTTAAATGTCTACCCTACTACCAAATGAGAATGAGACTCATTACCGTTTACGGTAACCCATTTTCATTAGCAAGTAGGTCTAACCATTGAACCCACATAGACCGGATTCTAGCCTGGGATGATTACCCTCATTCGGAGCCGTTGGCTCGCTGGCTGGGTGCGCGTCTTACCGCTCTCCGCCAGTCAGACCCTAATTAAGCTGGGGTCGTACAGCTATGAACTAATATAGCCTAGTTCTGAGCTATTACATTGACCTAAGTCAATTTTATATTAGGCTTATTTCATCCTTTTGGTTGCTACCCTTATTTCCAGTAACGCTAATCATAATGCTAGCACCGTGCCAATTTATGTGCTAATCCCAAAATAAAGTTATAAGTTATTGATTTTAAAGGGAAAATTATTTTCATCCAATTACACTAGTGTATATGTATACAGTATAGAAAAGTGTTACTGTGTTACTGTCGGTAACGTCTATTTGTGTAGCATGGTAACAGAGGTAACAATGGCGTGCTAATCTATTGGCATAGATAGACACTTGGCACAATTGTCAATAGTCCTGTAAGCCTTTATTCATGCAATGTACGGGGGATATTGATATAGATCAGGTGGAGTGTAATTAATGTAATAATGATATTGCATCTAACAATGTTACATGTTACTCACATGCAATGGCATATAAATGAAGAAGGACATAGATTGTGCACAATATAGCTGTGCATGAATTAATTGCGTGCAATATAATAGTGGACAAGGGGGGCAGGGGTGCAGCTTTCTGTATGCATTACAACTCTACAAAATCTAGCAGAAATTATCTGTGAAAATAAAGCTTGACTTTTTGCATGAAATATGGTATAATATAGGGGTATTAAAAAGCATGGCTTTGAGAGTACATGTAGATATACATAATATTACTCTTCTCTCCCTAAAGGGAGAAATAAATACAATACTGTGCTTGGGGAGAGGTATACCTTTTAGAAAGGTAAGTAAAGGTTTAAAAGAATATAGAATTGACACCCTCCCTCCCGTATCCCACACACTGTCCTTGTGTGCGTAATCCGTTAGGAAGAGATACATTCCTGCACATTCGACATCCATGTCTCATGAGGAACATATGAGTAAAAAGATAACTAATCCGTTCCGAGACGTGAACGGTAGATGGATAACACAAGGTCTGTTTCCTGAAACAGCCACAACTGATAAGTTTTTAAAGTATCGTCTGAAAGACGGTATATCTGAAAAATACATACACTTACCTGTACTAAAAGAATTATACTTGGATATGATGGACACAACAGAGTATCTGTTTGCAAACAAGTATCTTGGAGGATGGGAACATTGGCAACGTTGTTGTGACAACGCACTCATTGGAAGAGAAGTAGCCAAGTGGCGTGAAGAGTTAGAAGTAAAGATGGTAGCTCTCGGATTGAAAGAGATTGTAGAGACTGCTAAAGATAAGGATGCAAAGAATCACTTTGCTGCAGCTCGTGTACTTGCAGATAAGGGGTTTAAACCCAAGAAGCAGGTAGGTAGACCTACTAAAGCTGAAAAGGAAGCAGAGAAGGAGTTTGATGCAAAGCTTGGTAAGGAAGTAAGTTCTGATCTAGAACGTATTAGGAGTATTCAGTAGTGGCAGCATTACAAGATTGCTCCAAAATTACTAGTGGATAGAACATAACAATGGCATCAAAGACACAGCATTTACAAGAAATAGAAGAGATTCGTGCCCTAGCGGAAGCGGATCTTTATACGTTTGCCTGTCTTGTAAATCCTCAATACTTGTATGGTGAAATACACAAGGATGTGTTCCGCTGGTTACAGAATAGCGACAGTCCTAACCAGTTGTTATTACTACCTCGTGCACATATGAAGTCACACTGTGTGGCTGTATGGGTAGCTTGGTGGATTACTTGTCATCCTGAAACTACAATTCTTTATATATCAGCAACATCTACATTAGCAGAATCTCAACTATATGCTATTAAGAATATGATGACCAGTAAGCAGTACCGCAAATACTGGCCAGAGATGTTTGATCCAGAAGAAGGTAAGCGTGAGAAGTGGAGTGCTAGTGCTATTGCTGTAGATCACCCTACTCGTAAGGATGAGGGTGTACGAGACATGACTGTAGTTACAGCAGGTCTTACTACCAACACCACAGGTTGGCACGCAGACGTAATCGTAGCAGACGATGTTGTAGTACCCGATAATGCCTATACAGAAGAAGGTAGACGTAAGTGTGCAGCAGCCATGTCACAGATGGCATCTATCTTAAACACTGGTGGTAGCATTAAGGCATGTGGTACACGTTATCATCCGAAAGATCAGTACGACATTTGGAAAGGACAAACACTTCCTATATACGATGAGAATGATGATGTTGTAGATGAAGAACCGATGTGGGAAATTAAGGAGCACGTTGTAGAAGAAGCTGGTACGTTCTTATGGCCACGCACAGCACGTGCTGATGGTAAGAAGTTTGGCTTTGACTGGAAGGAGCTAGGTCGTATTAAGGGCATGTACACCGATACTGTCCAGTACTACGCACAGTATTACAACAATCCAAATGATCCTGATTCTGCTCGCATTAGTGCCGACAAGTTCCAGTACTACGACAAGAAGTTTGTACGCTACCGTGGAGGTAGCTGGTTCTATATGGAACGTCCTCTTAACGTATATGCAGCAATTGACTTTGCATTTAGTTTAAAGAAGACAGCAGACTACACTGCTATCGTAGTAATAGGTGTAGACCCAGATGGTCATATCTACATATTAGATATTGAACGCTTTAGAACAGATAAAATAGCTACCTACTTTGATAAGATTGCACATCTGCACTCGAAGTGGGAATTTAGAAAGCTCCGTGCAGAAGTAACTGTTGCACAGACAGTTATTGTACGCGATTTAAAGGACAAGATTACCAAGGATGGTCTCCGTTTATCTATTGACGAACACAGACCTAATCGCCATGAAGGCACTAAAGAGGAACGTATTGCATCTGCACTAGAACATCGTTACGATAATCAGAGTGTGTGGCATTACCGTGGAGGCTACATACCTTCCTTAGAGGAAGAGTTAGTTTTAGCACGACCAGCACATGACGATATTAAAGATGCATTTGCAGCAGTAGTAGAGATTGCTGTTCCTCCTAGACGAAGAAAGAATAAGGAACCTGATAACGTGTTACAATTTAACCGCAGATTTGGTGGAGTTGCTTAATGGCAGGAAAGGTATTAACACTACATGGCAAGAATTGCCGTGAAAAGCTAGCTGAAGCAGATCTCGGCTACATGGGATAACTGGTATAATGCCAAGACTGTCTGGATGGAAGAGCACGTAGAGCTGAATAAATACATTACAGCTACAGACACTACGACTACATCTAATCAGACATTACCTTGGAAGAATAATACCACTACTCCTAAACTAACACAGATTAGAGATAACCTGCATTCTAACTACATATCAGCCTTGTTTCCTAACAATGACTGGTTACGTTGGGAAGCATACACTGCTGATGATGCTACTAAGCAGAAGAAGCAGGCTATTGAGCATTACATCTCTAACAAGACCCGTAGAGAGAACTTCCGTGATGTTATGTCCCAGCTACTGTACGACTACATTGATTACGGCAATGCTTTTGCTTATACTGACTATGTACATCGAGTAGGCAAGAATGCTGACGATGAAACACACGTAGTATACTCAGGGCCTGTAGTCAAGCGAGTACATCCCTTTGATATTGTGCTTAATCCTCTAGCTCCTACATTTGATGAATCTCCTATTATTATACGCTCTATTATGAGTATTGGAGAATTAAAGCTACAAGCACAACAAGGCCCTAACCCTACAGAAGAATTAGAAGCTATTGAGAAAGCAATTGAGCTTCGACGTGATCTAGGTTCTCTCAATAAAGCAGATCATCGTAAGTATTCAGGACTGCCTATGGATGGCTTTGGTACTTACTTTGAGTACCTAGATAGTGGCTATGTGGAAGTACTGACATTCATGGGAGATTACTATAATAAGGATACCTATGAGCTAGAGCCCGGTCGTAAGATTCAGATAATTGACCGTAGCTTTGTTTTATCAGATGAGCTATCCCAGACTGGATTGGTCGTAATGTATTCCACGTTGGTTGGCGTAAGCGCAGTGATAATATTTGGGCTATGGGGCCGCTGGATAATCTAGTAGGTATGCAATACCGTATTGATCATCTAGAGAATCTGAAAGCTGATGCTATGGATCTTCATGTGTTCCCGCCTATGGCCGTAAAGGGCAACGTAGACGAGTTTAACTGGGGGCCTTTAGAAGAGATCCATATGGATGAGAACGGCAGCGTAGAGCCCTTACGTCCAGACTCAAGCGCTATTCAGGTTAACTTCGAGATCACTGCTCTAATGGATAAGATGGAGTTGATGGCAGGAGCGCCACGAGAGGCTATGGGTGTACGTACTCCAGGAGAAAAGACTGCCTTTGAAGTACAGCAACTTACCTCGGCTGCTGGTCGTATCTTCCAAGAGAAGGTAACTGTATTTGAAGTCAATCTTCTTGAGAAAGTACTTAACTCCATGCTAGAACAAGCACGCCGCAATCTTGATGCATCTGACGTTATCCGTGTAATAAACAAAGATCTTGGTACAGAGAACTTTATGACTATCTCTAAACAAGATATTATTGGTGATGGCATCCTCCGTCCTATAGGTGCTCGTCACTTCTCAGAACAAAGTATAATGATTCAGAATCTCACTGGTATGTTAGGAGGTGCTCTAGGACAAAAACTACAGCCACATCTGTCTGGTCAGAATTTAGCAGCCTTAGTAGAGGATGCTCTTGGCCTAGAAAGATACAGTCTGTTCCGTAATAATATCGGTGTTATTGAAGCTACAGAAACACAAGAGTTGGCTGCACAAGGTCAACAGAAACTAATTGATAATGCAACAGTTCCTAGAGGATAATCTAATGGGCCTTATTCAAAAACTTAAACACAAGTCTCCTATTGCTATTGAAGACATTGAGAAGGGCAAAGATCCAAATGCCCGCAATGTCAAAATGAAAGCAACACCACAACCCACATCTACTCCTAAATCTAGCTTAGCACAAAACATGTATGATGCAGGTAAGGCTTTAGGCGGTGCCATTGGTGGTGCACTTAAGCGCGATGCTAAAACAGCTTTACGTTCTGTTAAGAAGCAAAAGTAATGAAGATTGATTGGTTACGTGGTCTGGATACACAGGAAGCGAAAGACGAATTTAAACAAATATTAGTTATTTCTAAACCAGCACTTGACAAATTAGGTGAATTATGTTATAATAAGCGCCAATCATCTTTAGATGAAAAATGTCAAAAACCAGATTACACATCCTCAGCATGGCCATTAGTACAAGCAGACATAAATGGTTATACTCGTGCTATGACTGAGATATTAAATTTAATTGATTCTATCGAGGAATAATATGTCTGACCCGACATTGTTTAACGATAACACTAATTCTGAAGCTCCTGCTGCAGACCCGCAACAGACAGCACCTACTTCATCTGCATATGATACTATGCTCCAAGGTATTCAAACTACAGACGGTAGGCAGAAGTACGCTACTATTAGCGATGCATTAAATTCTATTCCACATAAAGATCAGCACATCTCCACTCTTGAGAGTGAGAACTCTGTTCTACGGGAAGAACTAGCAGTTGCAAAAGCAGCGGCAGAAGCAGCAACAATAGTAGCTCCTAGCAATACTGGTACTGGCTCTACGCCGACAGCGGAACCCAATACAGTTATTGATGTTGAAGGTCTATCTGAACAGGTATTTAAGAAAGTATCTGCCGAGATGACCGCACAAGAACAAGCAGCAGTCCGTCACCAACGTATCGTTGAGTTTAAGAATAAATTCACGGAATCGTATGGTGAGAAAGCAGCTGATATCTATACACAGAAACTAGCAGAGTCTGGCCTCTCTGAAAAGATCTTGTTAGATGCAGAAGTGGCTTCTCCGGGAGCAGCTTGGAAATTCTTGGGGCTTGAAAAACCAACAACTGTAGAAGCACCTACAGTTTTACAATCTTCTCGTAACAGCACAGGATCACAGCCAGTAGTAGCTGACACTGCTCCACGCTTTCGTCCTACAAATCAATCCCGTCCGGGAGAGAAGTATGCTGCACAACGAGCAGAAACACTAAAACGTCTAGGTGTAACTTTAGACTAAAAAGGAAATCTTAAATGATTAATTCCCAAACGAACCGCACGTTTGTCGAAGCAGAGATCCAGTCGGACTTTATTCTTCGCAACTTGCACGATGGTTTACTGCCATCAGTATTCTGGCGTGATGTAACCGACTTCGGTCATGGCGATCAGATCCGCATCCCATCTATTGGTGAAACAACTATCCAAGAGCTGGAAGAAGATGCAGCTTTCGTATACAACCCAATTGAAACTGGTGCTGTATATCTGCAAATCACAGACTTCTTCGGTGATGCTTATTACATCACTGACATTATGCGCCAAGATGGCACTAATGTAGATGCTCTGTTAGAAGCTCGTGCACAGGAATCTACTCGTGCAATGCAAGAGCATGTAGAGACTCGTTCTTTTGAGACTCTGAACGCAGCACAAACTGCTGCAGACACTAACGCTGTAAATGGCTTTGCTCACCGACTGGTAGCATCTGGTACAAACCAGACCATTGAACTGCAAGACTTGATCGATATTCGCTTGGCTTTTGATAAAGCACAAGTACCGTCAGGTGGTCGTGTAGGCTTTGTTGATCCTGTTGTAGGCGCTACTCTGGAAGCTAAATTCCAAGGTACTTATAACGTGGAAGCTAACTCTGTTATGCAAGAGCTTTTGGAAGAAGGCTTTATGACAGATCACCGTGCTTACTTCGACATCTTCGGCTGGCTGATCATCGGTTCTAACCGTTTGCCAGAAGTAGCGTCTGAGACAGTAGACTCAGTATCTGTAACTGACGGTGTTGCTAACATCTTTATGTGTGTAGCAGATGACAACTGCAAGCCTCTAATGGTTGCATGGCGTCAAATGCCTTCTACAGAAGGTGAGCGTAATAAAGACCGTAAGCGTGATGAATATGTTTCTTCTCAGCGTATGGGCTTTGGTGTTCAACGTCTAGATACTCTTGCAGTAATCTTGACTTCACGTACAGCTACTAGCTAATAGGAGATTTAACTAATGGCTTATGACTCTGGTTCTAACACTTGGCCATCCACTGCTACAGCTGTAGGTAAAACCTATGGCCCACGCGATGTGGGTGGTTCTGATGGTGTTACAAAAACAGAAGGCATCTTTAACGAGGTTGTCTTCCAAGTAACTGCAGATACTGACGATCTGACATACTCAGCTAACATTCTAGGTGACTATCTGGTTGAAGATATTACCTTGAACGTAAAGACAGCATTTGATGCTTCGTCTACAGCTGATATTTCTATCGATGGTGGTGCTGGTTTGACTACAGACTTAGACTTGGCAACAGCTGGTGTATCTTCTGTAGCTACTACTGGTCTAGGTAATCTGACTGGTACTGGCCCTCTGCAAGTAGTACTTACTCCTGATTCAACTGCAACTGGTTCCGATGATGGTGAAGCTACTGTAGTTATTCGATACCGTCGTATCGTTTAATCTAGTGCGCCCTTCGGGGCGCTTCTTTTTATGAGATTGCTATGAAAGAAACTGTATTAGAGATTGTACAAGATGTGTTGTCTGAAATGGGTAGCGATAACGTTAACTCTATTGATGATACAGTAGAATCTCAACGAGTAGCACTCATGCTAAAGAGTGTTTACTTTGAACTAATTGATCAACGTAACTTTGCTCAACACAAAAAGCTGGTTAACTTAGATTCTTCTGGTGACAGCTCTTATCCTAATTACTTACAACTACCTTCCGCTACTAAAGAAACTTATTGGGTACGTTATAATTGCTCTGATGCTGATACTGATCGAGCACAATGGAAATCACTAACTTACTTGTACCCTGATGAGTTTGTTGAGAAGGTAAATCAACGTAACGACACAGAAGATAATGTAGATACTATTACTGATTGGGATGGTGCTACTTTATTTATCCGAAATGACCTAGCTCCTACCTACTGGACTTCCTT
>FUIF01014991.1_pt1 | contig 10723 bp, 15 predicted proteins | sample 1003461 | NCBI WGS metagenome assembly FUIF01 (sample SAMEA80401918, study PRJEB19352) | marine metagenome
AACCGAAGAGAGAACAGAGAGAATCTGTCAGGCCTTGCGTCTGGGAGCGACATACGCGATCGCAGCAGAAGCAGGAGGGATTGTCAGAAACACTTTGTATGTCTGGATCCGGAAAGGAGAACAAGACAGAGCGAGAGAACCATACAAGACATTCGCGAAGAAGATCCGAGAAGCAGAGAGCTCTTCTGCTGTCGCTTGTCTCAACACGATTCAGAACACAGCGAAAGAAGACTGGAAAGCAGCAGCGTGGCTTCTGTCCCGTCGCTTCGGGTACAAAAACGACGCGACGCATACTCTCCCAGCAGAGACGAAAGCAGCGAAGAAGAGCGGGGACATCCTTGACTATAGAGAGATACTGGAGACACAGATCACCGAACTTCGGACGAGCATGGACAAAGCAAAAGAGTCGGGGTCATGGCAAGCATACGCAGCACTACAGAGACAACTCGTCTCTTTGATGCAAGAACTGAGAGCACTTGACGCAGAAGAGGGAGCAATCGACGCACATGACAGAATGACAGACGAACAACTGCTCTCTGAGATTGTGAACACGATTATCTCTCTCCCTCCACTACTGAGACAGAGAGTACAGTCCGATCTGCATAGCCTTGTCGGGTCGAATGTCGTAGCGCTGAAGAAGGGATCGTAATGGCCGATAAATTAAGTATGGTCCGGATGATCGGGAGCTCTGGCCACTCCAAAGAGGACAGAGAAGAAAACGATTTTACGCGACAGACCCGGAGACGGTCGATCTCTTCTATCGGAAATTCTATGCCGATGGACAGACCATCTCTTCCCAAGTCTGGGAGTGTGCATGTGGAGATGCGCGATCTCCAAAAATCTACGACTGAAAGGACACAATGTATTCTCGACAGACATCATCTCGAGAAATGGAGAGGCTCTGTGGACCCTGGACTTTCTGAAAAGCACTCTCCAGTATTCCGGAGACATCATCACGAATCCTCCGTACAAGCACGCGCAGCAGTTTATCGAGAAAGCGATTCAGTCTGTGAGACCTGGTGACAAAGTGATCATGTTTCTCCGTCTCCAGTTTCTGGAGGGACAGAAGAGACACAGCCTTTTTCGAAAGCATCCTCCGAAATATGTGTATGTTCACTCATCCAGACAGCAGACATACAAGAACAATGATCCTGCATACAAGACGAGATCTTCTGCTATTTGTTATGCCTGGTTTGTCTGGGAGAAAGGGAGTGATACAGAGACGCTCATCCGGTGGATAAAATGAGCAGGTTCGATCCACTCGAGCAGGAGACCATCGAAGGACAGATTCTCTATCTCATAGACAGAGTATCGAAAGGATCCAGACTGCACGCAAAATTAACCGAAGAAGTATACAAAACGAAGACGAGACTCCGGAACATGATTATAGTATACAAAGAACACAGAACAGATCCAGAGATGGACGATCTAATTGCTGCGATCATCAAGGAGGATGCTCTCTTCCCGGAGGATATTCGCTTCGTCTTCGATCTCAATGAAACCCGATATAACGAATGCATACACAGAATACGGACAGAAAGAAAATGATAGAGATAACACTTGCCGCGATTATCGGAATACTAGCAGGGACTGCAGGGACTCTCTTTGCTGTGAACCAGAACAAAGAGACACTCCCAGACAAGACAAGCGAGACACAGCAAGAGATCATCCATCAGCTCACAGATCTTGATCTCATCAAAGAGATATGCAAACCGGAGAACACGAAGACGAAAGAAGGGTTTCTCCTATGTAGAGAGATGACATGTTTCATCTACTCAAGAGGAATCGACTCCGAGACATCCGGGAAACAATGCGAAGAAATATCCAACATCTCAAACACCATCACCATGATCGAATACTGCAAAGAGCATACAGAAGCGGGATCGATATGTTATGAAATATTCTATCGGAGAAAGTAGTGTCTCTTTGTGGAATGGCAAAAAGATTATCATGGTTAAAGAAGCGGTCCCAACATGATCCGCTTCGATACTATCGTCCGACTCCTCCTCAGAGAGACTATCTCGCAGACAAAGCACCGATAAAAGCTCTCATCGGTGGGAATCAGGTAGGAAAGACAATGGCGACATGCGCTCTCCTGCTGTATCACTGTCTCGGGAGACATCCATACTACAAGACAGACCCTCCTCCGATCGAAGCCTGGCTCATCACCCACAGTCACGAGCAATCCAGGACAATCCAGCAAAAGTTATATGACATGATACCGAAGGACGATCTCTCTCCGGATTGTGAATTCGTAAGAGGGAAAGGATTCAGAGGTCTCGCTCCTTTGGTCAAGTTCCGGAACGGTTCGATTATTCGGATCAAGACAGCGAATCAAGGTCTCGGACTTGCATCCGCGACAGCGAATCTCGTGTGCATAGATGAACCTGTCGATCAGTCTACATTTAACGAATTGATTGCGAGAACTCCCGAGGAGGAGCAGGAGGGAAGAGAGGGACAGTCGCGATCTCTTTGACCCCCGTCGGAGGAGTCGATGTTACGTATATCAAAGAGATGATAGAGAGAGGACTGATCTCCTCACACAGAGCTCCCCTCACAGTAGAGGCGACGACTCCCATCGGTCTCCCGAAAGGTATCTCTTATCACAAGAGCAGATCGACAAGATCACGCAGGCTTATCTCCCATACGACAGAGAGGCCCGGATCAATGGCTCTTTTGATGTCGCTCCGATCGGTGTCGTCTTCGAAAACTTCTCGGACGATATGATCTCTGCGCAATCGGTCCCCAGAGGAGGAGACTATCGTTTCTGTGTCGGTATCGATCATGGTAGCAATCCAGGATCTCAAGTCGCGATACTGTCTTGTGTAGACATGAGAGATCAACAGAACCCGAGAGTCTTCGTTCTTGCTGAGTACGTATCCGGACAAGCACCTCCCGAACACCATGCGCAAGCTATTCTCGAGATGCTTCGAAAACATGGAGTCGATCCGAATCTGTGTAGATGGACAGGAGACGGAGAGCACAGAGGACGAGATCAATACAGAATGAGTAACATAATGCTGATGCGAGCATTCGAGAGTATCCTCGGCTATCCTCCGCGCGGTCTTCCCTTCACTGTACACAGAGCCAGAAAGGGACGACACTCTGTATATGTCGGAGCGTCGATTTTACATGCTATAATGTCGAGAAAGCACTTCTGGATCCGTCCGGAGTGTGAGAAGACTGTAAAGTCGATTCAGTCCTGGACAATGAAGAGAACCCAGTCCGCTCGGTCACGTGATCCGCATGGCCATGCGATCGACGCTCTTCGATACGGACTACTCCCGATTCTCGATTACAGACCAAATATTCCCCAACAAATTAGAGTGTACTGATGCAAAACGATTATACAATCCCAGCAAAACCGCAGGCCCCGACAAACACCGACGATGAGAGATGGAAGCACTCCGCGCTCCGGAGACGTCTCCTGACTGGTTTATGGGAACAAGACCTCGAAAATGAGCTTCTGAGGCACCTCCCGACGGACAGAAGAGAGGCTCTCGGTCCTTCTGATATGTCCTCATGTGCGATCGAGCAAGTAACCAGACAATTAGCGATGCTGTATCATTCGGATCCGAACGTATCGAATGAAGGAGACATCTCTGCTCTCGTCGGTCGAGATGGATTTATGACAAAGAGCGGATACTTCCAATTGATGCAACGCATCCAACAAATGACACTCGGGATCCGGGAGATGTTCGTGAGAGTGGATGTCGCTCCTCATCATGCGGGAGATGTCGCCAGGGTCCCCGGTCTGTCCTTTCGTTCTGTGTCTCCGGACTTTGTAATTGCATCAGCATCTCCAGACGCTCCGGACGTTCCTCTGTACTATCAAGAGCTCCGTCTCCGGATGGATCCCGAGAGTGCAGAGCCGATTTGGGTTTGGGATATACTGGACATCAGAGATAAAAACAATCCTCTCTTTGGGATGTTCGAAGCGACACCAGCAGGAGGAATCGGGAAAGACATGTCCGAGGTCTATATGGGACATGAGACCATGAGAGGAGACGCGTATCCATATCGCAGCAGAGACGGGTCTCCCTTCCTTCCTGTCGTCTTGTATCATGCCGAGAAGACTGGGCAGCTATTCAACGCTTTCGACGCTGCCCAATTGGCGTATGGTTCTTTGACTGCTGCCGTCCTCTTTTCCTTTTATGTCCATTGCGTCCGAGATAACTCCTGGCCCCAAAAATATGTCGCTGGTCTACATGTATCCGGATTGTCGCAAGTAGAGAACGATCTCACAGGAAGACGCTCCGCGATCTCCACAGACCCGAGCTCTATCCTGATGTTCCAGACGGATCCAGACATGCAAGGACAGCCCCTGATCGGCTCCTTCAGTTATGCAGACCCGGAGAAGCTACTGGAGAGTATCTCAAAATATGAGTATCGAGTCGCGACAGCAGCCGGGATCTCTTCCGAGGTCCTGAGACAGAGCGGAGATCCGAGATCCGGATATGCTCTTTCTATCTCCAGAGACGGACAACGAGAAGCACAGAGACGATATGCTCCTGTATTCCGGAGAGCGGACGAGGAGATGCTCGCGAAGTGTGCAATGTTGTGCAATCGATTCTTAGGTGCATCTCTTCCCGAATCAGGTTATCGGGTAGTTTATACACCTCTCGGACTATCTCCTGAGGAGATGCGAGCCCAAAGAGAGGACATCATACAGAAACTGAGCGCAGGACTGATCTCTCCTGTGGATGCCATGCAAATGCTGAATCCGGATCTTGATCCCATCGAAGCGAAACAACAATTGGAACGCATCCGAGCAGAGAGAGCGCAATACACAATCTAACCCAAACAGGAGAGACTACATGACCGAAATAGAAAACGAGGGGCGAGTATACGTCCTAAAATCCGAAGTAGAGAACATCATCAAAGAGAGAGTATCGAAGGTAGCCCAAAGAGCGACACTCGCAGAGAAAGCACTCGAGGACGCAGAGAGCAGACTATCGAAAGCCGAGAAAGCAATGTCTTCTGTTGACATCCTGAATCAACAACTTCAGGAGATGCAAGGAAAGCTATCCACAGCAGAGAAGCGCTTCGACCGATACCAGAGCATCTCAAAGCATGGTCTGACAGATCCGGATCTTGTAGAGGCGATTGAATGGAGCTACGAGAGAGCACAGAAGGGAGTATCGGACAAAGAGAGAGTATCTCTTTCTGAGTGGCTGGACAATCAAGTCCAGAGCCCCGAAAACGCGCCGATCACAATCCGTCCACATCTCCAAGCGCTGAAGATGATCGCAGACGAAACAGACGCACCAGAGACGCAGCAATCGACAGAAGAATACACATACCAAGAACAACCACAGACATACGAAGCACCGAAGACGAATGTCGGAGCGATTCCAGCTCCCGACTCTCCTGGCTTTCTTGATCGTGCTCTGAAGGATCCAGAGTTCTACGCAGCGAACAGGGACAAGGTCCGCGAAGCATGGAAGAATCGCAACAGGAGACAGTCATGAGCGAAGATCTCCGCTCGTTGAATGTCTACCCGGCTTTCTATAATTTCACCGCAGGAGATTCGACGACCACAGAAATATTACTCCCGTCTGCATGCACTCGAGTTTCTCTCGGGTCTGTGGGTAAAAGTATTTTTGTATGCAGCAATGGAGCCACAGACGGAGGAGCGATCCCATCGAATAAAGCGACAGTCCCCAGTAACAACTATTTACAGGTTCGAATCGGTCGAGGGATGAATCGTCCTTCTTCTGTCTTCGTCGCGTCTACTTCTGGAAATGCTGAGATCTCTGTGATATTAGAGGAGACCTGATGTTATGGCATTCTTTCTATTTTCTATCGCATCAGGAACGGAGGAAGAGATGAAACAAGCCGATCTATCCTCTCAATGTAATGGATCAAATACCTCTTTCACTGTTCCGGAAAATTACAAAGCGGGATCTCTTCGTGTGTACTATAATGGAGTCCGACAAGTTGAAGGAGAGACATTCTCCGAGCACAATTCGAACACATTCACAACAACCGGATTCACACCAGAAACCGGAGACTATCTTACAATCGATTACACTCCTCAGTCGTAGGAAAAAAAAGAACATTCGGAGACTACTGAATTGCAATTTATAAACAAAAATACAGGAGTATAAAACCATGGGTTCTGTACAAATAAAAGGCGCACAGATAGTCGACTCGGCTATCGAAGCAGCCAAACTCGCGAGCAATGCTGTTACATCAGTAAAGATCGCGGACAATGCTATCACATCAGGAAAAATCGGAGACTCTGCCGTCCTGACTGCTGCTCTGAATGACGCAGCAGTAACCGCTCAAAAACTCGGCTCTGCTGCCGTTGAAACGGCGAAAATTGCCGACGATGCGGTCACTAGCGCGAAGCTAGCTGCCGGTGCCGTCGACTCTGCTGCTCTCGGATCACTTGCGGTCACGACAGCGAAGCTAGCAGACGCCGGAGTCAGCGCGGCGAAGCTTTCGAGCAATGCCGTCGAAACCTCAAAAATCAACGACGGAGCAGTAACTACAGCGAAGATCGCTGCCGATGCTGTTGACGCGAGCAAACTAGACGAAAGCGACAACTACTCTTTCTCTGGGACTGTATCCGTACAAACTCCATCAGCGAGCGGACATGCTGCGAATAAGAGCTATGTTGACTCTGTCGCTGCTGGTCTCTCTGTCAAGGAAAATGTACGAGTAGCCACAGACAGCAATGTAGACATAAGCAGCCTCCCCGCAAACATCGACGGAATCGCGATGAGCAATGGAGACAGAGTCCTCCTATTCGGTCAGACTGATGACACCGAAAACGGCGTTTACAGCTATACCAGCAGCGGTTCTTCTATGTCTCGAGCATCAGACATGGACGCCGGAGACGACTATCCCGGAGCCTTCCTTTTTGCGCAAGAGGGCAATACATTCGAGGATCAAGGTTTTGTCTGTATAAACGACACTGCGCCCACACTGGGAGCCGATTCTATCTCCTTCCAAAGATTTACCGGTCTCGGACAGGTAAGTGCGTCTGGAGGCCTCGAGAAGCAGGGAGACACAATCTCAATCGCAGACGCTGGAGTCACCACAGCAAAGATCGCGGATGCGGCTGTCAACTCTGCAAAGATTGCGGACGCTGCTGTCGGATCGGCAAAAATCGCGGACAGTGCTATTAGTAATGCGAAAATGGCAGACGATTCGGTCGGAGCAAACGAGTTAATTGACGCCTCTGTCGGCTCTGCTGCCCTGGCTTCTGATTCGGTCCTGACAGCGAAGATCGCAGACAATGCGGTCACCACAGCGAAGATCTCAGACGCGAATGTTACGGCCGCAAAATTGGCCTCGAATAGCGTTGAAACAGCAAAAATCGCAGACGGAGCGGTCACCAATCAGAAATTAGCTTCTGACTCTGTGGACTCTGCTCAGATTGTAGACAGCGCGGTCACCTCCGGAAAGATGCTAGTTCTGCGGTTTCTTCGGACAAATTGGCTGCTGCTGCGGTCACTTCTGCGAAAATTGCCTCTGGTGCCGTTGGAACGACCGCTCTCGCCGATTCGGGCGTTACTGCTGCGAAGCTTGCCGACTCCTCTGTGACTGCTGTAAACTGGGAATCACCTTCCGACAAGAAGGCGCGCAGATCTCTGGAGGTTCTACAACGACAATCGATCTTGCTCAGACATTACCAAGTAACTCTATCAATTCTGTCCTTGTTTTCAAGAATGGTTTGAACCTTCGAAACATGACAGCGCTCGGAGATACCGCAGCAGACGAGGACGAGTTCTCTGTGTCTGGAAACGGCGGCTCTGGTGGTGTTGCTCGATTGACTTTCGGATCCGCTCTTGCGAACGGTGACGGGCTGATTATTTGGTACTGGCACTAATCCCACCACGAAAGATCATCCTCTGATCATGGGGAGGGGATGCTTATCCTCTCCCCTTTTTACATGGAGTCATTATGGCGCAGAAGGTCCCAAGAAAATACACCTCAGGTCTCGGAGGAAGCACAGCAGCGAGACGAAAGCAGAGATCAGAAAGAGGATCTCCGGAAAGAGAACAGGATCCGCAAAATTCAAACCGCTCCCAGGAGACACCAAAAAACTCGTCCATCTCGATATACACTCTCAGCGAAAAAAGATGAGACAGGAGATCCGAGAAGCGACTGCGAAGATGGAGAAAGGATCCCAACAAGACAGATTCATCCGAGGAGTCTCAAAAGTCACAGGAGTCCCGAAAGGGATTATCGATCAGGTATATAAAAGAGGGTTAGCTGCGTGGGCTGTTGGACATCGTCCGGGAGCGAGTCAGTCTCAATGGGCGAGGGCTCGCGTGTATTCTTTTCTCCAGAAAGGAGGAGCGGTGACGAAGGGTCTGATCGGGAGTTATACCAGAAAGCAAAGAAAGCTCTCGAGAAGAAAGGGAAGGGAATGAAGCTGCGTTGAAACGGAGACAGACATGAGCGGCTCTGAGATACTCCCCTTTCGACATCCCTCTTCTCTTTTTGGGTACACAGACGAGATCTCCGTCTTTCCATTTGGCAAAAATATCTATCATTGTTGCATCCTCTTTCTTTATGCTATAATATGGTAGACAGCAGAGAAAGAGATACGGTCGCCCCGGTAACAGCAGAAGAAGTCTCAGAACGCTCTCAGACTATACTCTCACTCTAACAAAAAGGTGCTACCATGGCAACAGTAAACCCTATTCGCTTTTCGAATATGGAAAACATTCTTCGCCTTTCTGCGATGATCTCCCAAGAAATCAACCTCCTTCTCAAGGACAATGCAAACCTTCGAAACACTGGTCTTTTGAGCTACCAAGGTTCTATCAATGGAACCGGCTCCGATACTGTTCGTGTACGTCTTGCTGGTCTTGATGGATACGACAGCATGGCCGCTGCTACAAATGAGATCTCAGACGAAAGCGCAAATACTACAGACCTGACAATCTTCAACGCTGATCTTGTAGCTGCTCGTCAGTATATCATCTACGAGATGTCAGACCTCGCCTCAATGACTGGATTCGGCGGTTCTGACGTGGATCCTTTCCGTATAGCCCAATCAATCGCAGGTTCTTACGAGACTCGCTTCGCTCAATTGACTGGTGAAGCTGCTGCCGCTTTCACAAATACAGCAGGAGCGAATACTACTACTCTTTCCGTCGATGACTTCTTCGATGCGATCTTCCAACTCGAGCAAGCCGGATTTGGTACTGGCTCCGCTGGTGGCGCTCCTGGACCATATGCCTGCGTCCTCGCGCCTAAGGCCCTGACAGAGCTCCAAGACAGCCTCCGCAACGAGACCGGAAATGCGATCAGTCGAATGCAATCTTCTCAAGATATGCTTCAAGTGAAAGGCGAAAACTTCAAAGGTTCTCTCTTCGGTGTAGATGTCTACTCGTCCGCTCTCGGAGTAAAACAAAATGCTTCTAATGGCTATGATAACTACATGATCTCCCCGATGGCTCTCGGCTTTGTTGACGGTATTCCTGCAGGAGTACGCGGATCAGCGGACCTGATGTCCATGGGTAAGGTAGTAGTCGAATTCGATCGTCGTCCGATGTCTGCATCTACTTACATTGTAGGACATGCATATCTCGGACTGGGTATCATCGAAGATGATCGCGGTGTAAAACTACTATCTAAACGCTAGAAGATTGCAATGTCGGGAGGCTGCATGATCTTACATGTAGTCTCCGGATGATGCAGTCTCCCGGCCTTTTTTTTTAAATGGAGACTACAATGGACTACACAAATTTTTCACAACCTTGGGAAGAGAAAGCGCAGACAACTACGCGAATCCCAGTACGAGCAAACTCTCGGTTTTTCTTTGCTCACAATCCGGAGAATTGGGAATTGAAAGTATACACCTCCCAGACATCAGACGAAGGAAAGCGGAAGAAGGTATCGATCCCGGTCCTGCTTCCTGTCCTTTCGTCAATCTCCGAGACACCAGGTGTCAACGGGACGAGAGCAGTCGGAGGAAGACTCGACTCTTCTTTGATGAGAACGAACCTCCGAGACAAGGGATGGACAATCCTTGACGCATCCGAAGAAGGATACCTTCGCGTCTTCCCTGCTCACAAGGGGAACTATTATACAAGCAAGTGGATCCGAGTAGAGAAGGTCGGCAGACGTATAATCGAACACTTCGACCAAGACTCATATGATGAGTGGAGACTTTCTCTGATGACATCGGGAAAGATACAGGTCCCACACACGAAGATCGCTTCTCTTCGTCTTATTGCAATGAACAGAGCACTCGCACGAATGGAAAGGGACCAACACATCCCCGAAGTGATGAATCGTCTCAAAAGCAAACAGGACGAACTTACACAGACAAAGAAAGCAATCGCACGAATTGAAAAACTAGGGAGGCTAGCTTATGAGCTCCGATAAAGAAAAGAGACAAGCGATCGACCGGATCGCGCAGCAAGTATCCAGACAAAGCAATCTATCACACCGAGACGCTCGTGATCTCGTGGTGAAACATATCAACCGAGCAGAAAACAAAAGGAGTCAGTAATGGCCTATACAGACAAAGCAGAATTTAAAATTCCTCGCCATATCATCCTCAAAGGAGGAGTCAATGTTGAGACCATAACGAATGTACGCATTATGGACTATTCAGATTCTCAGGTCCAAATCCTGGACAACAGCACAGCGGGAGCACTGGATTGCAAACTCCCAGAAGCTAAACCCGGAGCTTTCTTCTTCATCAACAGCGCAGGAAGTCAAGCGATCCACATCCGAGACGCAGCAACTACAA
>FUIF01015553.1_pt1 | contig 10721 bp, 12 predicted proteins | sample 1003461 | NCBI WGS metagenome assembly FUIF01 (sample SAMEA80401918, study PRJEB19352) | marine metagenome
GAATCTTGTCACCTGTGTCGAAACTCAGAATCGAAAAGTAATTCTGCTTTGGTTTCATAAATTTTGGATTAAAAAAATACGCCAATTATTTTTGGCGCTCATGGCTACACTGTGTGTTGTCGATATTTATCTACTCCAGATGCGACTCAGGCTGATAGTGGACCAAATCTGTCGAGTGTTTCGAAAGACGCGTCCGTTGTACCTATTGCATTTCTTACATCGCGATTCAAATATACCAGACGTAATTTGACCACGCAAGAGAAGCTGACCACAATTTGTACAGGTGATAGGATGAATCTGATCGCTATGCGGTTTTCTTATCCCCATCTTTTTTTTCTGCTAAGGACGCAAGGTACTCGCTCCGTTGCTGGCGAGCCAATTCCTTCTCTTCATCAATCATCTCCTCATCGACCGGATAATAATATTCTCGACTTCCGTGATGGAGCCCGAGGCCGCCAACCGCGTTGGCGTTGCTTTTGTTATCTGCACGTTTATTCCACTCCTGTTCGGTTGCAATGGTGTACAAATATGTTGCGGTGATACCGGCCACCGCAAGCGTTGGGATAATACTCTTTGGAGCAATCACCTTGAAATTCTTTTGCCCCTTGATTTCAGCATCCCTCGCAATAATGTTTCGGAAGAGGGCCCGGGGATGAGAAACAACTGATAAGCGAAGGATGTTTCGATTAAACTTCATTTTCCCAACCTGATTCTTAACGATGGTCAGAGAGGTTTCGCCGGAAAAGTTCTCATCGATTCTTTCGCGAATACGTCGTCCTTCGTTGAAGACAATCCCCTGCATGTTCGATATATGACCACGAAGGAAAGATTGAAACTGCCCTTCGTTCACTATCGTCTCAGCCAAAGAAAGCGCCTGTTTTTCAGCGGTTCCCATTTCCCTCACCGCCTTGACCCCCGCCTTTGCCGCATCCCCCATAGTCTTCTTAGCATACGACGAAGATTCAATCTTTGCTTGATAACGGGACATGATTTGCCGTACTCCTGAATCCATCTTCCGTCGAAGCCCTTGATTTCCCTTCTGTGATATGGACTTGATTCCGTTGATGTCGATAGTCTTCGCCTTGTCATACATCTTGAGCAAAAAGTCTTTGAGCTTATTCTCCGTTTCCACAGTCAGCTCCTCGTACTTCTTGTAAACAGGCGTTAGCGATGATTCCATTTCATCAATAGATCGCTGAAGTGATTTTTCTCGAGGCGATACCGGGATTTTTTTTTAGTAATCAGCGAGGCTGATCTCTTCGGTGGTCTTTTGCTCCTTATCCTCCTTTTTCTCCTGCTTCTTCACTTCTTTGTCCTCCGGCTTCTTTCTGGTTTTCACATTATCCTCCTCCTCAACGATTCGATCAGGCATACGCATCTTGGCACGCACCCAATCCATAACACGCTCGTCAGGCTCAACAAGCCCGGTGTTTATCACCTTCTCGAGAGCAGTTGTTAGGATGTTTATATCTTCACGAGCAATATCAGTCACCCGAAGCTTCGGATAATCCTTCACATCATCAAAATTGAAGTCGATGAATTTCTTGATCAGCTCGTTCATCTGATCGGAGAATAGGCCCGCAATGTACTGAAGGCCAAGCTCAAAGAAAGCGATCTCACTCGCCGACTGAGCATATCCTCCACTCGTACCCTGAGCACCAATCTGAAGGAACTGCCCGAGTATAGAAAGGGCGATTTGACGCGAATGGTGAGAAATCGATTCCTGAATCAACCCATTCCCGGCCGTGCTCGTAAGACCAAGGATATCAACCTCCGTCTCCTTGTCGGTGAGAAGGTACCCCTTTTCACTCGTTCGAATATTGCGAAGCATGTTCTCAAGCTTTGCTCTTTCCGAATCTAGCTTCGCCTTATCAACCCTCCCGTGAGGTATTCCAACACCAAAACGCTCAATGGCAATGCCCTGCACTTTGTAGAATACGTCTTTGTACCACCAATGCTTGTAAGCATTGCGAAGAATGGATATCCCCGACGGATTATCCCCTTCTTTCCGGTAAGTGAACATGAGAAGCTTGTCCTCTGGAATCTCAGGCATGTAATCCTTGCCCGTACCCACTGCCGACGGAAGTTGCTGAGTGATGCCGGGCTTATTTGCCTTTTGCATTTCAAATGCCACGATTGATTTCTGGATCCTCGGAGCAAGTCGCTTGATAACCACAGCCCCATCCTTCACCGTTGCAATAATCTCAAAAGCAGAAACCCGAAGTCAAGAAACGTCAAAGCCTCCATCTGAAACTCCTCGAATGATTGACTCATCCAATTGAAAAGCAAGTCATGAGCAAATGCCTGAAGCTCTTCAGCCCGAGGCTCCTTTGTCTCATCCGGTGCTTCGATAAACTTCTTTGCCCTCACTATCGGCAATTTGCTCGCCAAAAGAATGGCGCCAATGTCACCATCCCCTTTCCTCATCTGCTCGTAAACGTCAACTGAGTTTGGAAAATTCAACGACGTATTGTAATCGTCCGTGATGATTCCGTGAAAGTTGTTTGTACCGGATTCACCAATCTCAGTGAAATAATCACTCGGCGCCTTAGCCTTGTCACCACCATTGCTGAACTTGCTCAAAAACTCCTTGCTAACACGAGGAGCCTTTTTTCCGGCTGAAATGAGATTATCCACTAAGCCCATATTCCTTTCAAAGTTTATGTTTGACACCATTATGGCATGAAGGAAATCCGAAGTAAATTTTTCTTTCAAAATATCGATGTTCTGCATGACACAATGGCCGCCAATGAACCCCGGGTGAAGCACGGGCCTTCGAACATGCGGCATATCCATTTTCTCATACCCATCGTTGTAAGTCTCATTGAACTCAGTAACAGCCTGCTCGAAAGAAACTCCAAACTGATCGCATATCCGCTTCATTTCTTGATGCCAAGCAATACACAGGCCATAGTACGTAGTTGATAAAATCTTTCCCACCTCTGATTCCTTGGTACCGGAAAGGACGGCATGAGGAATTCCAATCTCCTCGAAATGATCGGCGCAAACCTTCGCGGCCTCCATACTGCACGGGCCTATGTATTTCGTGAACACCTTCAGTGAAGGCAAAAGATTCGGGTGTTTCCCCCTAACCGGTGAATGCACCACAAGTGCCCCTGTCTTCCCACGAACAATGTCGCTCGTACCAACTTGCACGGTAGAGTGGATGATGATGAGATGAGGTTTGTGTCGAAAAGCGTATTTGGATACAGCGTCAACGAAAACTGATCCATCTCCTGTATATGGAATGCAGACGTGGAGATAGTCAAATACTCCGACCGGGACTGCCGGGCTGTTTTTTGAATCATATCCTTCGACATGGTATCTATCGCTTTCATTGAGAAGATCAAAGATAGCCTTTCCAACCTCACCCATCCCGACAACTAAAATCCGCTTTTTTCTCATAGCCCTTTTTGAGTTGATTTCACCATACAACTAAAACGACTTATCAAGCAAGCCGCTTGTGAGATTTTCATTATCACTCTCTGAAGCACCCTCAATCCATTCACCACCTTTCCCCGAGATAACTCCATGATGAGCCAGCACAGCCGCATCAGCAAAATCGGGAGACGGGAGCCCTCGTTTTTTCATTTCAGACTTTGGTTCCACAATAAGCCTCTGCTTTGAATCAAACTTGTATCGCGTGTTGGACAGGTCCGCCTTTTGTCTTCCGGCATCCAAAAGCTTCACTTTCTTGCCCTTGATATCCTGAGAAAACAGATAGTACATCTGAGCCTTGATGTTGGCGAATTGTGTTTCATAACTCGTGCTCGTTGGCGATCCCCCGAAGTTTACCGGAACGATTGTCGGTGAAAATCCATCATACTCAAAACCCGAAAGCCCGTCAGTCACACCACCACCCAAACCGGTATCATCAACCACAATCGTATTGACCATATGAGTCTTTGCCAAATCTTTGACGGTCCGAAGCGTCCAGTTCAAATCTTGTCCGTTGTAATGCACAACCTCTTTCTGCTCCATGCCATGCTGGATAGTGATGACGGTCTTATCGCCACCAAAGCGCGCAACATCAACCCCCATGGATATCACCTCATTCACCTCGTGATGAATTTCCTTTTCCTCATCCATCGCCTCCTCAACCAAATGCAATGGAAACAACGAGAACTCATCAACCTTTGGCGCTATCCCTAAAATCTTTGACTGGTACAAAGGCGAGTTTTCCCCCCATTCCATCTTTCGCTCATCTACCTGACGGCGTGTGACGCATCCCGGGACGATATCAGCGCCTTCAATCACATTCGGGTGGTCGAGGCAGGAAATTCGAATATGACTCGTCAGGGACGATTTAATTGAGTCCTGAAAGGGTCCTGTAGTCTTGATCGGGTTCCCGATAGCAAGGAAATGGTTGCGCTCACCGGTAAGAACACCCTCCTTCGCATCCCAAAACGCCTTGTGCATACCGTCAGCCTCATCAAAGATCATCAAAAGGCTCGGTGAGTGAAATCCTTGAAACGTATTCTGCGCCTGACCTGCATCCGCAGATTCCCTCGCACTAAACCCAAGCGCAAAGTAATCCTCGTCGATATCAATCTTCATTTGCAAAATACGCCCCGGGTATCCGGTACGCCTCTGAATGTTCGCCCATCGCATTCGTATCTCCGACCAAAGTAATTCTTTTACCTGACGATTTGTCGGGGCCGAAGTGATAACCTTCGACGGCAAATGAGCAATCAACCAAGCACAGGCGATCAGAGCGGCAACCCACGTCTTTCCGACACCATTGCCGGACTCAACGCTGGTCGAACGATTGAACCAAACCGATTCGATCACCTCTTGCAGTTTCGGCCAAATGACTTCATGCGGTTCCTTGATCACGTCGATCAGCGCCATGGGATCCTTGCGCCACCCCTCCCTCAACTTCGCGAACTCCGTCGCCAAGTCGCTTTCCTGCAAAGCCGATAAACTCTCTGAGTAATCCAATGACATCTGATTTTACATTACCTTCTGTCCGTTGTTGAATCTTGTTGTATTCCTTGCTGGCATTGATGCGATCTTTGTCATATCCATTTTGCATAATGTCCAACAAAACCTTATCCACGCTCTCATCATTCCAACCCGAATTCTCGAGTATTGCCCTTCTGGCCTTGATAATCTTATCATTTTTAAGCAAACGGTTTGCGTTCGCGGCACACGACATGTATTTCTTTCGCTTCTCAGAATCACTCTGCCATCCCGTCAGGTCAACCCCATAAGCAAGCGCATACGCCTCGGTCGCTGGAAGGAATTTCCTCGCCCTCGAATACTTTCCCTTTCGATCATCATCCGGAACCCCAATCATCGTCACCAAACAGAAATATGCCTGCTTTTCATTCAGACCATACGCATTCACAACCTCCGGTGTCACTGCTTCAGTATCAGGCAGGTTCAACTTCTTGCTTTGTTGTTTTTCGCCATGCCCTTCATTGATTACTTTTCCCTTTCGGCAATCAGAGCCGCCTTTGCCCTGCGTTCCTCATCACTCATAGGCCGAACCAGAAAACCTTGCTTTCCATGAATTCGCAACGTCCCACCAACAATTTTCTTCTCTTCCGTTATCACTGCCGTCAACGTTACACCATCCAACTCCATTTGATTCACAATATGATTCAACTTATCGAGCCAGCCATCAAGCTTCACCTTCAACTTCCCCTCCTCCTGCTTACGCTCCAAATGGTCTGCCACCTTCTCGCCCGATTTGATATCATTTTGGTCCATAGTTTTTTGAGTTTTGGAGGGCGGGCTAGGAATAGAAACCGCCCTCCGATTCCTTTTCTCCCACAGAAAAGAAAATATCAATTTCTTCCGAAGCCTTTATATCACCCCTCTTTCTTCCGGTCAATCTTGACAAGTTCTGGAAAAAATTCCTTAACAAAACTTTTGTCCTTGTAGCGATCTTGAAGGTATCTCTTCAACTCCCCCTCGATAACGTAGAAATGCTCCTGCATCGCCCTGATCTCCTGAGCAACAAGCTTTTGCAAATACCTCTTCAGCCAATGCTTCTGAGTATTGATTTCCTGTACATCATCAGCCTTTGCCGCTTGTACGATCTTGAAAATAATCTCATCGAGTTCGTTCATTGTGATGTTTTGAAAAATACCGTGAATGCGTCTTCCAAACCGTAAAATCCTTACACGAAACCAAAAGATCATCCCCCTTATGGACGATCATGTCCTCACCCGCTTCCGCCCCAAGAAGTCCATTAATTCTGTTCATCCGAAGCTGAAGCCAGTAAAAAACCTTGGCCGTTATCTTGAACGCAAATTGAAGCAATCTCTTACGCATGGCTGTTTTTAAAATGGTGGCTCCTCAGATGGTCCTTGTGAATTATAACTCGGCTGATTCGGTGCCGGCTGATTCTGCTGAGGCTGACTTGGTTGCCCTTGAGATTGACCGCCATCGTTCTGAGATTTCGGAGTAAGTAATTCAATCGCAAACGCCCGGATAATCGTCTTATACCGCTTATTCCCTGTTTCCTGATCATCCCAACTCTGCGTATAGAGCTCACCCTCAACATAGAGCTTATTGCCCTTTTTGACGTATTGCTCAATAACCTCCGCGGTTTTCCCCCACGCCTCAATGTTATGAAACTCAACCCTTTCCTGCTGATTCCCGTTCTTGTCACGCCATTTCTTGTTGGTAGCCAAACCAAAATTCACAACCTTGTCGTTGTTTTGCCCGACGGTTTTCACCTCGGGATCACGAGTAAGGTTGCCGATAAGCATCGCCTTGTTCATAGCAATTTTTTAAAAAATACAAATCGATTATAACTCACCGATTTTCCGAAGTGAAGTGTTTTCACGAAAGCGCGTATACTTCCGATCAAATACAATATCCTCGGTCATATGTCCAGATTCCCCTCTACGGTTTTTCTCGCATTTCACCTTTGTTGAATCGGTTGATTTTTCTTGATGGACAATCAAAACAACATCGCTGTCCTCCTCATACGAACCCGAGTCCTTGAGATGCAGAAGCGTTGGTTCATCAGCTCCCGCTCGATTGATCTGAGCGCAGGCAATGATCGCTGTCTCCTTCTCCATCGCCGTCGCTTTCAGGTCCCTCGTAATGCGTCCGATGTACGACGCCTTTGTTTCGCCCCGGAGCATTTCATCACGAAGATTTGAGACCTGATCCACAATCACCAAATCATAAGCATCAGCAATCGAATGGATATCCTTGGTGGTACAATTGCGAATATATTTTACATCCAAATTCTCTGTCTTCGTAGCAAACTCATCCATCCTTTTCCCGACATCACCCACCCTTCCACGGACCAAAAGATTCAACGGTACAGAGAAAACATTTGAAAACGCCCTCAGATTCACCTCATACTCACCCATTTCAAGCGTCACATACAAAACCTTGTGACCATTAAACGACGCCCTGAGCGCCATGGAGAGCGCAAATGATGACTTCCCACACCCGGGCCTTGCGGCCAACGTAACCAAATCACGCCTATCCAAAACAACACTGCTGTCGATCCACGAAAACCCTGTTTGAATTCCAATGTACCCATCCGAATCATACCGCTCAGAAACATCCGAATACGTCTCAAAAAACTCATCCAAAACCTCCTGCTTTTGATCGATAACAACCCGCTCATAAGTGTTCTGTGATATCTCCTGAATCCTGAGAATATCCGTAACCCCTTCCAGTTCACGAAGAATACGCATATCCCGAATGTGACTGCAATAATCATGAAATCTGTGAGGGTTAGGTGATGGAAAATCTGGCCCAAGCGGATCAACAAACGCCACGGGATCAAACGAAAATGGATGCGTAATCTCAATCGATCCTCGCTCCTTCATCGCATCTCCAATCTCAATCCACTGGTCACGATATCGAACAAAATCTTTCGCATCAAGCTTGCATTGCCGATACAGCGTGCTGTCGATAAACACGCAGGCTATGATAAACCCTTCGTAGTCGATCCGGTTATTTTTCTGGTTGGAGTTTTCCATCATCATCGAGGTAATATTTTTGCTTGGAAGATAAATCATACCCGTCACTGTCAAAAAAGGACGAGCGAGCGTCGCCCCGCGACGCGATAGCGAGCGAGTCCGTTTTCCGTTTTTTTTCACCCCCCCCTTTTCTCTTTTGTAATACTTTCTTTTGTATCAACGCTTTTCCGTATATGTGAATTACGTTTTTCCGTATGGATCCATACGTTTTTCCGTATGGATACGTTTTCCGTATGTTTTTCCATGTCGTATAATCCTTGTTAAGACCTAGTATAACGACTCGACCCATACGCTTTTTCGTAAGTATATTTTTCTTACAGAGACTTTTTACAGCTTCAGACACCCTAGGCTGATTAAGCCCTGTATAATAACAAAACTGACTGATTGAAATCCAGTCCTCCTTCTTTCTAAAGCCATAAGTCTTACGGAAAAGCGTATATAATATTCTACTTTCGTGACCAGAAAGCTGAAAACACGCCAATGCTTCCAGGATTTCATTGGCGATGGGAGTGAAGCCGTCTTCTTTTTGCGGACTGGCCATAAACTATAAAACAAAAGGCTCGGGGCGAGAACTCCAATTCACCACCCCGAGGCCTTTATCTTATAGTGGAGTTCTCCTTTCGGGTGAATTGCATGTTTTATGACAGTGGCAATCTTACACCATCAAAAGCCAAAGTCAATAAGAAAATGCTTTACAAAGTAAATAAGTTTTGATATACTAAATAATGTTCTTATACATAACATTTCTTCCATGTCTCATCCCATAGAGACCAAGGGTCTCAAAGATCAATTTTTCGTGATTTTCAAAACCAGAAAATCAGTTACCGGAGGCAAGGCCCAAACGGAGTTTGTCTCAAATTCAACATGGTCTTTAGTGAAGGTGACTCCGATGTGATTCTCCTTCATCGAACGGAAAGCGGTAGATATTCCTCCGGCCAGTTTTGAAAAATGTGATGACGGAAAGCTTCGACAAGAACAGCTTTCATCATTTGAAATATCACTAATCCACGAAAAATATGTCATGCAAAACCAAACAGCATAGGGTCTTTTGGCTATTGTTTCTTCTTGGCCAAATTTCCGCACTTACAATCTATTTCACACTCACTTCTTAACTTTTCTCCCATGATCTCAAGTAAGCATATGACAAAAACAGAAAGGATCGCATATCAAATTGCCATCAGAGCCCACGCTAAACAAAAGCGCCGGGACGGAGAACCATATATCATGCACCCCCTTCGCATCTTCCATAGAATGAAAACAGATGGATGGCCTGAATGTTATTGTTGCGTCGCGCTATTGCATGACACCCTCGAAGATAGCTCAGCCTCTATAGAAAAATGGAAGCGTTAGGCATCCCGGCTTACTATCTTGAATCTGTATGCGCCCTAACTAAGCAACGCAGTGAAAAATATGTTGACTACATTGAACGAGTAAAGAAAAATGCGGTAGCTCGAATTGTGAAGCAATACGATATTCTTGATAATATGCAAGGTGCTCCGAGTGAGGAGAAAAGGTGCCTTTATATCAATGCTCTTAATCACCTACGATATGAGTGATATCATCACAAGACGCTTTGTCATCAAGCGAGATGACCGGGAGCTTATCTCTGACTTCAAAACACTCTCAGATATCTTTGAGAATCCGATCAAGGGATATTCGGAGAACCACCAAAAGACAGTTTCATTTTTCCACAAGGTCTTTACGGAAGGGTACCCGGATCGGTCCGGAAAAACCTCGGTAAGCGATTGTCCTGAATTGATCGTAGAAAAAACAAAGCTCACCGAACACCCCATCATAGACTGTGCGAAAGAAGTAAATTGGAAAGGTTTCGGATCAAGGCAACACCAAATAGTTGAAGATCATTGTATCCAAAACAGTATTTTCACATTTGCGTGCGAGCTTCCGGTATGGAATGACAACACGCATGGCCACATAGACATTGTCGATCTTCTCGAAGATGACTGCATCGGACTCTGGGACTTCAAGCCAAATGCCTGCAAGGAGACTCACGCGGCATCACAGTGCTGGAATTACAAAGTCCTCTTTTGCCGTATAACCGGAGTCTGCCCGAGTAAGGTGATGACAGGATATTTTGACGACGAGGCGCTCTTTTTGGTAAACAACTAAAAAAGCCTTTACTTAGTAAAGCATCTGTGATACAATTTATAGTAGTCATTAACAAAAATTGCTATGTCAAAAGAAGATAAAATCTTCAAAGGCAACATCGCCCCCGGCCAATGTAACGCCGGAAGAAAAGAAGGCACTGAGCGCATATATGCGAGAAAATCAAATCGCTGATTTTGGCAAATGGACAACAAGCCAAAAGCTCAGACTCCTTCAAAAAACACCAGGCGCCTTTGTTAAGGAAAGAAGCGTGTCAGGAAAACGAATACAGTACGTGTCTCACGTTTTTGCAAAGAAGGCCCTCAATTTTGTTTTCAACTTCAATTACTCATCACGCATCAAAGGCTACCAATTCACCACGCCTCTTACGGGAAAGGGCCTCGAGGCTGAAGTGGAAATGGAATTCACTTTTCATGGAGAAAATGGCAAGGAGATTGTAAAAAGCGTTTACTCATCCCACAAGGGAGTTCCAAACCCGGCAACTACTCGTGGCGATATTCTCAAGTCTGCCATCTCAAAAGCTCACACGATCGTGGCGGCACAGTTTGGAATCGGTGCGGATATCAATGACCCCTATGAAGAGGTGATTGCCGAGGCAACCGCGTCACATGAACCACCCTCAGAAAGTCAGCCACCAAA
>FUIF01006552.1_pt1 | contig 10711 bp, 19 predicted proteins | sample 1003461 | NCBI WGS metagenome assembly FUIF01 (sample SAMEA80401918, study PRJEB19352) | marine metagenome
AGGTAGGGTGCGGGCAGGTTCAAACGCGTACCGTACGCAGGTGTCATACACTTCGGCTGGCCTGCACGACGCATACAGCCGCAACCGTTCCTATATGATGCGTTAGATCAGCGCAGAAACGAAGTTTTTGACCGCTATTTTGATGGTATTAAAAAAATACAGCGTAAGGCAGGCTTATAAATGGCTAAAAAAACGAGCATCATTAACGTAGTTGTTGCTGGTGACAGCAAACCGTTACGCAAAGCGTTAGGCAAAGCCACACAATCACTAGGCAACGTTACTAAGCAGATAGGTAAGTTTAGTGTTGCCGCTGGTGCCGCCTTCGCAGGGTTAGGCGCTAAAAGCATAGGTTTAGCAGTAGATTTTGAAGAATCACTCTCTAAGGCAAACCAGATATTTGGAGATGCGGCTAAAGGTATTGAGGACGCCGCCAAAAGTGCCGCTACAGAAGTAGGGTTATCACGGGCAGAGTTCCTAGAAGCGTCATCATCATTTGGTGTGTTCGGTAAAGCCGCCGGTTTAACAGGTGACGAACTATCAGGCTTCGCCAGTGACCTAGTGACACTATCAGCGGACGTAGCCAGTTTTAATAATTTACGACCAGAAGAAGCATTAGAGAAACTCAACGCCGGACTTAGAGGTAGTGTAGAACCGTTGCAATCTATCGGCGTGTTGATGAATGCCGCCGCTGTCGAAACAGAAGCCTAAACATGGGACTTATAGAACAGGGTGAGGAATTAAGCGAAGGTCAGAAGATACTTGCACGTCATAGCCTTATCATGCAACAACTAGGCGAACAGGCGCTACCGGCGATTTTAAGCGCACTAGCGAAGGTTTAGCGAACACTCAAAGAATTTTGCATGCACGTCTTAAAGATTTGGGTATAACACTGGGTCAGGTGTTGTTGCCTATTGCTGAAAAAATGGCGGACGTTACTGGCAGGCTGATAACTAAATTTGAGGGTTGGTCACCAAAAATACAAGTCGTCTTTAACAGAATTAAGGAATTGTTAGCGCCAGCAAAAGAATTAGCAGAACAATGGCTACCAACAATAGCAAGCAAAATAAAGGAATTAGTAGGCGGCGCTGTCATACCGGCACTAGTAACAGCCTTCAACAAAGTAAAAGACGTTATAAACGACAACGTAATACCAGCATTTGAAGCAGTCATCAATTTTGTAAAAACGAAAATACCGGAAGCGTTCGACGCATCAGTACAACACGTAAAAAGATATAAGGACGAATACATAGCGTTAGGTGCCGCTATAGGTGCCGCTGTACTCGCAATAGCCTTGTTCAAAACAGCAATAACAATCGGTGCAGGGTTGAAAGCCGCCGCCGCCGCATTCGCCGCCATATTCGCCGCCGTTACAGCACCTATGACTATAGCAATAGTGTTAATAGGCGCCGCAGTTGGGGGAATAGTATTACTTGCCTTAAAGTCTGAAGATGCACGCAACGCGTTAGGCGCTATGGCTGATTTTGTCAAACAAAAAATAGAAAGCGTCATTGCAGTTATTGAACGCGCAGTAAGTCTTGTACAGCAACTCATAGACATAAGTAAAAAAGTAGCGGCACCAGTAGTAGCGGCTAAAGAAGCAGGCTTATTCCAAGCAATAGGGCAAACACCGTTCTTCAAAGCCGCAGGCGGCTTATTAGATTTTGCAGGCGGTGTAGTAAGCGGAATACGTGAACGCGCAGAAGGGGGCATAGTTACACGTCCTGAAATTTCCTTAATCGGTGAAGCAGGACCAGAAGCAATAATACCGTTAGACAGATTAAACCCTAATCCCAGCGGAATGAATGTAACCGTTAACATGCCTGCCGGTGCTGACGGCAACGACGTAGTACAAGCGCTAGAAGATTATGTAAGGCGCAATGGTAGCATACCAGTGGCAGTTAACAACCTCGTAAGAAAATGACCGTTACAAGCACATGGCAGGTCGAATTTCTAGACGCTAGCACCACAACAGACCTAACCAGCAACGTTTTAGGATTCAGTATTCATCAGAACGTGCAAATAGGGCGTTTTGCTACGTTTGGTGGTTACATGCACCTAGACAACACCGGCAACACGTTTACACCGTCAGGCGGTGGCACATACGAAGCGTTTACGTGGTTTAACAAAATAGTGCGTATAACATGCGACATTGACGACGGTTCCACTACTAGCACCGCTGATGTGGCTTACATGGTTGTTACAGATATGGATTTTAAGGATGACGGCAACTACGCAACAGTCATGCTAACACTAGCCGATTGCTACACGTATGCCGGGCGTGACGCAGTAACAGCCATAGATGTTAGCGCCGCATACGGTGAATTAAACGCAGTAGCGCAAGACATTGTAAACGGTGTGCCGTCAGGCGTAGACGCTGTACCTTTCCCCAAGTTCGGTGCTACAAACGCAACAGTAAGCGCATTCAGCAAACTAAACAACGTAGACCCTGCCGAAACAGCAACCTACCCTATAGGTTACACCGGCATAATACAAGAATTTGAGGACGGCACCGCACGCGACTACATCAGCAACCAGATACTACCTAGCGGTCCGGCTGTAGCGTTTCCAACCACCGCCACATATGACAGCGGCACAGCAAAATGGACACTCAACGCCGCCTACATAAATCGTTTACTCACAAAAGAAACAGTAAGCAGTACAGATCACTTTAGAACGTTTGATATGACAGGCGACAAAACCGCTGACAAATTCCCGTTAAAAAACGTTAGCACCCAGTACAACACCGTCGATACCGTTAACCAGTCACAAATACAAGCACAAATACCGGCAAGCGGTAGTGACCCAACATTCGTCAATGACACAGACAGCCAAGACACACTAGGCATAAGAAGCGTAACGTATAACAAAGTCATACCCGTCGTGTTTGGCGGTGCAACAGACACAGAAAAAGCGTTTATAGGCAACTTCTGGGTTAAACGCTTCCCAACAGTACACTTCACAGCGCAAACAGCGACCCTAACCATGTCGGCGATAGATCAACAAATGGACAGCAGTAGCAGACAAAACTATGCAGACTTCCTAAGCGTACAAACATGCTTATTTAGTCACGCAAAAATAACGTTTACAGCCACGGGCGCTAGCTCAGCAAAAACATACCAAAGCGTCATAACCGGACGCATGATACACGTCAGCCCCAACGACACAACCATAACGCTACGACTAGCAACAGCAGACGACAACCAAAGCCTTAAACTAGATAACACCGATATAGGACTTTTAGACACGAATAGGGTAGGGTAGACGCATGGCAAACCCATTTGATTTTAGCGCAGGCGCTGTTCTTACAGCGGCACAACTAAACGCAATAGGAAATAAAGACGATGTAACTTGGTCACCTACGGTTAATTGGTCAGGCTCAATAGGTACTAGCGCATATGCACAGATCAATGATGTAATTGTAATTCAGTTTCGTTTTACGCTTGACGCAACTCCTAGCGGCACGTTTGAGATAACAAGCGCACCCGTTAATTCAGCATTCAATGTTGCTGGTATATCTGGCAACGGTAGTGCAGTTGATACAAGCGCCGACGACGTATACGCTATAGCGCCAAACGTGCAAACAAATAACAAAATAAGGCTAACCACAGTTTCTCATAATGATTTTGCAACGGTTACGTCTAGCGCACCTTTTAGCTGGGCTAGTGGTGACAGCATACGTTTTTTAATGGTGTACTTCGCATGACAATAAATTTACGAAGCAATAGCGGCGAAGACCCAGACACAATACCTGACGAATGGTTACTTGAACGCTTACGCAAACACCGAAACAGATACCTAGCGGCTTGCGATTGGACACAAGTACCGGACAGCCCATTAACAGACAGCAAGAAACAAGAATGGGCAACATACAGACAACAACTAAGAGACATTACCAATAGTTGGACACCAGCAGAACAAGTAACGCTACCAGATCAGCCGTCATGAGTAGCATTCTTACTCGCAAACAATGGGGCAGTAGAGGACCAAAAAAAGGGTTTAGTTACCTAACAAGAAGCGTGTTGTTGGTATTGCTGTGCATCATTCAGGCGTTAAAAACGGACCTAAAGGTGTCACAGCGGTTAAAGCATTTGAACGGCACCACATGGACGCTAACGGCTGGAACGCTATAGCTTACAACTGGCTAATCGACGAAGAAGGCGTAATCTATGAAGGCAGGGGCGCAGGCGTCGTATCAGCCGCAACACGACCATACAACAGCCGAACCGAAAGCATTTGCTACACCGGGACGGAGACAAAGACATACCAGCAGAAACACAAGTAAGCCTGACATGGCTTATAGCTGACATACAGAAACGGTACAGCAACAAACTATGGGTTAAAGGACACAGAGAACTAGCAAGCACGAGCTGTCCCGGCAATGTGTTATTTGACTGGGTGCAAGCGTATCGTAGCGGCGTCAAGGTCGTACAACCAACAAAGAAGCCAGCGCAGAAGAAGCCAGCAAAGACAACACGGCTAGTGAAGCAGGGCAGTAGGGGCGCTCACGTTAAAATGATGCAAACACAACTAAACAAAAAGGGCTTCAATCTAACAGTAGACGGCGTAGCAGGACCGCAAACCATAGGCGCACTAAAGAAATACCAACTAAAAGCGGTCTAGTCGTAGACGGACTATGCGGCAAAAACACATGGAAGGCATTATATGGCGATTGATTACAAAGATTTACTAGAGCGAGTTATCAGCACTTTTATACAGGCAACGGTAGGCATTATAGGCGTCGATCAGATTGTAAACATGGGCGTAAGCGAATGGAAACTAGTACTAGGTGCTGGCGGCGCGCCGTACTCAGTATGCTAAAAGGCTACTTTGCGGCACGATTTACAGGCAATGACACTTGCTCACTAGTACGGGACAAAACGACTTCTTTATCGGCTACTATCAGCGGTGAACAAGGCTAGAAGCCTATACATACTGGCACGCTGTGGGCTAGTCATAACGCTACTGCTTGCATGGATAGCGCCAGCACACGCAAACGACACATGCACAGCTAACGAAGAAGGCTACGCATGCAACATCAACATCGAAACATACGGTGAAGGTCCACGCATCACCTTTAGCATAAACACAGACCAAACAACCGTAACATTTATCACATACACGTCGTTAACATGTGACGATCATGGCACAGACAGCGACTACGCAGACCCATACCTAAAACTGTACGACGCAACAGGGCAAATAGTAGCTGAGGACGACGACAGCGCACCACACAACAACGGCACAAACTTTTGCTGGGATAGTTACATCCAAACCACGTTAGACACTGGCGACTATGAACTATACGCAACAGCCTACGATGCCGACACTATCGGCGTATACACGTTAGAATTTACCGGCATAACGCTAGACGCACCAGAACCAGAACCCGAACCCACACCCGAACCCACACCCGAACCAACACCCGAACCAACACCCGAACCAACACCCGAACCAACACCCCAACCGACGCCTACACCAGAGCCTACGCCACAGCCGACGCCGTTACCACCTGCACCTACACCGACGCCGACACCGCCACAGTTTACTTTTCCTTCAATAACGCCTGAACAACCGACACCTGAACTTCCCGAACCAACAACGGCAGAACCTCAAGAAGACGGTCAAATACCAGATTCTCAAGATAACGACGATGACGCGCTTGCAGATACTGACCTAGAAGAAACAGACAATACGCCCACGACAGACCAGTCACAACCGACACAAGAACTAGAAGAAAATCCATTACAGACAACAATAGAACAAGACTATGACATTGTAGACGAAGAACTAGAAGCAGACCTACAAGAAGTACTAGACGACGACGTAACAGAAGAAGAAATAACAGAACTAACAGAAAACGACAACTTTGACGAACTACCCAGTGAAGCTAGGCAAGAAATTGTGGAAGCAGTACAGCAAGCGCCGCAAGAAGTACGTCAAGCGTTTGAGGCAAACGTTAACGTATTCAGTAGCGTCGATTATTCCGACTATGTGGCGGTAGGTAGTCGCATATCAACAGAAGACCGACGCACAGTCATAGCGGTAACCGCTACGGCTACAGCGCTATCTAGTACACTTAGACCGACGGCTACCGTATCAACAGGACCAGCAACACCGACAAGGAGAATGCGACGTGGTTAAACGACTAGCCAAAGAACTACTATATTTAGCCTTTACACTGGCAGGCGTCGGCTTGGTGCTCATCACACTAACAGACCAAGTACTACGCTGGGCTATCTACATCAGCGTCATAAGCCTAGTAATGCACCTAGCAGGCGTAGCCATTGACTATAGAGAGGACAACAATGACACTACAAGTAGCACTTAACACACTTCTACGCGTAATCTGCGTATTCGGCTATCAGGCTATGGCAGTTATAGGCGGTGCTAGTCTCATATCATCGGACATTAGCCCGGCTACGGCGGCTTTACTGGCGGGCATAAGCGCAGTAGCGCAGGTGTTGCAGAAGTTGGCGGCGGCTTTTATGGACGATGGCAAGTTAGATATGGATGAGATTAACGCCGCTTTTGCAGGTACAACAAAAACAGAAAACTAAATATTTCCTAGTTTGGTGTTGACTTTGGTGTTGAAACATGTATAATAAATACATACACAACGAAAGGCTACACAATGAACAAAAATTATTACCTAAAAACAAATAACGGAAAGTATCTAGCTAACAACAATGGTGTAAATTATTGGATCAACGAGCCTAGCGCTTGGGCAATTCCTTTTAGTACACCCGAAGAAGCAAAAAAGTATTTTAATAATGCCACAGCATTTAAAGCAGGAACGTTAAAAGTTGTTTTTGAAGAGCCTTGGAGAAATCCTAACTTCTCAGAAAAAGTAAAAATAGTTGGAATATAAAAAAATAATTGAAAGGCTACACAATGGATTACAAAATAATAAGGGTAACGCTAGACATAGCAGTACCCGACTATGGCGGCAAGTACGAACCCTGCGGCATGGACTACATAGACGTACACAGCGACGCGCAAAGTTTAGGTTTTACTGAACAAAAAATGCAATTAGTTGCTAAGGCTGACAGTGACAGCTAAAGACATTATTTACATTAAGTTACTGCCGGTGCATGATGAACCAACACGGCGCCTGCTGATATGTCAGATAGGCGCACAAGAACAAGTAATCGAGTTAAGCATCGTAGACGCTAACCCAGTCGAAGTAGCGCTAACAAAACTGAACTTAGCGGCACACACAAACGATCATTTGCTTAACATTATTGCTACATGGTTAAACGACAAGATACGGCAGGAACTCATCGATTACTTAGAAGCGGTTGTGGCACCAAACAGGCACCTACGACCCATTTACAACACGATTGAAGCAATGCAAAAACAATACAACGCAGAATTTAGAAAGGAAACAGACTAATGAACCAACCGACTAAGAAAGACAAACCTTACAACACAGAAAAAGCACAACGTATGTTAAGTATCTGGTGTGCGCCGGACACTTTAACAAAAGAAGAAAGAAAAAAGCAGTTAGAAAAATACGCAGACAAAAATAGACATTGGATAAAGGAGCTGTACGAACAATGAATCAACCTACTTTATGGGGTGAGATAGGCGGCAAAACCGGCAACGACCACCCACAAACAAGTTACGAAGCTGGGCGCAAGGTACGGGCAGGCACACAAAAACACCAAATACTACGCCTACTGTATGCACACAGGGACGGCATGACAGCGTATGAAATGCGCAAACGCATTGTTAACGGCGCTGGTGAACCCATTAGTACTAACCAGATAGCAACACGGCTACTAGAATTGCGAGAAGATAGCATGGTCGAATTTGCACGCGACAACATAACAGGGCTAATACTTGAACGGGAAACAACACCAAACAACACCGGACAAGTACAGAAACTTACACGCTGGGGTTACCAAAATGCTATCGGTGGGTAGTTTATGCACCGGTTACGGCGGTTTAGAAATGGGCTTACAAACGGTATACGGTGACATCAATCTACGTTTTGTGTCTGATATTGACAAAAACGCAAGCACATTGCTAGCGCATCATCACCCTAACGTACCTAATTTAGGTGATCTAACAATAGTTGAATGGGCAGACATTGAAGCCGTAGACGTGTTATGCGCCGGGTATCCATGTCAACCATTTAGTTATGCAGGCTACAGAAAAGGAGAACAAGATGAAAGAGCCATTTTCGAATACATCGCCGACGCCATTAGCGTTTTACGACCCAGAAACGTGTTGTTGGAGAATGTCGCAGGGCACCTTACTCTCGGAGCGCCCACCGTTATTGCAATACTTACCAAACTGGGGTACAACGCAAAATGGGGCATTGTTCGAGCTTCGGACACCGGCGCACCTCATCAAAGAAAGAGGTTATTTATTTGGTGCGAAACTGAAAACACCAACAGCAAGCGAAAACGTCAAACCACGACCGCACAGGGTAGACGGCGACAGATACGACCTAGCAGACCAGTTAGGGAAACTATTACCGACGCCACAAGCGTGGGACGCCAACAGAGGGCCGGACAATTCACAGTTGAGGGGGGACGGAAAAAGACCGTCAGGAGCGAAGGGGACCGTGAACTTAGCAGGAGCGCTAAAACTATTACCGACACCGGTAGTGAACGATATGGGCAACGGCAAAACAATACAACAATGGCAAACTATGATAAACAAATGGCCGAACGGTCATCACGGCAACAGTCTCAACATAGAAGCACAAAAACTTATAGATGGAGACAGTACGAAACAGCAATCAGACGCTGGGAAGCAGTTATGGGACGAATAGCACCGTCACCTGTAGATGATAAAGGCGTAAACCCTGTGTTTGTTGAATGGCTTATGGGTTTACCTGAAGGTCATGTTACTAGTTTAGATATTAGCCGGGCAGGACAATTAAAAATGTTAGGTAATGGCGTTGTGCCGCAACAGGCGGCGTTAGCGTTGCACCTACTGACAGAAGGGTACTAGTATGCCTAGACAGCTTAAACCGTGCGGTACTATCGGTGCCGCTAGAAGACACCAGCGCAATAATGAACCGTTATGCGCTAAGTGCCGGGCCGTTTGGTCACAGCATCAACATAAAATGTATATACAAAGAAAGGCTACAAATTAATGGCTACACAATTACAAGCACTGGCGAAGCGTATACCGCCAGCATGGATACAAACTAAAGGCAGTTTCAACGCCCGGTATGTATCGCATGCGAACATTACACAAATGATATTGGCGACACTAGGACCAACTAGCCAGCGTGTCGAACAGATCATCTACAACGGCGACACCATTACCGGCGTACTGCTAACGATGACCTTTAACATTGACGACGTGATTGTAGAAATAACAGAATGCGGCGACTGTGAACGCCCAGACCCTGACAACAACGCACGCAACCTACAAACCGCTATAAGCGGCGCATACAAGCGTTGCGCTATGCGGGTCGGTAAAGCGTTGCAGTTGTGGTGTGATGATGACGAACAATACATACTAGATAGGGTGCTAAACGAACGGGAAGGTAAAGACATTGTTTAAGGTATATATGTGCTTTATATGGGTTTTGGCATACATTGCCGCCATACAAAATTTGAGCATGACAGGTTTCTTATTCATTAACGGCTTTGTAATGGCGTTTATAGGCTTCTACGGCTGGGATATGGTGCAACATGACAAATGAGTTACGCCACACCCTGCCACCGTTTGCGATGGTGCCACGATGGATAATACAACACGAAAACCTGACAAGCGGCGCAGTTAGGGTGTACGCGTGTTTAGCTGATATGGCTAACCGTGACAAAAACTATGCATTCCCAAGTCACAAAACACTAGCAGTTAAAACAAATATGAGCGTGTCGAGTGTACGCAGGCACATAGACGAACTAGTACAAGTAGGCGCTTTACTAGTGCGTAAACGCTTTAAACCAGAGGGTGCCGGGCAAACTAGTAATTTGTACACAGTTGTGCATAAACCTATGGAAAACAAAGAAAAGGGTGTCACAGAGAACAGCCCCGTACTCACGGGTGAGCAGGGGGTACTCACCAGTGGACAACGAACAAGAACCATATAACAATAACCTATATATAAAAGGCGATGACGTTAAAGAACACCTAGCAAAAGCCAGAAAGATGTTGAAAAACAATGACAGCTTCTAACGATGAAATACGAAACGGTGAACACAACAACGAATACTGGCTAATGTGCAAAAAATGCGGTGATAGCTACAAAATGTCAAAACGTGACTACATGATGTACAGAGATGTGCGCTGGCGTTGCAAAGCCTGCATCTATATGTGGCTATGACACTACTAACCGCCTGCTGTCTACTCATAACGCCGCAACCAGCTAACAACTACATTGACTGGGCGGCTATCGAACAATACACAATCTACGACTACCAATACGAATACGGCGAACAATCAGGCATGGTAGGCATGCTACAACATTGGTTAGGCATAGAAATAGACAACATCTACGGACAACAAACACACCGAGCACACAGGCAAGAAGCAATGCAAAACGGCAAACAACTACCCTTATATGACATTCATGTTGCAAATAGGGACTTTGGCGCACAAGTCGAGCAATGGCGCTCACTGGTAGAACAAGCTATACAACACTTTGGCGGACCAGCCAGCGACGTGCCACGCTTCCTTAGAATCATGCAATGCGAAAGCAACGGAGACCCAGACGCATACAACGCACAAAGTGGCGCTAGTGGGC
>FUIF01013411.1_pt1 | contig 10687 bp, 17 predicted proteins | sample 1003461 | NCBI WGS metagenome assembly FUIF01 (sample SAMEA80401918, study PRJEB19352) | marine metagenome
CATATGGACTGTACCCTGTGCCATCAGGTTTGATTGCATATTGTAATGTAGGATTACCAGAGTACGGCATGTTAATCCAGTTACCATACTTGCTGTCGTCTTTGCGATTACCAATCTTAGGTTGCTTTGGATATATCTCACACACACCTTGACCAAAAAAAAGCAGAGAATGCTTTGAGTTTATCTATTACTGTTTTAGCAGGTACTGATTCTGAAAAGAAAAGATAAACATGTGCACCACCTGACTTAGATCTAAATAGAATAAAAGGTAAGTTGTTATTTATTATTTGTTTATTTAATTCTTCAATTGTGTTTGAATTTTGATATATGTCTATATCTAGTGCTCCCCACATAACACGATCGTTATCGAGTATGGGTGTGCAACCTATAAGTCGTTTACCACTGAGATGGTCTTCCCATATTTCAGGTGTAAGTGGGTTCTTAACAAGATATGACTTTGAGTCATGTTTACCGTCTCTATCTCTTACCTTACCAGTAAGGGTTGTTTGCCCATAGACATCAGGATTAGATTGAAACAGATTGTAAAATTTAGTGGCGAGTTCTGTTAGTGGTATCATAAAATAAAAACCTTGAGGGCGTTAACCCCCAAGGCTATGTATTAGTGAATCCTAGAAAGGATTTTCTGAAGAAGAAGCTCCCATAAGTTGAGGAGTTTCTTCAGTATGCAACAGAGGTGTATCTGCAGCTGAACTATAAGTTTCAGAAGCTTGATTGAGTAGTGCTTCGTCTTCTTCAAAATCAAGAGTAGCAGGGTTACTAAACGAGAAGTTATAGTAATCATCGCCATTCTTGCTTGTTTCCAATACTGTATTAAGTTCCCAAGACTGGGCATACAGCGGTGGAGTGATTGATTTATTTTCTCCGTCATATCTAAATCTATTAATATCTGAAGTTAATTTTCTAGACACACGAAGTTGTGAAGAAGTAAATGGTATGATTGCTTGTTCATATTTGCCATCTAGTTCAATCATCACAAACCAATAGGTTGTGAATCGTAGTTCGTTTTGTCCTAACCATTCATCATACTGTCTTTCACGACCCTTTTTTCATAGTCTTTGTGTGAGACAATAGTCAAGGGATGAGTAGCTACAAAGCCACCACCCTGTGATCTAGGAATCCATTCAGTGTACACCGAAGCTGTGTATGTTGGGATTATTCTACTTGATTGCGGAACAATTGATTTATTCTTACCAAAGAACAAATCTCCTGATTCGGCTCCCTCCACATACTCATCTTTTTGTTTCTTGAGTTGAGGTGATAGATCTTGAAGGATCCTAATAAAAGGCATAGAAGAACCTGCGTCGAGATTCTCTGTGCCTTGACCTGATACTTTTGCTATATCGAATGCCATGTTTCTTGTTTCTTTATGTGTTAACCTTAGCTCGTTTGCCTTCGTATATACCGAATGCTTCTCGAGGTAAGGATTCTGCAAGCTCTGGATTTTCCAAAGCATCTTTACAGAAAGCTTTTAGTGTCATGTTATGTACACCAATACGAACATCAGCGTCAATATCGTGTTGTTGTTTTAGTGTATTTATAACTTGTTGAGCAAGTTCATCATCTCCTCGTCCTAGACTAACAGTTATATTATTTTTAATGATTGATTCATTGTTAGTCTCTCGTAGCCATTCAAAAGCTACAGTTGGATCTTTGATTCTTGCATCTACAAAATCTTGTATTGCTATCTTTTTACCATCTGCAAGTGTAAGCGTGCTGATGCCTGCTTGTTCCATAAGTTGTGGTAAATGTTCTTCTGCAATAGTTTTTCTCTTTGATTTGAGTGTTGATAAGTCAATTTCTGATTGTTTAATTTCATCATCTATTGACACAAGAGAATCAGCAAGTTGTGTAAGGTCACTCATTTGTATATCTCTTGGCTTAGTTTCTGGTGGTTCGGATGTTAGTTCGAACTCATCATCTATTATTATTGGATCAGTCATATGTTGGTGGTGTATAAGTTGAGCAGACATCAGCACAATGTGCATATCCTGCAATATCTATCCAATTATCTCTTTTGTTTTTAAATGCAGACCGAGATAACTTGAGAGCGATCATCATTGATGCTACATGGACAGGTGTCAAGTCTTCCTTAAGATTATCTCCTAATAATGTTGACCATATGGTCGCTATTCTTTTAAAGTCATCTTCTGGGTGACCATAGTCATCCTGTCTGTCTTTGGTTACAAGGCGTGATGCCTCTACTAATATTGATTGTGTCATAAATTTTAACACCAAGTAGAGCCGAGGTCTATGTCAGCTATAACTGGTACTTTGAGTGGTATTGCTTGTTCCATAATTTCTTTCAATTTATCACTCTCTTCTTTGTTTTCTACCATAGCATTGATCTCATCGTGTACTGGTAGTCGTAAGTCTATTCCAGCTTCATATGCATTGACCATAGCTACTTTAGCTTGGTCTGCAGCAGACCCTTGAATAAGTCTGTTTAGTGCTTTAGATGTAAATGCACGGAAAATTTCTTTGTCTTGCCATTTAGATTTGGCATGTCCGTAATGACGAACTGGTGTCTCATCAAAGCTGTGTGTCCAAAAGTCAAAACGTGCACGACGACCAAGTATGGTTTTTATATAACCACGCTTGTTAGCTAGGTTCATTACATTGTCAAAAAGTATTTTTAAGAACGGAGCTTTCTTTATTAAATTTTCGCATTGTACTTTGGCAAACTTCATCTGATATGCCAAGTGTCCTCGCCATTTTCTTGATGCCCATCCCATATGAAATCCCAAGGCAAAGCATTTTGCAGGTATCATAAGGAAGTCCAGTCGCTTTTTCAAAGAATGTATAAAGTTTTTCTCCATTTTTAAACGACTCTAAAGCTTCTTGGGATCTTGGCAAGGGTCGTCCAAACTCTCCGAGCAAAGCGTAGTGCACTTGAAGTCTTGGTTCTTGACTGCTGTAGTCAGCCTTGCACCAAAGCCTATCAGGCTCTGCAATATATAACGATCGTATTCGTTTGCCAATGTCCGAACGCTTTGGCACTTGTTGCATATTAGGATTGCTTGAAGACAATCGTCCAGATCTTGTACCGCCTTCATCAGACGCTGTCTGTCGGAAGTCTGCGTGGATTCTGCCATTATAATTTCTGTTTAAGATGATATCTTCGATAAACACTTTACGAAGCCTATTGATTGATCGTGCCTCTTGTATTTTTCTTACTTGAGGGTGTTCACAATGAGTAAAAAAGTCTTTGGCAACTGAGTAATTACCTTTCTCTGTGCGTGGTACTTTGAGTCCAAGATTTTCAATATATTTGCCCAGTTGTTGTGGTGACCAAATGTCTAAGTTTTTAAACTCAGCTAACAACTCAACTTCTTTTATCTTTAGATCTTTGTTAAATTGTTCTGCTGCGTCAAGGTCAACAGGTACACCTTTCATAGACATATATACTAGAACATGTATAAGTTTAGATTCTAATTCCCAGACTTCCCACAATCCTTGTTCTTTAAGGATTGGGATTTGTTTTTGGTAGGCATCATATGTAAGTCTTGCATCAGCTTCAGCATACTTGCCGACGTGTCTGGCAGGAAGCTTCCACATATCGCTCTTAGCTGAGATTCCGTAGGCATCCGCTGCGGTTTGTAATCCATCTTCTTTTTTTCCTTTCTTTAAATATTTTTTAGCTATTGAATCAAGTGAGTAAGAGAACTTCTCTTCATCAATTAACGCCTCTCCTACTTGTATGTCTCGAATGGTCTTACTCGTAGTAACCCCTGTACGAGTAAGCCAGCCGAGATCATATGTTGCGTTAGCCATAACTAACTCGCTAGCATTTTGTATAACGCTGCGTGTATATGAAATAACTGTGTTTTTGTCTAAGTTGTCTCCACCAAAATGATCGTAGGGTAGATAAACTGTTTGATGCTTATCTGCTAAAGCTATGCCAACAACTTTACCATTTCCTGTTTTATAACCTGGACCATCTTTTTTAATTTCTGGGTCATAAGTTTCTAAATCTACTGCTATGGTGCCTGTTAATGTTGGTAGTATTACTGGTGGTCGCCACAAAGATTGGGGCTCAAATAGAGGGATCTGCATTCTTTTCTTCGTTTGCTCTTATGATTTTATTTACTTTCAACCAAGGTTTCTTTTTTTACTTCTTTATCAATCTCTTCTTGAGTTTTTTTTCGTATAAAACCTTTCTTAAGTGCCCATTGAGCAGTAAGATAATGTTCATAGTAAGGATCCTGATTCATAATATCACGACCTTTGTGATCCATCATCTTAAGTAGATTGCTTAGTTTTTCTCTTGGTGTCTCTTCAAACATAGTTAATAAATTGGCTGGGTTACCCCAGTTTATCTGGATAGTTCAATTGATACATGTTGCATGAACGGTCACTAAGAAGTCCAGACCACACATTTTGTCCGTTGCAGTGTGGCATCGCAAGGTTTCGATGGCGTCCTTTGTGGTTAGACCAGCTTTGGAGGCGAGGAAATAGTTGATAAATTCATTAAAACCTTCGTTGTCTAGTGTAAAATTCTGTGTCAACGACAGGATAGATACCGTCGTCTGTAATACTAATATCATTATATTGTTGTACAACAAGACGCTTGGTCTTGGGGTAAGCACAAAGTGTAACTACTATTGTGTCTGTTGGAATGCTGTTGGCTTTATTTGCCATGCTTGTTGCTCTGGTCTGAGCTTAGTAGTTTCGAACTTACTTTCAATAAGCCAAGTCTTATCTTGCGTGATAATGAGGAGGTCAGGGACTCCATTTCCTGTAGTAGTTTCGATGCGTTGCACCGTAATGTGTTTATTGTATTTTTCATAAAATTGTTTAGTCAGCCATTGATTGAAATGTTTCTCCGTAGTCATTATATGTAGACAATTCATGTATGATGTCTGTTTCGGTAAAGACATAGCCTTGGATTTTAAACGTGTCAAGATGTTATCAATTGATTTTTGAAACTCTTGAAACTCTGCTGACATACGGTATTCAATGTCAGTATACATTCTATGTAAGATGGAGGCGTATTCGGTGTCCCACATATGTCCTTGATACAAGGACGTGACTTTTTCTGTGGCATTATTTGGATCATAAGTTTGTAGATAGTTCTCGATACTAGACTCAATGTCAGTATCAAATTTAATGTTGAAAATAATTTCATCTAGGATGTCACCAATAGTAAGGTCTTCCTCCGTAACTAGAGGAATACTGTTTGATTCCAGTTGCTTTGTATTTTTTTTACCGTAAGATGGTGTAACATATGCAGGTTTAGATACATTCTTTATCTGTTCAGTAAAGTCATACTTACTAAGGTCAGGTAGGTTAGCCAACTGCTCATTCATATAGGCTAGTTCAATGACACGCATATCGTCACTAAGTTCAATATCTTCTTTGAATGGTGATGATGTGCCACCAATAGCAATAGATAAATCTTCTATTTCGTGACACTCATTGTCAAGACACCAACGAAAGTGCAAATCAATTTCATCTTTGTCTAGATGACCAATTGTAAAATGAAAGCCTTCTCGATTAGTCTCGTCAGCTTCGTCTGTACCAGATTGAAATGCAGATGTGCTACAATGATGGTGCACTGTACCAAACATAGTGTCAGGATACTGAGCACGTTGTGTTTGAAACTCTGCGTGATCTGGATCTGACTTAACAGTCATACCACTTGTAATTTGTGGCGGTATCCAATATGACCAAGGTTGAGTTTTAGTTTCATCGTAATACAAGAAACACATAGTTTCTGATCTGAGTTTATCATAACTCACCTTCATAAAGGCTACGATTTCTTCCCACAAAGCAAGAGGGATTTTCTTACCGTGCCATTGAGGCGTAAGTTCTTCATACTCTGGTAATTCAATTGGTTTATAGGTTGTGAACATTTTGTTCTTAACCTCCTCGTGAAGTTTGGCTTTGGATATAACATATGATTTCTTAGGCATAAGCTGGTTCGTTTAGTGGCAAATCTGCTAGGGTTATTGTTTCTAGTTTAGATAGCGTTGATTGATACTCAACAGGCAACCATCCTTCTCTTTCCTTTTCTTGAAAGAGATACGGTGCCCAACGCCATAAAATTAAGTTGCCAAGGGATGCACTAACCTGGTTCGCAATAGCTAGTTGAGGCGTACTTTCGAGTGCTTCCCCCTGACAACTGATAGGGTTACCTATGTTTGAAGATTGGATTTCAGGATATCGCAACATTGGATTAATCATTGGATATTCATTTTCAATCCAAGGTAAATATATCATAGCTTGACTTGTAGAATATTCATTAGCCATAACCAAACAAGGTTTGTTGTATCGTTTGGATGCATATAATAAAGCTCGTCTTGCTGGATGGTTGTCAACAGAAGCAATAAAAATATCTGCTTGGTGAAACCAATAGCTGTATTCAGTATCAAGCATTTCTTCATCAAAGTATTGTTTAATAACATTACATTCTGATTTACGAAAAGTATATGTTTTTGCTAGAGCTTCTGCTTTGTTCAAGCCGACGTGATTAGTACGAAACAGTTGTCTGTCTAGATTCGTTTTTCTAGTATGTCACCATCAATCAGTGTAACTTGAAGATCAAAGCTGTTTTTGAGAGCTGGTAGCATATACGATGTAACACCACCAGCACCAACAATAAGTGCGTGTAATTTTTGTTTAGCCATTCGTTTTAAATATCTGTATAAAGATTTACCATTGACCTTGGGTGGTGTATGATATTCATCTCTAAAGTGTTTAATATATCTCAAGATAGCACCTCTCTTACGACCAACACCTGTTCAGTAGGGTAGTCACGAGCTAGTATCTTGTGTAAGATTCGTTCATCTTGAGGTGTCAATCCGTGTTCGACTTGATGTGTATCACTACGAACAGCGTTTTCTTGTTCAATATGTTCATTTAGTCTACTGAGATGTTGGTTATCAACCATACCATCTCTGTTCAAATGCCAGATATTGTGTTGACCGTTTTCGCTTAGTTTTGTGTAGAAGTTAGACATTGTATAAAATCTATAATGTTAGAATTAGTTATTTCTCGAAAGAATGTTTTACTTGGTGTATACTCAGTATCATTTCTTTGCATAACACTTGTTGGTAGTGTACGAAAGTCTCCTTGAACTGTTCGTTCTATACCAATTTGTCTATCGCCTAGTTCTTGATCATAAAGATCTGAATTACACGGTGACTCATAAAGCTGGTTGATTAGATAAGCAGTATACTCATATATTTTGTATATGCGTTCAGATCGCTCCATAAGTTCAGGAACTATAAAATCGTTACCTCCACAAATTCGACCATCGTCATAAATATTTGGTAAGTTAAATGTAACAATTTTTCCTGTTAGCTTATGATAACCAAACAAGTAAGCATAAGGACTACCATTCATTTGTTGTAGTTTTGCTGATCCAGTGCCTACATCTCTGATGTTGAATTTAATTTGTACATAAATATCATAGTCAGAATTCATATAATACATATCGTGTGGCGGTGTGATAAGATCAACACTAGGATCACGATGATGTCTTACTGGTCGTAAGCACAAACCGTTTGATTCTGTGTCTTGTAGTTTGATTCCAGGCAATGGAAAACCTATTGGCAACTTAACTGTTGCGTAAGCATTTTCTGGATTTAGTCCTGAGTTGTGTGCTACATACATAAGATGATCTTTGCCGTTAGCACATATTTGCATTGGTATGTTAGACATACAAAGAGCGTCTAACCTAGTGCATTGCGTGATAGCATTGTCTGCTCTAGTGATTACTGACTCTCTCGTTTCTCGCTTGATAAATATACCGTCAGAACCGAGAATGATTTCTTGACGAAGCGGTGATGTTGTTGTTGACATAATAAAAAAATTACCAATGATGTGATACCAGAGTTCTTCGAGACTCATACTTGGTTTTCACACACACCATTGGTTTTTGGTCACGCTTTACTTGATGCTTGTCGTTCTAGTGTGATTGATGAAAAGTCAGTAACTAAATCTGATGATTGTAATGTAGCACCATTAGATACAGCAACACATCCTTCTGGGGCGGATAAAGCACCAAGAATTGATGAGTCGCTAAGTAGTTGACCGACTGTGTAGTTTTCTTCGAAGGCACGGCTGACCGAATTGGACATACCGTACCTGACTGTTATTGTATTGTTATCCATAAATATTGACAATTAATTTACATATACTACTCTCACAATTGTTGTTTAAGTTGTATATAGGTTTCATATGTATATAAAAGTAGTAGCTACCCTTGCGTAATACAGGGGTAGCTACCTTTTTTGTTGACAATCTATCCTCTTCCTTTTTTACTCTTTGCTTTAACTCTCCATATTGCTTTGTTAATTGCATACTGAACAAGATCGAGAGCGAGTGGGAGTAGTATTGCCAGTGCTTTTCGTGTTATCTTTATCTTTCCCATATGGTAAAGCCTGTGCAAAAGACTTACTTAAGATAGACAAGTAATAGGTTATAACAGAAAAGATGATACCAGAAATAAATGCAGTGGTCATACCAGAGAATGTGCCAAAGAAAAGAAAAGGCATACCAAAAGTAAATACACAATCCCAAAAGACTTGTGTTTTACAGATGAATTTTATTGAGAATATCTTACACAAAATGATTAAGTAAGATAAGGCACAAATACAACTGAGGAATAGTATCTCCATACTTATTTATTTCTCTTGTTCCTGTGCCACAAAAAACAAAGCAACACAAAGGGGTGATTAGCCCCAGTGTGTTGTGAATTTACATTATGATTACGAAAGTCGCTTGATATACTCATTACGCAGTCTCCTTCTCTTTTGAACTTTTGTTGACCATTGCTCATCGCTTTCGTTGCGACGAGTTGGTGTAGTAAGTGCGAAATACATCTCGATATCTTGTGGACTATCTGATGTGCGTAACTGACGAAGCATACAACGACGACTCTCAGGTGTCTGATATGTAGGCTCAGGGTCAGTTTGCTCATACAAACCATTGAGTAAACCAATGTTGCCACGAGATTTCTTACGATTGAGACGAGTTGTGTCGCCAACATAATGGCTGTCATTTGGGTCACACTCAGGTTCTTGATAGAAAGTGGTACGAGATTCTTGACGATACACATAGCGTTCTGTGTCATCAATGTCCTCGACATTGTCATATACAACTGAGTCAGGCATCTCTTCGTATAGCTCGAAAGGAACAGACTGAATGTTGGTAGCATTCTCCTCGTTCCATAACTTGCGTAATCGTTTGGCTATGTTGAGAAACTCCTTGCGTTGTTTCAGTGTGTTTGATTTGGTGTTGGACTGACGCAATGCAACAATGTATTGATTGCGTATATCATTTAAGAAGTCACGCTGTTGTTTCCGCATTGCCTGCATACAAGACTCGTCGCCACATACTGCGTCGTCGTCAGGATTGCAATGAACTAAATCAGTTTGATGATAAGCCAACCAAGCGTCAACAATGTGTTTTGCATCGATGTCACGATTTGGATATTGTTTGGCTGTAGCCTGTGCGAGCTTAAACAAGGAACGCCAAGCTGATTTGTACTCGTCTGAGTAACGCTCTGAATCAAGAGCAATGTTAATAAGTTTTGTAATATTCATAATATAAAAGTGAGTAGTTTAAAGACATACTCAGGTCAGTTGAGGATTAAACATTGAAGAAGTCTGCAGGTGCAGATGTGACAGATGAGTAATATTCATCGTCTTTACCTCTGACTGTGTTTTCTGATGTAGTAACAATGATGTCGACTATATCGCCAGCTGTACCAAGAGGTTGATTCTCACGATTCCAGAACTTGTGTTCAGTCTTGTCTTGAGTGATAACTTTGGTAAGTGCAAGAGGCTTCATTGGGTCGTCTGTAACGATGTCCTTTGAAGACTCGAGGATAAGCACCTTAGCGGTGCTAGTTGTGTTAGGTTGATTAAGTATAATATTCATATCGATTATTCTATTCTCTATTTAGTGTGGTTAAGTAAGTACGAAAGTTGTCTTAAATACTTTCGTTTAAGTATCTGTTGACATTGAAATCAACAATCTTGTTTCTCAACTTGGTTAGAAGTGTGATTGAGTTGTTGATGAGTTTGATAGCTATGTGTGTTAGTTTCATAATGATGTATATCCTTTCTCTTTGAGTGATGTGTATAGTGAGCGTGCGTCAGATGTAGTGAATACTTCTGCGACTTGATTATCGTCTTGATTAATAAACACCGTACCGTTTGGTTGTGGTGTGAATGAGTATGTATGTGTATTGTTTGTTAGTATATGCATAATGTATATTAAGTTGAATAAAAGAAAAACAGGGCGAAGCCATAAGGGACGCAAGCAAGGAGGAACGCATTTTGACTGAGCGAAGCGAACCGAAGGACAGAGCCCACCGAGGTACGAGGTATAATGGCTCTGGGTCAAAAGTGTAGTATCCTTGCAAGGACCGACACTGTTTTTTAGGGCTCTCTGCTCGATTGTAAGAGCGTATCTTGGTTACTTGGATCGCTCCAAGTAACTGTCTTGGTAAGACACTAATGACCTTTGGTACTTTGGGTCTGTCCAAAGTACAGCATATACCGAACATAAGCTACAGGGAATCAAGAGGTTACAGCACATTAGGATACATAAATACACTGATACAGAGATTGGAATAAACATATGTGAACTAAGTATCTACGATACAAGGACTTAGAACAACGCTCCATTGGCACTGGCATCTCAGGGATACCGAGGT
>FUIF01009209.1_pt1 | contig 10686 bp, 14 predicted proteins | sample 1003461 | NCBI WGS metagenome assembly FUIF01 (sample SAMEA80401918, study PRJEB19352) | marine metagenome
GGATGTCGATCACCTTGGCTGCGTTGCCGAGATAGTCCTCGAGCGGAAGGACCTTTTCGCTCAAAGCCGCGAATATGAAGCCGCGATAATTTTCGACCCGCGGCACCGGCGTGAGACCGTTTTCGCTCGCGTCGAAACTCGGCCCATAGCCGTCGGGCCCGGAAACGCTGACCAGTTCGCCAGCATTGGAATAGGTCCAGCCGTGATACCAGCAGCGGAAAAAAGCTGTCCCTGCCTTCGTCCACCTCGCAAACGATTGCGCCCCTGTGTCGGCAGCGGTTCAGGAAAACGCGGATCTCGCCATCCTGGCCGCGAACAAAAATGACCGGTTGACGGCCCATCTGCCGACGCTTGAACTCGCCCGTTTTTGCAATCTCGCTCTCATGGCCGATGAACAGCCAACCGGTGTGGAAAATCCGCTCGAGCTCAAGATCGAAAATCTTCGCGTCGGTATACACCGCCGAATGAATCCAGCCCGGTGCGACAAGCGATCGCAGGCCTGCCGCGTCATAGTCGCGGCCGCGTACGTCGAGGCGGTCCGGCATGCGGTGCGGTCCTGACGGCGCGCGATCGCCCTTGCCGGCCGGCAAGGTGCCGCCGGCGCCCATTGCTAGATGATTTTCCGCTGACAATTTCATTCTCCAGACAATGATGATGAACAATTTGTGTCACACTGGATTGACGGCCTTCCACCTGGTCATGTCGCGCCCGATCGACGACCTCGCGCGCCAGAAAAGAAATGCGGAGAATGGTGCGACCATGCTTGTCAGGATGAGGGCGGCACGCAAACTCCTGCCGGAATCTTGATCGAACTGCCACGAGATCGCGTCGCTGGCAGTCCCGACGAACAGCGGTCCCAAACCCACGCCGACCAGGTTCAAGACCAGAAGGAAGAGGGCGGTCGCGCCGCCACGGATCTCCGGCGGTGAGACGCTTTGCTGGGTACTGTGGACGGGGCCCATCCACATGGCCCCTAGCATGTTGGGAAGCGCAAGGCCCGCAAGCGCCAGCGCGCCACTGTCGATGCTGAAGAGGACGGCATAACAGGGAAGGGCCGCCAGCGAAGCAAACGCAGGGATGGTCACATAGGCTCGGACGTCGCTCCGGCCGAAACGATCGGCCAGCAACCCACCGAGCCACACGCCGGCGGCGCCTGCGAGACCTGTGGAAAGACCGAGCGTCAGGCCCAGGAAGCCCGAAACCCCCATCCCGGCCTGGGTGGCCATGGCGACGATCTCCGGGCCATGGTTGCGGATAAAAAAAGACGCGATGAAAGGTCCGAAGCCATATCCTACCGCCGCTTGCAGCGCTGTCGCGATCACGATGAGCCGGTAGGTGCGAACCGCCAAAAGCGTCCTTACCGTCGCGAGAGCGCCCGGCGGCGCCGTTCGCAACAGAGCGGCGTGTGCCTTGCGCGGTTCGCGCAAAACCAGCAGCAAAAAGGGGGCAAGGACGACACCTGGTATGCCGGCCACCAGAAAGGCGGTGCGCCAGCCATAGGCATCGGCAACCAGCCCTCCCAAGGCCATCCCCGCCAACGTTCCCAACGGCACGCCAAGATAGTAGAGCGAAAGAGCCGACGCGCGCCGCTCGGGTGGGTAATAATCGACGATAAGAGAATTCGCGGCAGGTGTCAGACCGGCCTCGCCAATCCCCACACCGACACGCCCACCAAAAGTTGGGGAAAGCTTCGCGCGATGCTGCAGGCGATGGTGAAGCCGCTCCAGACTAGAACGGAAAATGCCATGATCTTTGGCCGGTTGCCGCGATCCGCCCAGCGCGCGAGCGGGATTCCGGCGACGCTATAAAGCAAGGCAAAGGCAAGGCCCGACATCAGCCCGATTTGCCAGTCCGCCAGCTGCAACTCTTCGCGGATCGGTTCGGCGAGAATGTTGACGATCTGCCGGTCAACAAAATTGAGTGTGAGAGCAAAGGTCAGGAAAAACATGGCGATGCGGCGGCGGAAAGCCGCCCCCGCCACAGCCAGCGTGGCTTCGCCCTCGCCAGGCGGCGTGCGTGCTGCGCCGAGCGCCGGTTGCAGCACAGGAGGCGCGCGCCCGCCCGTCACCGGTTGCCCGATCCCAACGAGATGTAGATATTTTTTCTCCTGGGTGAATGCCAGCAGTTCGCCGAGGCATTCCTCACGGCCGATGCCCGACTGTTTCATTCCGCCGAAGGGGGCTCCAAGAATGTGGCGTGAAGTCTCGTTGATCCAGACATAGCCTACGTCGACGGCCATGGCGGTGCGGTGCGCGCGTTCGAGATCTCGTGTCCAGATTGAGCAGGTCAATCCATACTCCAGTTCGTTGACGACCTCGATCATCGTCGCCTCGTCGGACCATCGCAGGATTCCGAGTACCGGCCCGAAAACCTCTTCGCGGGCCAAGCGCATGTCAGGGGTAACGTCGGCAAACACTGTCGGCTCGATGTACAGGCCGCGCGCAAGAGCTTGGTCGGCCGGTGGCCCCCCGCCGCATATCAGTCGAGCGCCTTCCGCCTGGGCGCTATCGATGAATCCGACTATGCGCTCATGCTGTTTCGCGCTGATGATCGCGCCCATCGAAGTCGCCTCGTTGGACGGATCGCCCGGCTGAAACCGCCGGGCTTCCTCCTCGATACGAGCCAGAACCGCGTCGTAGATGTCCTCATGTATGAACGCCCGGCTCGTCGACCCGCATGATTGGCCGCACCACGCAAAATTCATGCCCTGGATCAAGGCTTTTGCTACTTCGGCGGGATCGGCATCGCCATAGGCTATCAGGGCATTCTTGCCGCCAAGTTCGAGCAAGACTGGCTTGAGCGTTGGACTGGCCTCGCGCATCAGAGCGCGACCTGCAGCCGCGCTCCCCACCAAGCTGATCATCGCCACCTTGGGGTGGGCCGCTAACGCCGCCCCCGTTTCGGCTCCTCCCGTAAGGACGCTGAACGTACCCGACGGCAACAAGCCGTCGATCAGCTCGGCGAAGCGGAGTGCTGACAGGGGAGCCTGTTCGGATGGCTTGACGATTACCGCATTGCCGGCAGCAAGGGGAGCGGCAACCTTGCCGGCGCAGAACAGAAACGGATGATTGAAGGCCAGAATGCGGGCGACGACGCCAAATGGCTGCCTGACGGAGAAGTTGACCGCATCTGGTCCGACGGGGACTGAAGCACCTTTCATCTCCGTCACCAGCCCGGAGAAATAGTCGATGAGCGCGGCTGCCACATGGGAGTCGGCCGCCAGTTCACGGACCGGGTTGCCGCAATCGAGAGCATCGAGTTGCGCCAATTCCTTTGCATTCTGGCGAATGACTGCCGCTACTTCGCGCAGCAGCCGGGCACGTTCGAGGGGTGGCACATCGCGCCAGACCCTGGATCCGACGGCGGCAGCGAGGACTGCCCGGTCGACATCCTCGCTTTCTGCCTGCGCGACATGTGCGATGAGCGAGCCGTTGGCCGGATTGTGCGAGGGACTGTATCCGCCCGCCGCCGGTGCATGCCACCCGCCATCATAGTAAAGGTCGTACTGATCTGGAATTGCCATCTATGCTCTCAATCCTTGAGGGGCGAGCCAGCCTATGACCGGCGATCGCATCAGAATTTCACTTCGACGCCGGCGCCGATACGCCGGGGCAGCTCGTACCTGAGATCGGTGCCAAGCGCGCCGGGCCGAACTTCCTGGATGATCTTCTCATTGGTCAAATTCGTCGCCCAGATCGAGAACCGAAACTTTTTCGTCATCCGTTCGCCACGAAATTTCGCTGTTGATCGCCGTATAGGGATCCTGCTTCACGGAATTCAGGAAGTCGAAATAGACGACCGAACTGCGGAACAGGGTGCCGTTGATGTTCAACATTCCCGATGCGAGCGGTACGTCGAGACTTGGAGCGATGTTAAAGGTCCAGCGAGGTGCCCGCGGTAGGCGGTTGCCCGACACATCCGCTTGCGACACGATATTGCCTCCCGTTGGCCGGGAATGAAAACTTGCGCGAGCGGAAAATCGTCATATTCCGCATGGGCGTAGGCGACCGCCGCGTTGACCCGGAAATGATCGGTTGGCGCCAAAGTGGTTTCGAGTTCGCCGCCGTAAAGAGTGGCGTTCGCGGCGTTCTGCAGGACATAACCGGGACCCAACGGATCGCGGGCAGTGACCTGCAAATCCTTATAATCATAACGATACAAGGCGAGATTGGCGCGCAGCCAGGGCGTGATGTCAGACTTGATACCGCCTTCGAGGGCTTTGAGCGTCTCGGGATCGACCGCGAGAGGCGACACGCCAGTCATGTTGAACACACCGCTTTTGAAGCCGGTGCTGTAGGTCGCGTAGATATTCGTGTCCGGTCCGATTTCGAACCGGACCGTGCCTTTATACGTGACCCTGTTAAAGGATTTTTTCCGCTGTCTGCGGAAAAAAGGGCGACGCCGTTTACGATCTGATCGAAACTTCTTTTCTCATGGGTGTAGCGAATGCCGCCCGTCACGAACAGGCGCGGGACGACCTCAAGCGTCGCCTCGGCGAATCCGGCATAGGAGGTCGTCTTCAGGACGGGGTCGAATGTGCGCACGAGCAGTGGCTGGCTCGGATCAGCGCGACTGCTCAGAATGAAGTTGGCGTCGCCGGAGAGGTGGAAGGCATATAAACCAGCGATCCATTGAAGCGGCCCGGAGCCGGACGAGAGCAGGCGCACTTCCTGACTATAATATTCCGAAGTGATTTTGGGGGCCACAAAAAGTCGCGAGCAAGATATTCGACGAATCCGAATCCGTCGCCTGAGAGGTTCGGTTGGAGGCATATGCCCCGGTCGTCTCCAGATTGACCCCGCCTAGATCGAAGCGTGTCTGCAAGGCGACACTGTATCGCCGGGTGGCGAGCGAGGGGCGCAGATCGGCGGACAGCTGCCAGGGTTTCAACGGGAGGATCGCGCCGGGAAAGGCTCGACCTGCCGTGTTATTCTCATAGGGCTGGTAGACATTCTCCGAGCCCTTGCGATCGAAATATTCTCCCGTGAGGACGATCTTGTTTCCGTTCTCGCCGCGGTACATCAGCTTGCTGCGGACATCGACAACCTGATAGCCGCCAGCTTTCCCACCGCGCACGAGATCGTCGACAAAAACTGTCCGTTTTGCGGTAAATTCCGGCGATATCGGCTGCAATCGTATCGGACAGGCCACCAGTCAGATAGCCGCGCACATTATAGTCTCCGTCGCCCGTCTCGAGGGCGGCCGCGCGCGCCGAAACCATGCCGCTGAAGTCGAAACTGGGATCAGGCGTAATGACATTGATCAACCCGCCCGTCGCGTTCCGACCGAATATTGTCCCCTGCGGCCCGCGCAGGACCTCGACGCGGTCGACCTTGACGAGATCGGTCCAGGTGGAAAAATGGGTCTCCCTGGTAGATTCCATCGACATAGGTTGCGACGTTTGACTCGTCCCCGACCGAAATACTGCTCGACCCCACCCCGCGGATAACGGGCAGGAACACGCCCGCAGCGCGGCCACCGAAGAAGCCGGGCACGACCTGAGTGAGATTCCGGATGTCGGCCGCACCCGAACGGCCAAGCGATTCCGAAGTCACGGCGGTCACCGCGACCGGCACATCCTGCAACTTCTGTTCCCGGCGCGTCGCGGTCACGACGATATCTACCAGGCCGCTCTGTGTCGAGGTTTGATCCTGATCCTCGGCTGGGGCCGACGGGCTGGGCACGGACGAGCCACCAACGGGCGCCGTTTGCGCCATGGATGGCGCGGCGGTCACGGCTGCCGTCATCATCAGCAGCGCTTTGGATGCAAAAAGGCCTTTCATTTTCGGTCTCCTCCCGATTATTTAGTAATTGATTTATAAGGTTATTCTGTCACCGCTCACAAAGGAAACACCAGATACCGCGGCACGACCGCGTTGTCGGTCACCGCGTTCCGCGACAGAAAGCGACATTGATCGTCTTCCATTCGAATAATGTCCTCGTAGGTCCCGGCGGCCAGCTGCTGCGGCAGCCCGGTATCGTCGGGGGTAAAGATCACGGAGAAGTTCGAGACCATGTCGACGAGACCATCCGCGCGGCGGCTGGCGTGCACGCGCTGAACGAAATGCCGGGTACGATAGTCCTGGAATGTACCCGCCCATATGTCTTCGATGAAGGTGCAGCGATCGATTAACCTGTCGCGGCAGTCGTCGAGCATCATCGCCACGCGCAGGCCGCTCTCGACATCGTTGCGCGCGATGCAGATGTAACTCGCGCTCGGATCATCTTCAAACGTGTCGAGCCACGACCGCATTTTCTTCCCGTCCAGTGCCGACATATATGCCGACTGGAGTTCATCGAGCCGCGCGAGCTCGTCGAGCGTCAAGCGCGTCATGCCTCCCTCCTCCGGAAGCCCATGGCGGCGCGATAATATTCCCAGTGCGGAAGATTGCCGCTCTCGTCGTTCTGACGGAATTCGAACCCGAGCCGGGATGGATCGGTGACGCCTTTTTGGAAGATGGCCTTGCCGGGGGTGCGATTGCCGATCTGGACCCGGTGGAAAACCGAGGCGTCTTCCATACTGATCAGGCCGGACGGGCCGATCGCGTTGGAGCTTTGCCTTATTCGGTGCAAGACCATCGCCTCATCGTCGTCCTGATGCGCGAAATAGGCGTAGGTGACTTCCACCTCGTCGATTGCGACAGGCGTAGCGAAACGGATGCTGATGACGTTCAGGTAATTTGAGGCGACGAGCATCGGAAAGAGAGCGAGCACGCTGGCGTTTTTCGGCCGCCCCTCATCGCGAAACTCGATGACCGAAGCATCGCGGATTACGCTCGTGGGCTGGGGAACGGTCAACTTGGTTTCGATGCAATAATGGCCACGTCCGGTAGTCGCATACTGGCGGCCTGCGCCGCCCTGCCAGTTGAGCATCGTGAACGCCTGGTGCAGGAGCGGCGGATGATAGCCGTCGTTGTCGCTATAGGCTTTCCAGTTGGTCAGATACCGGACCCGATGATAGCCAATCAGCTTGAGGCGTCCGTCACCGGCCATGATGTCCAGCAACGACCCTTTCGCTTCCTGCAGGAAGTCGTCGAGGCTTTCGGTGTCCGGCGACAGCGTCACGAACAGGAGGCCGCCGACCGATTCCTGCCGCGGCTGGGTCAGCGGATAGTCTTTCTTGTCGAAACCGGGGATGAATTCGCGCTGATTGGGGCAGCCGACCAACTCGCCCTCTTTGTTGAACAGCCACCGATGATAGGGGCATTCGAATTCGGCTCGATTGCCCGAAGGCTTTACCTCGATCTGGGTGCTGCGATGTGAGCAGGCGTTGAAGAATGCCCTGACCCGTCCGTCGTCGCCGCGGATGATGAGCAGGGGGACGTCCGCAAGATTGCAGGTTTTGAAGTCCCCCGGGTGCGGCACTTCGCTTTCGTGCGCAACGGGATGCCACTCGGCTCCACGGAAAATCCGGTCGATCTCGGCTTGGTAGAGGTCTTGCCGGACGAAAATCTCCTTGGGGATTTCGTTAAAATTTGCCGGCCAGACAATGTCTTGAAGATAAGCCTCCGGAACCGTCATCTCCCATCCTTTCTCTTTGCTATTTCGCCGCCCGCGTCACCTCGCGATGCGGTCACATTCATCCCATGCCCGCTGCCCACCGGGGCCCAAGTCTATGTAGCCAACTCCTTGATTTTTCGGGGTTGCGCCCCACATGCAGAAGCTCTTCGGTTCAAAGCCGAACTGGCGTTCCCTGTAGGTCTCTTCGTCGACCTCGCGCACGCCGACGGAATATTCAAAGACCATCCCGTCGGGACCCTCGAAATATACGAATCGCGCGCCCGAAGTCGGATGCCGGCCGGGTCCGAAGACGATGGGAACCTTATGCTGGCTAAGCAGCGCGTAGCTGCGCTGCACATCGTCGATCGACTGAACCTGGTGGTTGATGTGCTGGATACCGCACCGGTCTGCGGGGACGAGCGCGATGCTGTGGTGAATCTGGCTCAGACGGAGCAGCGGGAGCTCGCCTACCCGGTCACTGACGCGTGCATTGCATATTTGGGTCCAGAAATGCTCATCGCGACCGGGATCCCGGCTGAACAGACCGACGTGACTGAAACCCGTAATTCCCGCGTCGCGAGACAGCTGCGCGCCATTGCCACCGATCTGCGGCGAAACCGCGAATTCGATGCGTCCCCCGCTGGGGTCACGAAAGGCTATGAATTCGGAAACGTGCCGCTGCTCGCGTTCCTCATGCGAACCGTAGCGCACCTCATACCCCAATGCTTCGAGCGTTTTCGCCGCATTGAGGAGATCCTCCCCATTCGCCAATTCGAAGCCGACAATCGTTTCGGATGGGTCGCCGATCTCGTAGCTCATCGTGCTCATGCGACTGTCGGAGCGAAACGACAGGCGATCAACCGCGCGATCGACAGGCTCCAAGCCAAGTATTCGCGTGGCGAAATCGGTAGCGGCCGCGACATCCGGTGTCTTGAGACGAGTATAAGCGATGTCAATGATGTTGATGGTCATGGCAACGTTCCTCCCAATTCTTCGAGGTTGGAGGTCGAACCCCAACTGCATAGCGAGGCGGGAGAATCGGCAAACTGCCGTGGCCGGCGTCCGACGGGCGACGGATCCGATCGGGTCGAATAGGTGAAATAGCTGTCGGGCGAGGGCCCGCTGAAGGTCAGAAACACTTCACCGCTCGCGGGTTCCTTGCCTGGGCCGCGGACAATGCCGACCTGCCGGTCAAGGAGAAAATATTTCGACTGCATCACGGCGTCGATGCTCTCGACCTCAAACCCCACGACGAGGAAGCTCTCGCGCTTGCTCGGCACAATCATGATCCTGTGATGCTGATGTCCCAGCCGAGGTAGATTGCGTCGCCCACCCGATCGGTGATCCGCGCTCCGAGGATGTCCACCCACACAGCGGCGTCAGACGCCGGGTCCCGGCTGCCGAGGATCACGTGTGACAGGCCGACAATTCCCGCATCGCGCGATGGAAAATATCGCTCGCCGCGCTCCTCGGCCCGAACGACCAGCTCGATGAGATTGCCGCTTAGGTCACGACAGGCGAGCCCCGCGTGATAGCGGCGGCTTCGACACAAATCGTAAGGGATCGCCTCGACATCCCAATTTCGCTCCCCGAGTTTCCCGGAGACTTCCTGAAGCTGCTCGACCGTTCTCAGCGACACCGCCACGCTGGGCCGGAGGCCGCTCCCGGAACCGTCGAGCTCCAGGCAATAGGACCGCGAGTCGGAACGGAACCGTTCGGCTTCCGGCAACCGTTCGCTGTGCTGCAGGCCGACGGTATCAACGGCGAGCCGCGTGGCTTCGCCAAGCGACTGAACCGGGATCCGCACGAACCGTAGCTGCTCCAACATTCACCACCTCAAATCTACTAATCAGTCCGTCTGTACTGTTTGTTTTGATTCGGAGCAAGCCTTATCCCCAAGTCCCGAGAGGGGCGTCATCATGACCGGGGCGATGGGCTGCGCGGCACCCGGCGGCGTAGGGTTGTTTTCGCCCGCTCATCGCGAACGTTCGTTCCTTCAACGCGCAGGGCCCGAGGTAAGAGCGGCCGGCTTCAGCGAGCCCGTCGACGAGCGATCTGGTCGGCCCCGCTCGCCCCGATATCAGACGTGTTGCGTCGGGCGATCCGCCGAAAGGGGAAGCACTAGCTTGTTCGGTACCCGACCCCGTGCGAGCCTTTTCAGGATTGGCAGCGCGTTGGGATAGGCGTCGGCGAATGCCAGAGGCTGACCGTCGGCGCACAACCTCACTTCAAAGACCGCCCCGGCGCCACAGGCGCAGCCACCGGCACTCTGTCCTCGCATGAAGCGCTCGGGTTGAGCCATGTCGGTCTCCAAGCAGAGGTTCGTTTCTTAGTAGACAACACGTTGCACGAAATGGCTCGTCGGTCAATTGGCGTTGGCACGCGAAGCCAAGAGCGGAGGGCGCTCACCGCCGAACGATCGCCGGCTCGGTCGGACGATTATGCTGACACGACAGGAGGTAGGTAGGGCTCCCTGCCGCCATATTCGCAATTCGTTAGTCGTCAGTGCTGGCGATTTGGTGCAGCGGGGGCAGAACGGCGGCGGTGCGCCGCCGCAAACGCGCGCGGCGCCAATTGGGGAAATCGGCTTACTGACGATGAATGGCGTCGGCCATTTCAAATCTTTCAGCGCTTCTATCGAGGAGGCATGTCTTCCGATCCGCTTTCGAGATTGCCTGACATTTTCGTCAGCAATGCGCGGACCGCGCGTATTTCAGTCGGTGAAATCATATGGAGCAGCCGCGCGTAGATCATGTCGGCTTCGGCGCGCAGCTGGGGCAGGATTTCGATCGCTCGGGGTAAGAGATGAAGCTCCCAGACGCGCCGGTCGCCCTTGGCAGCGCGCCGTTCCGCGAGCGTCATTCTTTCCAGCTGGTCGACAACATGGCCAACGCTGGCACGCTCCAGTTCGAGGCATTTGGCGAGGTCCGTTTGGGTCATGCCCGGGGTCCGATAGATATAGACGAGCGCGCGCCACTGGGTTCGCGTCAATCCGAAGCGTGCCGTTGAGGCATCAAACATCCGGCGCAGTTTGCGGGGTACTTCCTCGATGAGAAAGACAAACTCGTCTGAGGCCGTCAGAAGACTTTTTCGCGGGGGAGATGCCGCTCGTATCGCGAGGTTCAACCATCGTCATGGACTGTACAGCCAACATCATATTCTGAAAACCCTTTACTGTAAGATATG
>FUIF01006011.1_pt1 | contig 10679 bp, 13 predicted proteins | sample 1003461 | NCBI WGS metagenome assembly FUIF01 (sample SAMEA80401918, study PRJEB19352) | marine metagenome
GTCCAACCTGTCAGACGACCGTATGCGTCACGCTAAGAGCGGTCAGTGGTGGGAAAACGCAGGGCATCGCGCACTAGCTAACAACTCTGTGTGCTACTCAGAGAAGCCAGACATGGAAACGTTCATGCGTGAATGGCTAGCTCTGGTAGAGTCTAAATCTGGTGAACGTGGTATCTTCAACCGTCAAGCATCAAAGAAGCAGGCAGAAAAGCATGGGCGTCGTGATCCCAACTACGACTTTGGAACTAACCCATGCAGCGAGATAACATTGCGGCCATACCAATTTTGCAACCTTACGGAGTGTGTAGTGCGTAGCTCGGACACCGTAGAGGATCTTGAGCGCAAGGTAGAACTAGCCACAATCCTGGGTACCATTCAGTCGATGTATACGGATTTCCCGTACCTACGTAAGATCTGGAAAGAGAATACTGAGGCTGAGCGGCTACTGGGCGTATCTCTTACGGGTATCATGGATAACTCTTTGATGACCACTAAGAATAAAGGACTGGATAAGACCCTTGAACATCTTAGAGACATTGCTGTTGCTACTAATAAGCAGTGGAGTATTAAGCTGGACATTCCTGCCTCTGCTGCGATTACTTGTGTCAAACCTAGCGGTACTGTTAGTCAGCTTGTGGATAGTGCTAGTGGTATCCATGCACGTCATTCTGATTATTACATCCGCACTGTAAGAGGTGACAACAAAGATCCGCTGACGCAGTTCATGAAGGATAAAGGTATTCCTAATGAGCCATGCGTGATGAAGCCTGAAACAACCACGGTGTTTAGCTTCCCTCAGAAAGCGCCAGGTAAGTCTGTTACGCGGAACGATATGACAGCTATCGAACAGCTTGAGATGTGGTTAGAGTACCAGCGTCACTGGTGTGAACACAAACCAAGCGTCACCATCAGCGTACGTGAAGAAGAGTGGCTTGAAGTTGGTGCATTCGTGTACAAGAACTTCGACGAGATGTCAGGCGTATCATTCCTGCCACACTCAGATCACACCTACCAGCAAGCACCCTATCAGGACTGCGATGTTCAAACCTACAATGATCTAGTAGAAAAGATGCCTACGCGCATTGACTGGTCTGAGCTTTCTCAGTATGAACAAGAGGACAACACCAGTGGTATGCAAACCCTGGCTTGTGCATCTGGTTCTTGCGAGATTGTGGATTTGACATGAAATACGTAGTTGTTGGCAACATTGGCTGTATCTATTGCGATATGGCCAAGGAGCTAATCAAAGAAAGTAACTCAACCTTCACCTACTATGGCATCGACCAAGAAATGTGGGTGAGGGATTTATTCAAGAGATGTGGCATCAAAACGGTGCCACAGATCTGGACAGAAGAGGGTGAATACGTTGGCGGGTACTCTGAACTACAAAAGTACATCTCGGCTGATGCAGGGTGATCTGTTCCAAGAAGCTCGTGAATATGAGCCAGAGGAGATTAGTGAGACTAAGGTCTGCAAAACTTGTAGGCAAGACTTACCCTTCTCCTCTTACAGGTCTCACAGCGGAGCCGGACATCTTAAAGGCTATTGTAATGATTGCCTGAAGCATCATAAAGATGTACGTGACAGGCTCCGCGAAGAAAACCCTTACCCAGAAGAAGGTTATACCTGCCCTATCTGTGAGAAGACAGAAGAACAGCTAGGTACTGCTTCTGGGTTAAAGCGCAGAGCGTTTTGCTTAGATCATAATCACGAGAGTGAGACTTTTAGAGCTTATCTATGTATGCGTTGTAATACGTCTGCAGGATTGCTCGAAGAGGACGAATCTCGTGTGTTAAGACTTTATAAATATCTACGAAAGCACAATGATGGACATTGATCCACATGATTACTACGAAGAAAAAACACGTAAACGAAGCACCAAGCGTAAGACATCTTACAAAGGTGCTGAGACTAAGCAAACCTCAGGGTTCGTACCTCATACAGAAAACCAGAAGCTTCTATGGGAGGCTATGAACGAGTCAAGCCAGGTCTTTGTACTTGGCCCAGCGGGTACGGGTAAAACTTACGTTACAGCTACGTACGCTGCTGACGAGTACATCACCAACGTGTAGACAAGATTGTCATTACACGCCCTCACGTTGCCGTAGGAAAGGACTTAGGGTTTCTCCCTGGGTCACTACAGGAAAAGACTTACCCCTGGGCCTTGCCCGTCCTGGACCGTCCTGGAGAAGCATCTGACTAAGGGTACTGTCGATACGGCTATCAAGAATGGTAACATTGAGATGGCACCCCTAGCGTTGATGCGTGGACGTAGCTTTGATAATGCTATCATCCTGGTAGATGAGACACAGAACATCACAACACACGAGTTGAAGATGCTATTGACCCGCGTAGGGGAAGGTAGTACAATTGTGCTGAACGGCGATGTGCAACAGTCAGACCTCAAAGAAGCGGATGGTCTAACTAAGATTATTCATCTCGCCAAGAAGTACATGATGCCTGTGCCTATCGTAGAGTTTGGAGTGGACGACATTGTTCGTTCTGACATCTGCGCAGACTGGGTTAAGGTCTTTATGAAAGAAGGTCTATGAGCATAGAAAAAGACGCTAAAGCATACATGCAGCACAAGCAGCAGAGTTTTGAGACTCACCTGCGCAATGAGGCATGGAACTTCAGCGTTATATGGATGATAGACTTTATTCATCTAAGGAGCTTGACAAGGCTAGGGAATGTATGCAAGAAGCTGTCTTGTGGGCCGAAGAATCTGCAAAGAACTTTGGCATACGCTAGGTTATCTTTTCTCTCCTACTAAACTAAAAAGGGCGCTCAATCGGCGCCCTTCTTTTTTATAGTGCTGCCCGGTAGGCAGGGTACATTTTAACGTAGTACTCGAACACGTTTAGTTCCCTCAGGGACATGTTAGCCAAGTCACCCTCAAAGTTCGGTATAGATTCCTTCATCATACGTAGAGCGAACTTCTTTTCAGCACGAGGGCGAGACATCATCTTTTTACGAGTATATTCTAGATACACAGTCTCAGGTGTAACACCCGGCTTGTCCATCAAGTCATACATGTAGTCTCGCGTTACAGAGATCTGCTCTTTAATCTCAGCACGCTTGTCTTCGTTGCTCATCCTCTGGAAGCGTGGCTCTTCAAGCAAGCGAGACAAGCGAGTCTCCAACAGCCTAGACAGATAGATGTTTGCAATCCGGTCGTACTTAGGGTTGGCTGAACGGATGTTCTGCATATACCGTGGCATATCTACTGAATCAAGGACCGACTCTGTAGCTGTACGACCAGGGATCTGACGTACACCAAAGATAGACAGTAGAGCGTTTGGCTGACGGATATCGCCTTCACGAGTTGCTACACGTAAGGTAGTGCCGGTCAAGCCAGGGATCTCACCACCGGAATCCTGGTCAATGATCTTGTACAAACCCTCTGCAATGTTGTCGACATACTTGGTCATCGACTGCAGACCGCTTGTAGTTAAGGCTTCAGACAAGCTGTCAGGGTTAATCTGACGAACATCTTTAGCAGCATCAGTACCTGTTACAGTACCAATCAGCTTGTTAAGTGGGTCTAGGGGACGGGTATAACCACTGAGGAAGCCACCCATCGCCTTACCTAACAGCACACCGCCTTTCGCTACGGCAGTGGCGTCAGTCTCGTTTAGGGTAAGAGCAGCTTGTTGTAGGCTGCTGAACATTCCTGAGATATCTGTAGCAAGGTTACCTACAGCCAACTGTTCACCAATCTTGGTAAACTGCTCTAGGGTAGGCCGCTGCCCTTCTTCAGTATATTCGTTCATCATACGACCGCCTGCCAGGAATAGTGACAGAGGGAAGCTGTTTTCAGCATCAATGATGTTGTCGCCTACACGGATCTGGAACATGCCCAAACCCTCTTCCTGACGCTGCTTGTCATACTGTAGAGCGCCGTAGAAGAAGCCTGCTGCTACAAGCTACGGTTAAATGCGTCATAGGTGTCTGCACTGACGTTGTTCTTACGCATGTCAGACATCAAGCGAAGCACACCACCTGGACCGAAACGCCAGAGGTTACCCAGGACGTTGTTCATGAAGCGACCAAACGGTAGCACCTGACCAAAGAATGGCAGGTTAGAGATGCTCTCTACGTGGCCAGCTAACTGACGCATGACGGGGCTAGCGTTCTCACTGATAGTGTAGTTACGAGAATATACAGACGCCATAGTGTCGTCCATAGTCTGGTTAACCAAATCAGGGTCAATAATGCTCAGGTCACCCTTAACAAGTACATCATCAAGCGTACGGTTGTACTTCAGGCGAATACGACGATCCAAGTCAGACATAAACATGAGCGACTTAGTTACGCTATCCTGAGCAAACACGAGAGTGCTACGTGCTGCTACGTTAGCTACACTTTCAGCAGCTTTTACATACTCGTTTGTAGCAGGGTCTAGACCATGACGCTTAGCAGCAATATCAATACCGCCGGTCAGGTTGTTAATCAGGGTCTGACGTGCAGCATCAAACTCGTCAAGAACGACTTCAAAGTTAGCGCGGGTTGTGTGAGGGTCCAGAACGTTATACATCTTCTGGCCGATCATCTCACGGTAGATCTTAGCACGACGGAACTGTTCTTTACCGCCAAGGCCAAGGCTCTCACGGACAACACCTAAGCCTAGCTGCTGTGCCATTGTAAGAGATTCAGCAATACCCTGTGAACCCATGTACATGCCGAAACCAGCAATGTTGACCATAGACGTAGCAGGGTTAGAAACCAGCATACGACGCCATAGGCTTTGCCCATAAGCGAATACGTTAGCTTCACCGCCAGCAGCCTCTACAGTCTCTTTAGCTTGCTTGTCTGCAGCCAGGTTTGCTTTAATCAAGCCTAGGTTCAATGTCTTGGATAGCTGAGATGATACATTCAAGAGTGCTGCAGCTTCGCTTACCTTAGCTGCCCAGACATCACCAAGGTTTGACAGACCGGCGCCGCCTTCAGTGAAGTCACCTAAGCCAAGACCCAAGAACTTCAGCTCTTCGTTGATAGCAACACGGTCGGCACCATCAATGTCACGAACTAGGTTAGAGAAAAAGTCGGTAACACGAACGTTACTAGGTACCTTTAGGCCCTTATCTTGGTACAGCTTCAACAAGCCACCAATCTCACCGTCTTCACTGCCAAAGACTAGATCACGGAAGAACTGTGCAGTCAGACTTAGATCGTCAGAACCCAGTACTTTACCGTCTTGGACTTTCTGTTCCCAAGCCTTTATGTCTTTACCTTTAGCCTCTTCAAACAAGCTTTTGTAGCGACGGCTAACGCTAGTAATCTCACCGACAACTTTCTGCATGTCGTTCTTTGACAGAGCCATATCAAGCATAGCCTGACGATTGGTCCGTACTTTACCCATAGCAGCTTCTACTTCACGAGTAGTACGGCCAGAGAGCGACTGAGCGAAGTCACCTACAACCTTCATACCTGGAGCTAGGAGACCGCCAGTAATAGTACCAATGGCCGTCTGTGCAGCGCTATACTTCTCTTGAGCGCCTACTTCCATGTAGGTGTTCTGTAGAGCTACATCTGAGCCAAACGCTGCCAGAGCGTCACCTGCACCGGCACCCAGAAGAGCAAAACGCTCACTACGCTTCAATGCATTCTTGAAGAACTCTTGCTCAGCACGAACACGAACGCCTTCACGGAACTCTTGACGTGCGCTTTCAGCAATGATGCCAGTAGGTGCATCCATCAGTTTCATCTCAACCTTACCAGCGTCAGTAAGACGACCAGTAGGGTAGTTCTGATAGATACGCTCAGCCATGTTACGAGCGTTCTTCTGTTGTACTTCAAAAAGACGCTTACGACCTTGCTCTGTGACGTGGCGTCTGCCTATCTGTTGAACAGCATCAGTCATAGCACGACGGACAAACTCTTCCTGGGCCTCGCCAGACAGGTTTTGCCTGAGGGCATCACGACCAGCTTTCTTAGCCATAACACGCAGGTAACGCTGTGTAGCACCCTGGGAAGCCAGAGTAGCAGCTTTAGCGGCACCACCAGTGAACAAACCTAAGTAGCTAGACGGGTCACGTGCTGCAGCAAAGATGTAATCCTTCATGCCGTCTAACGCACCAGCTACACCGTCTACAGTAAAGACGTTACCAAGCCGATCAAACAAGTCATACGCTTGGTTAGCTGACTGCTTGCCTGTCTCATCTGCGTTCATTACCCAGGTAGCTTCACCCGCTGTGCCGAGCATGTTACCATGAAAGAAACGCATAGAATCGACAAAACGTTCCATGAGTTTTTCATCAGTGTCATAACGGTCGACCATCTCTTGACCATAACGCCGAGACATGTAGTTACGGATAACCGACATATTCTCTGGTGCTAACAAGTCACGCTTGCTTAGCTTGTCAGGACGGGAGTTAGTTACAGGGGTAAACGCATCCGAGTCGCGGTCTACTGCGTTCACAAGTAGGTCATGCTCTTGTGGAGGGCTAGCGTATTGAGACTCACGAAGGCGCTCACCTAGCTGTGCAAACCTATCTTCCTCAGGTAGTAGCTGATCTCGTTCCTGCTTGGCATCACGAAGGGCGGTACCCAGCAGGTCGAAACGATTAGGCTGTTCTGGTTGCATATGTCACCTACTGTAGACCTGGATGATTTTCTTTCGGGGTGCCGTCTGGGTTGTAGAACTCACCAAACTCTGCATCCCACGCTGCTGCGGCATCTAGAGCGCGCTGGTAGCGAGGCTGGCTTTCGTACTGCTCACGCAGTCTATCACCATAGCGTGAGTAGTCTGGCACATTTGGACGACGCTGTACAGGAGGAACTTCCAGAGTACGCATATACTCTTCAATCCGTTCCTTACGTGCAGCAATACGTTCAGCAGGTGAACCACGCATTGATGTAGAACCTGGTACACCGCCCAATGCTACTTCAATAACGGTGAGCTGCTCTAGCGTCAGGTCTGGATCGGCTAGCTTTTCACGAGCATCAGCAATAGTAGCTGCTGTCTCTTCGTCTAACTCTGGGGCTTCAGGTACTTCACTGACAGGTGATGTAGCGCCTTCTGCAGCCAAAGACTGGCGGATAGCGTTGTCCAATGCTGTGCTAAACTCTGCAGCTTCAGCCTGATCACCACGCATTTCAGCGTCTTCTACTGCTTCAGCCAACAACTGAATGTCGTCGCCAAGGCTAGCAATGTATGAATCACGTGTAATGTTTTGGCCAGCAAGTACGCTACCATCACCTAACAGAACAGGTGTACCGCTCAGACGCTCCAGACGTTCTACTTCTTCAGGAAGCAAAGCACGGTTAGGCTGCTCTGGATCATATAGACGTTCTGAGGTAGGCTCATATAAGAATGACACGCCTTGCCACTGTACAGGTACAGCAAAGACATCAGAACCCAGAGGTTCTACTTCAGTAAGCTGTGGGGTAAAGTCATCAGCGTCTGGCTGCGGAGCAGGTGGTCCTACAGGTGCCGGGCCTTGACTAGCTGCACCAGCAGAGCCACGGTTCAACGTAGCTAGTGCTGCATCATGGTAAGAACTTTCTTCCCCTACTGCCATAGAAGCAATGAACGGCTCCATACGGCGTGCGTAGCTACAACATCTTGCTTAGATGCAACGAAGTTGGTCAGGGCATTTGTGATCTGTGAGTCACGAATACCAGCAAGACGTCCTGCTTCAGCCTGATACTCCGCACTCTCTGGACCAAGCATAGGATTAGAAGCAGCCCAGTTAGAAAGCGCTGCGTCATACTGAGCACTAGCACTGTTCAAGACGTTCTGATACGTACGGGCATAGAGTGATTCCTGGCGTACGGCTTCTTCATCGTCCATGAAGCGTGGTGCATTGTATGCCAAGATAGATGCAGGGTTCAGGCTTTCGTAAAGCTGTGCATCCGTAAGACCAGCCAAGTCAAACACACTCATGTCTGTGCCAGCGACAAGCTCTTGGTCAATCTCTGCACGCGCTCTAGACATAGCGTCACGACCAAAAGCTTTATCTAAGAAGCCGCCATCTGGTGTTTCAGTATCTCCTACAGTAGCACCACTCAGGCCAAAACGTGTACGTACGTCAATGTTGGTAGAGGTGTAATCTTCAGGCACAGCATAAGCAAGCTGTACTTGTTCAGGGGTATAGTACTCACCCATCTGGTTCTTCAGGTTAGTCAGGTTTGTAACCATGTCACGTAGACCGTTAACACCTGAGTCTAACGCCATAGATACCTGAGCATCTGATGCACCAAGACTTTTAGCACGAAGCACAAAAGCTTCATTCTCTTTGACGGCTTGCTCCATAAGGGTCAACTTACCCTTGTTGCGCTCCGCCATCTCACGCATCTTTTCCTGATACTCTTCAGCCTCATCCTTACGTTCTTGGATAATACCGGCTGCAGTACGAGCAAAACCTTCTGCAAAAGCCATCCAGCTCATATTCTTACTCCCGTGCCATCAGCCAATAGAAGGCGCAGCCTCAACAGGCATTGCTTCTGGTTGTGGTTCTGCCTCCATAGGTGCAGCTTCAGCTTCCTGCATTTCTACAGGTGCTCTTCCATAGCTTCGCCGTCTTGAGGTGCATCTAGTTTCTCTTTGATCATACGTAGGACACGCTTTTCAGCCCGCTGAGCTTTAGCTTCTGCAGGATCAACAGCAGTCTCTTTAACGTCTAGACCATAGGTAGACATTGCAGCTTTAACAAACGCAGCCAAGGTGGGCGCAGCAAGCATGCCTGTCTGTACGGTGTGCAAACCCTTCATTGCACCCATCTTAACCATACTGTTCACAACAGTACTTAGGTCGGCACCCATAGAGAACGTAGAAGCCATGTCATCCATAACGTCGTCGTTAGACATACGTTTAATGTAGTGATCCACGACATCACCGACTTCGACCAGCTCTGAAGGCCGTTCCCACGGAGCGTTTCTTGGTGTGTCAGTCAGAGACTGGCCTGGAATAGGTCGCTTAAAAGGTGTCATTTTGAGTCCTAACGTGCGCGTAGCAATTCTTGTAGGTGTTTAATAGTAGCGTTAGCTTCAGCGAGTTCAGCACGTAAGTCTGCGATCTCCATGAGAAGCTGTTCTTTGTCGTGTGTTAGCTGGTCTAACTTAGCTGCTAGACATTCTACCTGTTCTTTAACAGACTTGCTATACTCTGCAACGACAGAGGCTTCATGTGTAGCTTTGTCGTGTGCAATCTTGATGCGAGTAGACAGGTACCCCCACAAGCCAGCCGAACCCAGCGCAGCGACAAGCAGAGGTACGGCATCGTGGAGAATACCATGTACGGATAAGAAGTCCATTGTCGATCTTTTAACCCTTGTATCGACCGAATGTAATGATCCGTAAGAACTCACGGTACATCTCCGCAGGTGACGGTAATATCCAGCCTAGAATGATAAGTACAATTACGTAGAACGGGATATCAGTATTCATGACAGAGATACTGTCTACATTGCCTGAAGCAGCGACAGCAGATGTCTCGTTGTTAGTTATAGTGTCACGACCAGATTCTACATTAGAGGTCGAACTACTGTCAACTTGTGATAGCGCTTGATTAGTACTGCTAGTTCCTCCCGTTTGAACGCTAGCAGATACAGAAGGGCCGCCCCCAGCAAAGCTAGAGAGCAGACCCAGAGTGCTACAACCGCTTATAGTTATAGCTAATATGATGCAAAAAGCAAGCCTCATGAGTAATCAGGATTAGCTTCCAAGAAGTTACGTAATGTAGGGCCTTGAGCGATACTCAGTACCTTCTGGCCATATTTGCTGTCGGTAGCATAGCCTGAAGCCTGAAGGGCTTTAGCAGCATCCTCAAGGCTCTCAGCAGCCAGATATTCTGTATAACGCGGGTTAGCTTGCAAGAAACGACCGTAGTCACGTGTAGCATCTTCCGGCGTATCATAAGCACGGAACGCATCACGGATGGACACTTTCTCGCCACCCTCTTCTTCAGTAGTCTGGAACTCAACAGTGTTATCTGCACCATGAGCTTTTACACCAAAGAAAGAGTTACCCTTGACGCTAGTCCCCCAACCAGTCTCAAGAGCAGTCTGACCAATAATCAGCTTCCAGTCTAGGCCAATCTCTTCACCGACCTGCTTAGCAACAGGATCATACGGCGTAGAAATGCGTCTGTACCTTCAGGTGACTTCTCAAAGGTTACGTTGCCTGTAGGCTCAGGGAACAATGCCATAGCCTGCTCAACAGCCTTATCAAGGTTATTCATGTTGATGATCTGACCAATCTCATCAGAACCAACAGAGCCGTACTTACGGTAAACCTCTAGATCGACATCACCTGGGATTGGTGGTGAGTCATCACGGACAGAGCTGTAGCCCTCAACACGAGCATACGTAGTGTCGAGAGCATCTGCCATTTTAGTAGCTGCTTCTACTGCAGGTTCTGGCGCAACAGGGGCAACCTCATTAGCCGGAGCCATAATGCCCGACTGAGGTTGTTCGTTGCCACCAGTTAAACCCTGAGCAAACGCTTTAAATTGTGTCATTATAGGAATCATAATGATAACGGCCTTAAACAAATATTGTCGCAAGGAGACTTCCAATCGCTGAGAACATTCCAGCGGACCTGTTAGCTGATGCCTCTTCACGAGTCAACTCCGCTTGCATCTCAGCAGTAGCAATAGCTGTAGCACGATCAGCATCGTTGTTAGCGCTCTGCCATACGAAGCTCATCAAGTCTCGTGTTTCCTGCATCAACTCGTT
>FUIF01000534.1_pt1 | contig 10676 bp, 14 predicted proteins | sample 1003461 | NCBI WGS metagenome assembly FUIF01 (sample SAMEA80401918, study PRJEB19352) | marine metagenome
ACCATTCGGCATTTTGTGCATACCTCCAGAGTGTTTTCTGCCACTTTTAAAATAATGTGGGACACCTTTTGCCATTATCTTTTTGCCTTTTTACTTTTTTTCTTTGATGTCTTTTTCTTTTTTGCTTTAGAAGCTGCCTTCATTCCTGCTTTTGTGTATGCATATTTTTTTCCACCAACATTTGGCATTGCTTTCTCCTGTGAGTTTCGATTGATACAACTTTCAGTGTTTTAATAAGTGAGGCTTGTTCTTGTATATAATACTGCTGATCTATTAATTGAGAGAGATGATCTGAATTGATCTTCTCATGGTCAATCATTCGGTATGATACCCTGTCCGGACCGAGCTTTTTTGTCTATGGCATATTTTTCAAGCCTTGCTTCAATGTCTAACTCCTGAAGTTTTAAATTCGCATCGGCTGCAATCTTGGCTCGTTTTAGGTCTGCCTCAAGCAACATTTTCTCATATTGCATGGTAAGTTTTTGAATGTCTGCAGGGGACATAACATTGCCGGCTTTAATACTGACCTCTGCTTCTTTCAATGCAAGCTCTCGTGCTTTGAGCTGGAGAGAAAGCATATCAACCTGGAAGTCCATTTGATCTTTCTGCTGTTTACGTTGTGCCTCTATCATGTCTTTATCTGGTCCAGATTGTGGCAACTGATACCCAGGAGGTATTTCACCAAAGTATAACTCTGGGTTTTTAATACCAGATGCTTCTGCAAGATCCTGTAGGGCTCGTGAATATTTATTCAAATCAACAAGAGGTGAGCTTGGACCAAACTGTGAGATAATTGCTTCTTGTTTTCCGACTATCTGGCCCATCATTGCCATGTCTCTGTCTCTGTTGCCTGTTCCCAGGCCTGTGGTCACATTGACATCCATATCTGAGAACATCTCCCACTGGCGAGGATCTATGCCAACAGCTCGTCCATCCATACGGATAATGCGTTCATAATCCTGATACAGAACAAGTTGTTTAAGAATACCTCTAAACAGTTTACGCATACCACCATCTGCCCATATACGAGCAATCATTTCTACTTTTCCAAGGGATGCACTTTGGGCAATCTGTGCTGCTGTTGCTGATTGATTAGACAGCACCTCTGGATTTAAACCCATTGCAGATTTAGAAACACCGGATCTGGCCTCTGCCTGTGAGTCAAAGTGCTGTAACATTGACAAACCCTGAGCACCGACAAAGGGAATGGGGATCTCTCTGATTGTTCCAGGTTTATTGACATACACTGGAGCCCCGGGCGAGAGGTTGGTCAACTGCTCAGGATTAACCAAGTTGTCAAACACAACCTCTCTTTGGGGAGTCATTGCTAAGTAGCCACTATCAAGCATCATGCGAGTGATAACTGTGTTGACCTTTTGTATTTCTACTAAACTATCAGCCGGACACCGACCAAAAAAGATATTAGGGATGGGCTCAGGACAGAAATCCGCAAACACAACCTGATGTGCATAGGTTCCATTTTCAGCATCACATCAACTTGCTCGCCACCTCCTGCGACAAAATACCAGTCTTTTACCCCGGTTCCGTCATAGTCGCATTTGATAATGCCTTCATGGACCAGGACTTCTCGCAGCATAGGATCGGGACTGTCTGTGCGATCTCTCTCTCTGTAGTAATCATCATTTAGTTTTTGGTTATACACCCGGTCGGTGTATGTCGGCAGCTGTTCTATCATGTCCTGGGGATAGCCAAGAGCAATCAAATCACCCGCTCTTTTAAATGTTCTATGTGATTTTAAAACTGCATCTTCCAGGGATGTTGCATCTCTGGATATTACAAACTCATCCCAGTCCAGGTTTTCTATTTTGACTGTTGAATTGTTAATTGTTCTTTCTACTGTGAGATCATGGACCGACAGAGCTGTGGTGGTTCCCGGCATCATCGGGTTTGGACCTTCCATCTGCTCAACTGTGTGGGCTTTAATCTCTAATTCTGGATTTGCGTCTGTTTGTGCAACCAGTTCTGCAAACTCAATATCCGACAATCCCTCATAGGTCTGCTCAGACTTCTGGTAATCCTCATTGTAATATGATTTTAGGACACCAACTTTTCCGACCAGGCCATTCCAACACCAATCTCTTATCAGCATCTCACCCTGGTTGTCCTTCCTAAACACACAGTCATTCACATAACGTGTGATAAGATCCGCAGTGTCTGCATCCTCTTCACCCACTGGTTCATACACAGCAATGTTTTTTCCCTGAGTGAAAACACGCATCAAAGAAGGCAGCATCATATTGATGTAGGTTTGGACAGTTCGGTCTGTGACTCGAGATCGTCCTTGTGGGGCTGGCACATCGTCCATGATGCCCCGGTAATATTCATAGTTACGATTGCGATCATCAGCAATAAACTCAGAGCCATTTATGTATGTCATCGCATCTGTGATCTCAGAGCCTATAAGAATACGCAGCTGCTCTTCTGAGAGTCCCTCAGTTTCAGTCGGATCAACAACAGTTTCTGTGATCTTTTGGTATTCAACACCCGGATCCCCGGGCTCTAACTCATCAACCATTGCGTCAAAAACCATTTCGGGTTCGGCCACTTACTTAGCCCCCCGTAAAATTGAACTGACATTCACATTTACCTGTGTGCCCTGGTGTGTGGTCATATACTCAACCACCTTAATGAGATCATCACCCACTGGTTTGACATCAACTTGCAATGTGGCTCCAGTGCTAAACCGCCAGTCATCACCCAGTCTTTTTGCTTTAAGTTTATGAATGGCAAATCCTTTTTCCAAGCTGTCATATCTTTTGACTTTCAGTTTGTGCTGCAACTTTCTTTATAACCTCTAAATCACTTTTAACTGATGATTGTGCTGATTTTGCTTTTGGTCGTGTTTTTTTTAGGCTACCCATGATGTATCAATCTCCACTTCTTTTGGTTGTTTCTTTGCTTTAAAGCCCACAGCTAAATACCGAAACGCATCAGCTGCATGACTGGTCCAATCGTGTAATGGCCTGAGTTTAAATGCCTTGTTTTTTTCATCCCAGGCTGACCGGTATTGTTTCAGAGCTTCAATGCCTCGCTCACACTTGTTCTCATCAAAATAACAGCGATTCACCATAGACCTGACAGCCTGAATCCCATCATCGACAGAAAGTTTAGGACACACTGTTGGTGTTAAACCCAGTGTGGTTAAAACCTCATACCGACTTTTGCCAGTGCCAAGCTCTTTCACTTCCACATCATGTGGCAGTATGTGCTGTCCATACACATAAGGCTTGTCTTTTAGGATCTTGGCATAGTGATCCAGACCAACTCCTGATGCCTCATAAAAGTCGATCAGGCGTACTTCATTAGAGACAAACTGTGCAAACCATATACTCGTGCTGTCACCAATCCCTAAGTCCCAGGCAGTATGGACCTCGATTGCTTTATCATAATGGACCTTTGCAATCCGACCCTCATCCTCGGCCTCTCTCATCTCTTTTCCATAATAGGCTCCCTGAATGGCAGCGGAAAACGAACACTCATACTCCTGGTCGTATTGATCTTTAGAGAGATCATGTTTTGCTGCTACCAGTTCACTTTCTGGAAGTAACTGTGTGTGACTGGCTTTTAACTCCAGAGCAAACCACTCCGGATCCTTTTGAGCACGTTTATATATCTCATAAAAATTGTTATGCCCTTTAGGTGTGCCGATCCATGTGCAGGATCCCTGCCTGTCACTCAATGCTGGTCGTATAACTTCTGCAAAGGCACGAGGATCCATATCTGCATACTCATCAAGGACCACACTGTCAAAACCTAACCCTCGCAACCGATCATAGTTGTCTGCACCATACAGACGAATGCGTGAGCCATTAGGCATATCAACTCTGAGCTCTGACTCATTCACAGTTGCTCCCAGTGACATGAATGGCTCTGTGTATTCTCGTACTATCTGCCAGGCTATGTCTTTAGATTGGCTGTAAAACGGAGAAATGAAAGCAAACCTTCCATCCTGTTTGTTGACTGCTAATCGGATTAAATGATTTATGCAAGCCGTTGTCTTTCCGGCTCGTCTGTGAGCCACAATAACATTCCACCGCTTATCACTCTCATGGAAACTCTTAAATGCAATACGAGGAGCATAACTTGAGATAAGAGTCATTTCTCCGGTGTCACATCTATTGTTTTTGGTTCCTGATACTCTCTCCAGGAAAATTCCATTTTGACCGGTCGGTTTTCATCACCGACAATTTGTACAGTCGCCAGATCCGGCAGTGTTTTGCGTAATAAAATCTCTATGGATTTTAGTCGTGATACACTCAGCTCCTCAGCTAATTGTCCGAATGCGTTTTTCTGCAGACAATCAATGAGCTTGGTGGCCTGTATTCGTTGTCTCCTGATATCGTTTTTATGAAATTTATCTAAAATTGGTTTCCTTGAAAGTTTGGGCATTGTGTATGTGTACCTGTAAGTGTTTGATTATGAAAATTGAACATCATTCATGTCATCAATATATTATGCTGCTTTTTGTCCGCACCACTTTAAATTCATAGCATCATCTGCATGCAGTCCATAGCCAGCAGCAAGGCTTGGAAGCAGTCCAGATCCATGCACAGTAATGTCTATTGGTTGAAAGATTTTACGTTTCATAAAATCCCCAATTTTTTCCAAGAGGTCTTCAAAGTCCATGCACTGTTTGGCCATGTGAGAGTTGGTCATAAAGGTTTCTTTTCCGACCTTGCTCTGGAGCACAATCTGGCCTTCTTTGGCATCTGGTGGTTTTGGTTTTGCATAAGCATGTGCTTTGTTATTCGTCAGAGAACTATCAAATCCAAACAAATGAAACTCTCTAAACCCAAGCAGATACCCAACCAGGACAGCTCTTAGTCCAACAGTTGTCGGTCCTGGAACCACTTTCCAGTCACGATTTGCAAATTCGTTTTTTAATATTTCTGTGGGCCATTCCACAGTGTAGTAATCCACACCAGCATGCCATAACACAACATTGGCTTTACGCAAGGCATCAAACACAAGTGGATGGCATTGCCCGGCAACCAGGTATGTTGTGTTCTTTTGTGGCTTTTGAATGTACTCGGCAACCCACTGTTTAGGATCCAGTAAACATCCATAATCCGGTGTGATCCCTTTATGCAGCAACCAGTCGTGGGTTTTATTGCATGCCAGGATTTTTCCTTTTTTCCCCAATCGTTTAATCGTTTTAAGAGTATCATTGAGGGACGGACCCCCACCGCAGATCAAGAGCCGCCCCTTCTGGCTGTTTTCAAGTTGCGATATATCCGGCAACTGTCGAGCCATGATACTTCGTGTGCGTTCAATCATCTCCCAAAACAACAATCGTCCAGAGGACTTCCGGCCCAGCTGTGTCTGCCTGACACTGTGATCAGCAAGAGTTTTTAATTCCACAACGCTGTCCTCCACCCAATCAATGTGCCTTTAGGATCCATCGGAAATTTATTTTCGTGAAACTCTGTTGGTTTAAAGTCCTGAGCTTTATAGGCTCTGGCAATATCAAAGGGGCACGAAAACGCATGTTGTCTGTGTAAGGCTTCAAGAGCAACCGGCAAGGTCACATCATTATATTCTGGTTTACGTTTTGCCTTGGCCTTCGCAACTTTTGTTTCAATGTCATATGTGTACCCGGTCCCAAATTTAGCTGAGAGTCCATGTCCACCCTCTCCAAGTCGTACTGTTGGAACACCGGCCAGTGTTGCATCAAGACCTGTTCCGCATCCTGACACATGCACAATACAACGTGCATCATTCAATCGTTGGTTAAAAGGTGTGCGATCATCAATCTCACCATCCTCAGACCAAAAACTTACATCCTCACTGGGATGGCAGCGGATCAGAGGTTTAAGAGACCGGCAGTCTTTAATGGCTTGCCTGGTCCACACATAACCATTGATCTCATGGTTGATTTGATAGGCTAAGAAGTCAAATGTCTTTTCTGTTGCACCACCTAAAATCCGAACTGTTGTTGACACCATATCCTGGAAAGATCGACCAAAATTGTTTAATGTGCCGGCCATTGTGCAAATGATCACCCGGTCTCCCTTCTCTGCAGTAGAGATTAAGAGACTGCGTGGATTACCTGTCACCACCACTGGGGTTTTGGTCATCTTTTCATAGAGATCTTTTTGCTTTTCATTATGAGCAAAAATAATATCAGCCCGGTCTAAACATCGTGTGTCCAGTGAGGGTCTGTATAGATCGATCCTCGGTTGCATCGGAAACAGCTCTTCATCCATCAAGGCAATAATATGTCCAGAGTTGATGGCTTCAGTAAACACACCCACATCCTGCGTGTTTGCAGATTTCCATAGAATTATCCCAGGTGGCAGATTATGCCAGTTCTGCATCTGCCATCGGTTGCCTACAACAACTTGAAATCCTTTTTTGTGCATGGTCTCAGCCAGCCATTCTCGGGCCGGCAGCTCCCGGGCTGCAATCTCAACCGGTAGATACAGGATTTTCTCAACTTTTCGTGCATCCGGTGTCGGTTCACCGATATACTCAGGTTTTCCAGGCAATCCATGAAAAGATCGTCTTAATAATCTTAGATATAACCGCTTTGCTTCTTCAACTCGCAATTTTTTTAAAGCTGATTTCGCAGCTATGTGGAGCGTCTTTAATTGCTCTCGTTCTTCTTCCTCGTCCGTTAATGCAACCTTTACCCGTTCAAACTTGTCTCTAAACTTTGACCTGGCCGGATCATCGTCATCAAACTTTCGTGCTCCCGAATTGCACCATATAATCCCATCGTCCTGGTAGTCATAGTCCACCTCTTTTGGACCAAGAACTGTTATCTCAGGCTTTTGTTTTTTCCATACACACCAAAGTGCTGCCTGGTCAATCTGCCATATAAGCTGATTACGCACATAAAAGTGATAAATATAATCAGCAACACCCTTCCAATACGCATTGGCTCGACCAATACACACAGAGGCATTACAGACATTCCAGGGCTCTAATCGTCCAGGACGTAATCGCATCCCGACCTCAGCATCCGGCAGTTCCGTATGACACCGATTGGCTATGGCATCCACATCGAGAAGAACCGATGTACACCCATTCGATTTCATAAACTCAAACCAGCGAATAAACCGGACACTGTGATAATAGGCCGGATCTGATCGGGGTTGTTCAATGGTTAAACCAACAACTCGGTCCAGTTGTTTTATCACTTTTTTTGCATAACTCGGATCGGCATCCATTAGATGCACATGGGCTGGTCCTTTTATGCTGGCCAGAAGTTTGGCTCCAAAATCTCTAAAATATCTCCCATCACAACACAGAAAAGCAGTTTTGTTTGTAACCTGTGCATTGAGAATAATAGTCTGCACTTCTGGCAAATTATAGGACACCTGAGTGGGCAGCTCTTTGAGAGTCACAACTTGTCGGACATCTCGCTTTCCCTGGAAGTGCTCTTCCATTGTGCTGTAATCACCATCTAAAAAACACTGAAACCCAGGATCTGGAACATGCGGCTTAACAAATTTAAACCCCACATCAGTCGCATCAACACTGTGATGGGGTGGCAATCCATGCTCTTTTCGTGCATGCCACTCTTTTTCGACTATGATCACCGGCTTACCACCTTATATATAATAAACATCACAATAATAACAACGATCCCGAATGCCACTGTCACTGCTGTGGCAATAATAAATTCAAATGCTTTCTTTCTTTTTTTTTGGGCTGCTATAGCTCCATCTGCTTTAGTTTGCGAGCACTCGCCATGAGCCGGACAACTTCATCCCATCCTTTTTGGCCATAGTGCATCAGCACCTGGTTTCGCATTTCACGTTCAAGCTCTTCTGCTTTTTTCTGGTTGGCGAACTGCTGCAGAGCAATTTTTTCCACACTGTCTTTTGATGCCAGCATGGGTTTTTTTAATGGTTTTTTTAATTCCGAAACTGCATTAAAAACTTTGTCAATATCTGATATGAGGCCGCCTATAGTTTTTCTGGCTGAGGCAGCAGCTTTTAATGCTGTTAAAGCCCCAGTCGCTATTGTAACTGGGTCAATATTATTTCTCCGTAAAATAAAAAAACAAGCAACACAAAATGGACTGGAGGGAGCATTCTGGATTACTTGTTCAAATTTAACTTGCAGAAACCTGACAGGTCAGCAAGTTTGATAATTATGTCAAACTTAAAAATAAAAACAATGAAACATGCACAGTACAAACTAGGGTAATGTTCAGAACATTAATGAAATGTGATGTTTTCGTCATGCACTTTCTCATCCATTGCTTGTTCAAAGAGCCCATTAAATAAATCAAGTGAATTTTGCAAACACTTTAAGACAAACTGCTGAGGTTCCAAAGTTGGAAAATGTTTGGGTGTTTTAACAGAAATTAAACTTCCACATGCCTCCAGGGTTTCGTTGTTAATCACAACCATATTGACGAACAGCCATCCATATTCCAGAATTGTTTTTGGTGTTGTGTTTTTTGAAACAGTATCGCCATCCATTATATCCGACAGCCGATGCCAGGGAATTATCACTTCACTATAGAGCCACATTTGATAATCACTCAAATTATCAAAGGGATCTTTGGCTTTTGATCCCTTGGATGATGTTTCACTTGGAATTAAATCACCTAAAAATGGTCGAGTTTGTCTATTTAAAGCAGTTCCGATTTCACGCAAAATTAAACAGGCTGACTCTTGTTCCTGGCTGATCTGGTTGTTAAGCATCAAGAGCTGCACCACATCAGGCTCTAGTTTTGCCAGGGTTTCTGGTGTTGGTGGAATTGATTTTATTTTTTTGGGCCTTCCACGTTTTGCCATTGTTAAACTCTTTGCTCTATGTGCTCAATGTGTGGTCTGTAGTCTACTTGCTTTGTTTCTTGCATTTCTTGTGTATTAACTACAGCATCAGCTTCTTTTTTATGTGCATCTTCATGTTCTTTTTTTCCCTCAATGCAAAATTCAGCCATCAATGTTATAAAAGAGTCATCGGGTGTAATTGAGATTAATAATGCTTCATTCGATGTCAGTATCTTAAATGCTTCTATGCCAAGTTCTTTTTTATAGATTTTAGCATATTCTACTGCTGCCTTCATTTTAACTGCTACTGTGTTTCGATACGCATTGCGTATAATTGACTTATTTTTTGTTATTTTTTTAATTGCGTACTCTTGTTCTACAAATTCCAAATTATTCTCAAACATAATGAAATATGGATTACCTTTTATAAGATTCTTGCTAGGAGTAAAAGTGGCAATAAGTTCGCTGTCTAGCTCGTCCTCTTGAACCCATCTAAACTCCACATCTTTGGGTTTATATGGCAATGTTTTTTTTCTTTCATTCCCATTTTGCACTTATAGGCTTTTTAATTGGTGGATTTGGATTTGGTATTGGAGGAACTGGTCTTGGGTTTATAGATTTTGGTATGTAGGATCCATGTGTTACATCTTCACCAGCTGCAACATTATCGGTTTCTAAACCTTTAGCATGCAAAATGGCATCTTTGATTTTTAGATAAGTTTTTTATTTTTTTTGCAAACTTCCGAGATTTTGAATCACCAAAAGTATTTGAATTGTTTATCTGTTTGTTTGTTATAGCTTCAATATGTTTTTTTTAGTACGTCAGGCATATTTTTTTCAAACTTTGCACCCCAGGTTTCCCAAGGTATTTTCTTTTGTTCACTATGAGCTAATGATCGTACTAATTCTTCTCGAGACATTGTGGGCCTGAAACCTCCACTGTCTTTTGGCTCTACTATGATTTGAATGTTTTTATAATCTTCAAAAATGCCAAACATTTCCATCCTTTTTGTGCTTTTACTATTTGAATAGTGATATAGTTCATTTTCAAATAAAATTGATGTTCCAGCAACAGAGGGCATCCAACCACTTTGTGTTCTTTTTTTCTCTAAAATCCACCAATGAACATTGGCATCATATTCAGAGTTTTCAAAAGTTAAATCAACAGTTCCACTGTGTGTTTTAAACATTTCTAAATAATGTTTTTGTCCATAAATTCTATCGTAATGATATGGTCTTTTTGGGTCAAATGCCCTTCTCGTTTTAAACACAATTTCTTGGGGTATCGTATAATATCGATTTCCTAAATATTTTGGGATCCAATAAAGTTTTACCTGGTCGTCAGGATCTGGATTATCAAAAGTGCTGTCCTCTGGGTGTGTTCCAAACAAGGTGACAGACGTTCCATGATTTTGTATTAAATGTCTTACATTTCCCGATTTTGATCTGTATATTGGGACATTAGTTTTTGTATATCCACTGATTACTGTTTGTGGATTGTTGTCATCGTCAAGTTGCGTAAGAATACCTGGATTTTTACCATTCCTATGCAAAATCAATGACCTTCCAATATTATCAACCCATGATGTATATAAGATGCTATATGGGCTTCTTTTTAATCCGCTCATTTTTGCACCGATGCCATAGTTTTCATAATCGTTTGTATTTTTTTGTGTAAACATATAGCCATCTTATTAAGGCTGCTTCATCCATTCCAACACCATTGTCTGTGATTCTCATTTTATAGACTTCTTTGCCATTTTTTTTTGCTTTGTTATATTCTGCCATGTCCCAGTCGATAATTATTGAGCCTTTTTTATCAACTGTGTTTTGTATTGCCTCGATGCTGTTTTGCACATATTCTCTTAGAAAAATTTTTGGGCCAAATTCTTGTTGTAAAGGACCAAGCATAAAATCAAAATC
>FUIF01018417.1_pt1 | contig 10676 bp, 20 predicted proteins | sample 1003461 | NCBI WGS metagenome assembly FUIF01 (sample SAMEA80401918, study PRJEB19352) | marine metagenome
GTACAGGATGGATTTGAACCATCGACCACCGCCTTATCAGACGGGACTCTAAACCACTGAGTTACTGCACCAAAATTGAAGGTCATAAGAGACTTGCACTCTTCCTTACAGGTTGGAAGCCTGTCGTGCTATTAACCGTTAAACACTAATGACGCAGTGTTTGGAGCACCATATCGGAATCGAACCGATGTCCTCTGGTTGGAAGCCAGACGTTCTACCATTGAACTAATGACGCAGACAATTCTATGTTTGATTTAGCCGTTACCTGTGATCATAATGATCTTACCATCTTCAAGAGCGACGTTAATTCGCTCCGGACGGTAATCACAAGTCCCCATTTGGGGCTTCTTATCAATGATCGTCGCTCGTACAGTATACCCCAGCTGGCGAGCCTCGTCAAGTGTTAGACCAATAAGTGTGTCTTCGCGTTCCATTTAGATATCCTTCAAACTAATCAACCCAACTGGATTCCCATTTGAGTCGATAACCGGAATTTCAGAGATCTTGCGACTCGTCATCAAATCGCGTGCTTTATATACGTACTCCGTATCCCTAATTACTACAGGTTCTGTAGTCATGATCTCATTGACATAATCGGCCTTACGATTCATTGACCGTCTGATGTCACCGTCCGTAACAATGCCGATCAGCTTTTTACTGCTTAGATCTTCAGTAACGCCAACGCAGCCAGAGCCACTTGTAGTAATCGTATCAGCAGCCGCAATAATCAGCTTGTCGCGAGTAACTAAATGAATCGGGCGACAAACATCCATACACTTAGTTAATTGCTTACCAAAATCACCATCAGGATGAAGCTTTGAGTAATCTTCTTCAGTTAGCTGTAGTTGGCTAGCTACTTCAGCAACAACACCACTCACTATCCCCATTACAACAACGCTGCTTACAAATGGAATTTGTCGCGGTAGTGTTGAGTACTGAGGTTCATCGGCATTATAGGTGATAGTATGATCGGCTTTGATATGCGGTAGGATACCAATCCTGAACTTAGTGATCAGCACCTTTTTGCATTTGACTGCATCGCAAAATACCTGTAGTTCTTTAGTTCGTCCTGAATGCGAAATCACGATCAAAAGATCGTCGTCAGAAACCATTCCTAGATCACCATGCATCGCTTCAACAGGATGAATGCTAAATGCGGTTTGCCAATCGATGCCAGCATTGAAGCGAAGTATTGGGCAATAATGCCGGATTTGCCAATGCCGGAGATGAAGATTCGTGGATGAGCAGTTATTAAGCTTACGAGTTCCGATCGATCTTCTTCTAGATTCACCGTTGCAGGTGATCATTATGTCATTTAGAATTTGTCCAGTAGTTATTCTATATTACTCTCACGTCATACGTCGTTAACTTGAATTAGGTTGAATATTGCGGTTCTTTGTTGCTGCTTTGATCCTTGAAAAGGTACAATTCTGTAGCTGCTTCATCAAGTAAGTTAATATTGAATTTGCGCATTCTAAAGCGGCGACCACCATATGATATAGTGACTATCAATGAAGTTTCTTGAATTTGAAATTCAATTCTGATTTTATATTTAGACTTGGGCGTGTCTTCCCAATGTTGTTTCCAAATATGATGAACGACAAGTTGCTGGCGACCCCAATCCTGGTGGACTGTTTTTACCTGTGTTAGATCGTCATAATTATCGGGAATTGGGACGATCAATGAGTCTATGAGGTCTTGGGTTAGCTGCATGGTTATCGTGGAAAGAAAATGGGTGATCAGCTTGCGCTGATCACCCTGCAAGTACTGTAGTTATGGCAAGGTAACTTGCGACCCCTCGCCACACTGTTTGTTGGTGCTATCTCTCTTCTTCCGCAGTCCCGGTGGCGCACCAACCTTTCCCTCATTGAAGCACCAGGACTCTTTGTTGGGGCGGCCTCGCTTCGCCCCGTGTCCCCTCCACGCAGTCCTTTATCTTTGCGTGGAGCCCGCTCTTCCTCTCTTAGATACTCTAGTAGATCCTATTCCAGGCCGGGTCGTAATCAAGAAGTGCCGTGAACCATTGCTCGGGTTGCCCATCAAGGTCTGAAATGAATCCACTGACGATTGGTTCCCAAACCTCTCCCAGAACTTCATCGGCAATGATTGCCTTCATGATTTCCCCTACTTCCTCAGGGGTCATTTCCTTGAATTGTTGAAGAGTTTTTCGAGGCTCGAAGACCTCACGCAGACCTTTATCACAAAGACTATAGGTCCCAAACATCTTCACAGCTACGCGAAGTTCTTCAATTAGTGTATCAGCAGTAATCATGATTTTGGCTTTGGTAGCGTGGACTTCGATCTCATCGAAATAAGTACTGCAACAACCGCCGCATCCGTAAGGGTTGCCACAATCCTTCTCTATATCCGGAGTAAGTCGCCTCTTCACCGTATTTAGTGATAGCCTCATCAATCTTATCTCTCAATTCCTTGAGAGTTAGACCACCGAAGTAGATGTGATCGAGTTTAGACGACTTGGAACCCCATCGCGACAAGTTCCGTCTTTAGCTCTTCCATTGAAAGATCGCCCCAGTACTCCATACTTCCTTCCATCAAATCCGAAATTTCACCGAGACTCTCTAGCTCGGGGTACATTTCGGTAAGATGCTGGTCAACCCATGAGTCGTCATTAGAACCAGGACAGTCTACAGCGCTGATTTCAAATTTACTTTCAATGCCCCAATCAGCTGGAGGAACTTGAATCTGGAGGGCGAAATCCGTCTTTGCCATTATACGACTACCAAGAGCATCGTACAAACTAGCGTTGTAGCTGCAAGCGTGATTGCGCCAACTCTAGCTAGGAACTCGTTGCGGTCCGACCGAAGAACCTGGGCCATCCGATAATCGAGTTGCTGCTGAATGTTGCGGCCACACGTACAGTGTCGACCCTCATTCATACGACCCTCGATCTCGATTCTATGAAGCTCGTCTTCGGAAATGAAGTTGGCGTGGCAATTCTTATTGCCGAGAAAACAGTGCATGCCTTGATATTGCTGATTCATGATTTCTACTTGTTGCGGTTGAGGATCTTGCGAATGGGTGAAGTCAGTCGATCTCTGTAGTCGACTGGAGTTGTTGCTTCCATCTTGATATCGAGAACTTCCTTCACGATGTTGACGGCCTCGCCGTGATCCTGGCGATCAGAAGTATTCTGACCCTCGAGCATTCGACCGCTCTGTAGGTCAATCAGGACGTGGAAGGAGTTATGCTGCAGATCGTTCAGGTGATCGATCGTCTGCACCATTTCGTTGATTGTGCGGGCATCCTCAATGGCAATGAATGCCTGGGCGATGATGTGCCATTTCGGATCATTAACCAGCCGGCCCCGGCTGTTCTCCCCAGTACTATTGAACATGTCACCATCGATGCTGTTCTTGGGCTTCGGCTCAGCCTTTGGAGCTTCAGTCTTTACCCCGTATTTGGAGAGATCGACATCGCCCATGTCGGCTCCTGCAGCCATGTTTGCTTCAGCGAACATTTGCATCAGGTTGCCCCCACCCACGCCACCGGAAGTTGGTGAAGCCATGCTCTTGGCAAGATTCTCCCGCACCATCTGTGCGATGCGTGAAATTGAGAAGTCGCCCTCGACGTCCAGACCCAGGAAGCGAGCCTCAGCTTTGATTCGTTCCCGTAGCGCGTGAACGTAAATGCCGTGGACTTCTTTGATTCGCTCCTCACACTCCCACTTTTTCGTGATGCTCTAGAGTTCCCCCGACTCAGGAGATACTCGCAAGCATAAAAATCGAAAATGTGCTCGGGCTGGAGCAATGTGATCTTATCTGACATGTTCTTTCCTTATGTTCTCTATGCGACTTGAGTTTTGGTGTGCTCTACACATCGCTACGGCCAACCACAAAACTCTTAAAGCTGCGAAGCCAAGTAGCAAGTAGATTAGTGGTAGAATCAGATTCAACTCTCGTCTCCATTCTTTTCTATTTTACCACAGCGGGAACCCGCTGTCAATCATCGAGGCCGAAACCAACGGGATCTTCGATGAAGTTAATTTCCATCCTATCACATTGCAGGAGCTTAAGCTCAACTGGACATTGCGTACCGATAACCATGATAGAAAAAGTCGTATTTAGTTTATCCAACAATGCAAGATACTGTCTTCGAAAATCCATCCGCGAGAATTCGGTACGATTAACTTCCACTGCGTAACAATCGGGATCTAGGTGACCACGTCGTTCACGGAGATTACCTGGATAACCTAATGCTGCATGCATCGAAACTACACGAAGCTCTTGGAGAACATTTGATGTATCAGGTCCCTGACGAAGTGTTTGTGGAAGAGCCCGCGCCCAATCATAGTGCTGATCGAGTCTTCCTAGTTCATGCTCAATACGAACAAGAACAGCAACAAGAACATTATTGCAGGGATAATGGAGATTTAGAGGCTCTAATTCTATCATAGTACTCGCTTTAGACCACCAGCAATAAGAAGTGGTAGCCATAAAATAGCAAAACCTAAAGTCATAAAGATCTCAAAGGTGTACTCATTAACAAGCTTTGATTGTCGATCTTTAAAACAACGTGCTAATGGTTTCACCGATCCCGCAACAAAGATGATGAGCGCAATAGTGAAGTAAGCTGCAAGGAACCACACTAGGCTTCTTCCTCAATGACTTCCGAGTGAGTACATTCGCCTTCGCCGTTGTTGAAGATTACACGTGCATCTTCAATGTTCTCAGCATCTACGACGATTGTGTCTACGATTTTGAATACGAACTTTTTCATATTTTGCCTTTCAAAAATAAAATGAGATGGGTAAAAGAAATAAAGATTATAGTGTAGCTGTATTGTGGGTGATTATCCTGCTATTCGCTTGGTTGTTTGGCGCAGGATTTCTTGCGTTGCTACAGCTACTGAATGGATTATACTAACGCGATGAAGTATCGATGGCGTCAGGACAAAACGATCCAAGATACTCGTAGTCAAGAGCTACAAGTTTAACATGGACATCGTAAATGTCTTGATTCTCGAACTCGTATGAATCGGTGCAGACTACCGTGCCGCCGATTCCCTCTAGTTCATCAAGAAGTAGTTCTTCGGAGTCACCTTCTTCCTGTCCTTCAACTAAACAAACGAAGCCACCCTCTACCCCTTCATCACCTTCATAGTTGGCGCTGTAAAATTGTTTATGTATCATGCTGCCTCCGCAGGTTTGTCCCAGATATCGATGATGTCTTCAACAGTGAACTCCACTAGTTGATCCATATCCTCGATAATGAACATATTGAAATCACGCCTCAGAAACGTTCCAAGACGAGCTGCGCGAAGAGCCTTACGAGCTTCAAGCTTGGGAACTGCATTGAGCTTCACCAAATACTCATCGTAAGACATGCCGGATGTGATGCCGATGTGCTTGACATCATCACCAACAGGAATTTGTTCAATATCCGCATCAGCCTGGAGTTTACAGACGTAGACGCCGATATTCTTAGAAACCGTCATTGGCAAGAACAACACCTTATCAGGTAGTTCAATTCCAATGTAGCCAGACCCAAAATGAGCGAACTCACTACGACTCGGGCTGAATGCATCGTACTCATCAATCCAAGCATTTAGAGCATCAACATAAACGTTCTTCCAGTGCTCCGGATCAATTGTCTCATCCGGTTTGGCTCTCTGGACATCTAGCCTCGATACGATCCGTAGCCAATGACGCCAAAGATCCGGCTCATAAGTCTTGATGTAGTAAATGAGCTCGTGAGCACCATTGCCGGTAATCGACATGTACTCAGGCGTCAGAAATACGCCATGGTAATTGGTTCTCTTGACCATCGGATCATTAGGATCCATTGAGCAATCAATGATGAACTGATTCGAACGACCAATCTTCATGGCTGCTGGGATCTCATCCTCGCGCTCAACTGTTACCGTGATGGTGTTGTGATCGTCGTTGTGTTGCCAGTTTTCCATTAGTATTCCCATGGCTTTGATGGATTCTTCCAACTTACAGGTGTTGAGAAGTTTGAAAATGTAATTACTTTGAATGGTATGCATTTGAGATCCTTTCCTTAGATTTGGATCTCATCACTTACCGTGTGATCTGGTCAGCCAGAAGCGTTGCCGCTACTCCCTCTTCCACCAAATCAAGAATATCAATTGGATAAAAATCGTCCCAACGCTTACCCCAAACCTGGTTAAACGGCATTCCAAAGCCCAAACCATGATTCAAAATCCGACTAGTCTGATTAAGCCTCAGTCCGATAATGATCGTGATGCTATTTGACCCACTAATCGTATCGACGTAAGGATCAAGATTGAAACCCTTCAACTTATAGGTTCTAAAACGCCCCATCATTGAATCGGGTTTATCATCTCCACGGTGAGCCAAAGCCTGTAGCCCAACAACAAGGAAAGGTTCATACTTTGGATTGTCCAGATCACCAGTTTTTACAAGCTGCAGCTCCCCCATACTGTTCTTATAGAGGAAGTGCTCGCCCTCAATTGGTGTAAAACCAATTGGAATGCACCGAATTAGTCTAATCTTCCCTTTGCTGGTAGGAACTTGAAACTCAATGAGGTTAAGAGACGCCTCAACAGACGCCATGTGCATCGGTTGGGCTTTACTCATTTCACCATCTCAAAGAAATCATCTTCCGAAAGGATGGTTACCCCGAGCTTGCGAGCCTTGACGGCCTTGCTACTGGTCGTGGTGGGATCAGCGACTACGAGGTAAGTCGTATCGCCCCGTACGGAGGAGGGTGCGTCGCCTCCATTGTCCTTCACGAGTTTCTGCATATCCTTCCGGGTGTAGCGCTTTCCATCGTCCTTGACAGCGTTAATAGCTCCTGTGAAGACGAATGACTGACCACTCAATTTCGCACTGGCGGCTTTCTTCACAACTGGCTGAACGATCGTAACACCAACCGATATTAGCTTATCGATAAGGGCTCTGCGATCTTCCATTCCATCAGCAATGGTTTGAGCTTTGATCTCAGCAACTCCATCGAGGCCAATCAGATCTTCGTAGGTGACATCTCGCCATTCCTTGAAAGTCTTCGGGCCACCGACCTTCATGATCTCCTCAACAACTCGCTTGCCAAGCAGTCTGATTCCGAGTGAACCAAAGAACTGTGGGAGGGTTAGTTTGCGCTTCTTGTCGATCTCACCGAGGATTCGTGTGGCCACTTTCTCACCCGAACAATGCTGTGCCAAGGTTTTGACGTCCATGGTGTAAAGGTCGGCGGGGTCGACTACAACACCAGCCGAGTAAAGTGCTCGCTCCGTTGAATCACCAATGTGCTTGATCTCAAGCGACTTCATCCAGTGACGAACCGAGCGCCGGAGAATTCCGTCACATTCATCGACGTTGCTGCACTTGAGATTGGCGCCATCCATCGCGGTCTTCTTACCGCATTCAGGGCAAGACGATGGGATATTGATCGGCGTCCGGGTCTTTCCTCGCATTGCGACGTTGATGATCTTGGGAATCACGTCGCCAGCTCGGATGATAGTTACTTCGTCACCAATCTGGCAACCAAGACGGCCGATCTCATCGGGGTTGTTGAGCAGCGCGGAGGTCGTAGTTACTCCGCCGATCTCAACAGGATCGTATTTGCCAGTCGGCACAATGTTGCCCGAGTGACCAACGGTCCATTCAACCTTCCTGAGGATTGAAGTGGTTTCCTGGGCCTTGAATTTCCAGGCCACAGCTCCCTTTGGGCGATTGTTTCGCACGCCCATCGCTTCTTGCTCAGCGATATTGTTGACCTTACAGACGATTCCGTCAATTTCCCAATTCAGATTGGGTCGGCGCTTTACCTCGGTGTTGTAAGCTTGGACGGCGGCGTTTTTACCGACGCAGTGCCAGTGATCGACGACTTCAAGCCCAAGAGCTTGCATGTATTCGAACTTCTCCATTTCGGACTCGAACGTTTCCTCATGGGATGCGATGTCAAAGCAGATCGCTCGCATGTATTCGTTGCCTGTCCCGTCTGAACGTCGAACGGTGCCTGTTCCTGCGTTACGAGGGTTGGCCGAATCGAAATGATTGGCGAAATCATCCTTGTAGAGGATTGCTTCCGCTCGAATACTCCCCGTGAATGGCTTCTTGAGCTTGGATGGGACGTTCGGGAACTTTCGCACGTTATCGGTCACGAGTTCTCCCTCGATTCCGTTCCCGCGAGTTGATGCTTGGACTAGTTTGCCGCTGCGGTAAACTAGCTCGATTGAACAGCCGTCCATTTTGTGGCTGAGGACCAAGTCGTGTGACTCTGGTCCTGTGTGGAGCCACTTGACGAAAGCAGCTTCATCATCGGCATTATTTAGGCTGCCCATTGGCATGTAGTGTTCGACCTTGGATAGGTGGCTCTTGGAGCTGCCGACCTGGGCCAGGAATGGGTGATTTGGGTCAGCCGCAGCTAGCGCGGCACGCTTCTTGTCGAACTCGGCATCACTCATGATGGGATCGCCGGCATAGTAAGCGTCGGAAGCGTTGGAGAGTTCTTGGGCGAGCTTGCTTGTATCCATACCTCTATTATACCACAGGGGAAAGGGGCGTAAAGTATTGATTTATGAAATCCGTATTTTATTGTGCCAATATTTACGTAACTGGCCTTCGATATACATTCTCACGTGTGCAGGCTCTGTTCTTGGGTTCCGCAAATCCCAATATCGGTAGCTACCATCATAATTGATGACTCCTAGTTCAGTGTCGTCCAGCTGTACTAGAAGAATATTCCTGAAATGATGAGAACCTTTGATGTGTTGAACAACTGCTCCGACGGAAGTGAAGTAGAGTTGCATGTCTGAGTAGCCATTAACATCGATCCGAGTGATCTTCTTTACGATGTCTAATTTATCAGTCGAGTGGAGTTTTGTCATTGGTTTTACAGCAACATTGGTTGGTATTTTTCATAGTTGAAATGCTATGTCTTATGCTCGCACCTGCAGCAGCTGTTAACAGCATGTAAGCAAGTTGCACAGGGTTAATTTTCGCCTGCAGCAAAACCAGCGATTGAAGCCAATGCTATAAAATGCAGGATCCGTATGTCTTTTTGCCGTTTACCATCTCTATTTTAGATTTGGCTTCGGCTAGTAGTATTTCGGTGAGTGCCCTTTTCCGTCACAAGCTGCACAAACTTCAGTCGGTTTTTGGCCAACCATAAATGGTACGTATCCAGGTCTTCCGTACTCTCGGCATTTCCAGCATTCTTCATCGCGTTCTTGTGCCATTTGTAGGATTTTATCCCGAAATTCTTCTACAATGGCGCAGATCGGAATTTCTACATTTGGGTTGGTGAGATCATAGCACTTGTCATCAGTGTAAAAAGTGCCAATGCCTCGCGGAGCAATTGATAGCCTATCCCCTCGAATCTGACAAATGATGTAATGGAATGGAGGTCTAGTATGATCACTGCGCATTGACACCCTACGACTTTCCTTAAGTTTGTAGTTAAGTGTCAGACGGCCAGGCCTCTCATGATCTATACGAAACCACGAGCGATACCGACCCAGGGGCTCGATAACGAGCCCCCGGAGTAGATCGTTTAACTCAGTCCCACTCGACATAGACCATTTCACTATTGGGCACCCAAACTTCGACTCTGGTTTGTTCTTGACCGCCCAGAACTGGAGAACAGCGTACCCCTGAAACTGCTTTATCGTTTCGGATTCTGCAGTTCTCCCATTCACCGCTGTCACCTACAATGACTGCACCTCCCATTGACGTTTTCACGAGCGTTTTTCCGCGCCATGTGAATCGGGTTCCGCAACAGAGATCTTCGAGTTTTACGTCCATGGTTATCGTCCGGCCGGTCGGCCCTTTGCTCCTCTGAAGTCGTATTGTCGCTTAAAGCCCCGCTTGTTATGTCGGTCGCGGGCCTTTCTTTCTCCGGGACTCATGATGACGATCCCGGCCCCTGTTCCTTTAACTCCAGCACATTCGAAGTCCGCGACGACAGGTTGGGCGTCGCTGTGGTTTACGCAGGTTTGTACCCCTGGAAGCGCTTCCAGGCGGGCGGTTGGAATTTCGACGTCACAGGTGATGCATCGGGTGCTTTCGGGCACGTTTTCCTCCTTGGTAAAGACCATCCTCTATTATACCAAGGGGGAGTACTGCCGTCAAGTACTGGATTTCAAAAGTCGTTTCAGCTCGTCTAGTGAATTTGGATGCTGTAAATCAATTGTTAGCATCCTAGTTGGGTTCTCCCAATAATGAGAAGGACCTCGGACAACAACAGTCGTTTCTTTGTTTTCACCAGGCTTCAAGTCCTCTGGCGAGCAATCAACCATACATGGGTGCATGTTAAATGGGTAAACCGTAAAGTATAGGCCATGAAAGCCGTGCTCGTTGAATCTCAAGCCTTCAGACTTAAAGAATTCAATCAAGACTTCCCGTCTAGTTACCATCTTTACGAATGTTTTTTCTGATCCATGATCTTCTGAATGAAGGGAGGAACCGACTGCGGCGGACTCAATTCGTTCAGCTCTTCGATGTTTTTGGACTTGATTGACCCCGCGCCACCTGGAACCTCTGGAAAGCCACCAGTTACGATAGCGTACAGAAACAGCCCGTAAAGCAACAGTGACAGAAATAGCGTCACGAATGGTGTCAAAACAACAGCAATCGGTGCAACGATCACAGTCGTCAATGTGAGAAGGACGATTAAGCCTGCTTTGTTCATTTTAAACTCCTTGGTAGCAGGTGTGGGACTCGAACCCACACT
>FUIF01000096.1_pt1 | contig 10659 bp, 23 predicted proteins | sample 1003461 | NCBI WGS metagenome assembly FUIF01 (sample SAMEA80401918, study PRJEB19352) | marine metagenome
GGGGGGGGTCAACAAAGCAAAGCCACCAGAAAAGCCAGACTAAACTTGCCAGACAATATATATCAATATGATAATTCGTATAATACTTATTATGTTAACAAAATGCTGCTACATTTAGTATGTGTATTGCTTGTTTATCTATATCTTGATTAGGCACTATATGTAGTAGTTTTGCACTGCTTAAACTGGCTTGAACATGCCTCACTTAAGTTTTTCTTAAGTGAGCTTGACTTAAGTTTTACTTAAGTGTAATCGCGTGCGCGCGTGCGCGGCTTGTGCTTTAATGTGTTCTGTGTCGCATTTCTCAATAAATTTTTTTTATAAGTTATTGATTATATTAGTTTCTTTTTTCTTGCATATCATTATTATATCATGATATAACTTTGATATAAACAATAAGAGAGGGAAAACCAATGATTAAAGAATACGGCAATTGCTTAGACAATGAGCGCTCAATCAAAACAATTGTAAAAACTGGCACTGGTGCATTTAATAGAACAATAGAGTTGATTGAGGTAACGGAAGGATATGAGCCTGCTGGCTCTGCAATGCGACACACAAAAGCAGGTTATAGAGTTTGCACATATGATCCATTCAGCAACAATAGATATTCGACTCAATATAAATGGTTTAGTGAGGCCAGTGAGCGTTTCTATGCACTAACAACAGCAATCGAAGCAATAAACACTTGATGCATCTAGGGCATTGTTGCGGCAATGCCTTTACATGCACCAACGCATGACAACAACAATAAGAGAGGGAAAACTAATGTCAACAGAACTCAAATCAAAAACAGAAGAATCAAAGTTTGGTGGCGTTTCGCTTACGAGATTTTCAGGAGGATTGTCTATAGGCGCATGTGTACTGCTAACACAAAAAGCGAAAGATACAACACCGTCACCATTAGATCATATTTTCCAGCAAATACGACTAACAAGAGCAGAAGCTGCGTTACTGGCTGCTGACTTGCTAGACTTTGCACAAGGCAAAGAAATAGAAGAATATAACAATTAATAAGAGGGAAAACCAATGCAAGATATATTTCAAAGTGTAATAGACGATATACACGACAAGTTAGAAAGCGATAACTACGGCATAGATACATACGGCTGTGACTTACACAACGAGCTATGCAACACAGACTATTTCATCATAGGCACATATCAAGCCAAAGAGTTTCTTGGCGGTCACGTATTTGACGCCATAGAGATGATTAAGGATTATGAGCAGTCAAACTTTGGGGAAGTATCAACAGATTTAAGCGAACCAGAGCGAGTTGTTAATATGTTAGCCTATATTATCGGCGAGTATGTGCTTGCTGAGAGTGACCACCTTCAAAACAAGTGGGATGAACGCTTAACAGGTGATGATCTAACTAAGATAGCAGAAGAAATCGCATGTATTAATTCAACAAAGCTATATAGAGAGGCGGCGTAATGACAATCTCAGAACTCATAACCATAATCAAACAAACAGCGCCTATTGAATGGGCCAGCGCAATTATAATCTTTACAACATTCTTTTTTACAATCTCAATTTTAACATAAGGAACCAAACCAATGACAAAAGAACATTTTCAAAATGAAGCAAAAAAATATATTGCAAACGCTAAGACGCTTGACTCAATGAATGCGGATCAAGTTAAGGCAATAAATGAATTACAGAAAACGCTTGAACATGTTGTAAGCATGTTGAACGATTGTCACGATCTATATGTGTCAGACGTTGGCAAGTTGGAGCGCGTTTATTATTTATTAAATAATGCTTTTGGTACAGAGCCGACAGAATGGGAACTTGAAAGATTTGCAGAGTACGACATTCAATGGCCCCCTAAAAGTAAAACCAAAGCAAAAGGGAGTTAAGCCAATGATAAAAATGAAATATGAAGCAAAATTAGAATTGCATCAAATGGTCAGACATTTAAAAATTGCATTAGAATATTATGATAAATTTAGAGATAAGGAAAAAATGCTTAATAATATTTATGTGCCACATTCAAACTGGCGCAAAATTCAAGAAGTTATAAGAGATATAGAGGAAGTAACTTAATTTTCCCCAACTAGGCCGCGCTCTAAGCGGCCTTTTTTTATTTCCTAGCCTTACCCTTGCTTTTTGTCGTTTCGCTTACTGGTGGCGCTAATTTCGCGGCCTCTGCATAACATGCGGCATACCCTGCCAAATCCAAAGCACCGTCATAGTCTGGCTTGTGCGATAGTCTGGCAATTTTAAGCAATGCCATCATAGCGCAAACATCGTGCGGCTCTATGCTCTTGCGGCGTTCAAGATAAATATTCCATAGCGCCGCGATCTGTCCGAAATTGCTTTCTATGCTTCCGTAATCCTCAGAGCGCTTCCCATGTAAAATTTTATTTGCTTCCTCAAGCAACTCTGCTCGTATTGTTTTTGTCACTGCCCTAGCCCCTTTTTAATCTGCATCGCTCTAAACTTAATCGCTTGCTTCTGTTCATCGGTCCAATCTGGAAGCTTTACCCCTAGCACCTTGGAGCGATCCCAAAAGCCGCGCAATTCATCCAAATCGGTTATGCTCGCAAGTTTGCTTTCAAAGCTATGCAACCTGTTAAATTTATTAGTTCCATGCGGCACAATCCGAGCCTCTCCCGTGCGTATCATTTCTTGCAATCGTGCATCATCTATCTCTTGCATCTGCTCTCCCTTTTTAAAAGCTAACGTCTAGTCTAAAAAATCATCTCCGAGGTTATGTGAATGTGAAACCAAGGAACTATGGTTTTCACATTTTTCACATTTATATACCTTTGCATGTGAATTGAATGTGAAACTATGTGAAAAAACCTCATAAGCCATTGTTTTCATTATCTCTTATTTTTCACATAAATTCACATGCTTTCACATACCTATGTGAAAACCTATGTGAAAACCATGTGATTTGCCCTCCAACTTTTCACATAGTTTTTCATATAACTTTGCGATCATTCTTATATCATTTGCGACCTTCATTTTCACCTCATTTCACCCTACTTCAACCCCGTTAAAACCCTAGTTTTTCATCTTGCCATGCTTACCTAAAAACCAAAGCAAATCGCCATTTATCACAATTTGCCCATTCTTTTCCATAGCCGTGATAGTGTCTCTCCAAGTGCCATTTTTATCTTTATTTGCGATTTTGCCTTTGAATATTTCTTGCGCTGCCCAAAGCTGCACGCACCAAAATTTACCTGCTTCTGGGAATCCCGTGCCTGCTGGGTTGCTTTGCCCTCTCCCATCACCGCGCATTTGCTGATAGGTTTCCAATAGCTTTTTGTGATTTGGTGAGGTGATAGGCTTAATTCTGGAATCTTTTAGATCATTACTTTCTGCTTGTTCTACGACTACAGTTGTGACCTGATCCCCGTCCTCATCCTCACCCAATTCACGCATCGCAAGCTTAAAGACAAATTCTTTGCCCGTTTCCAGATCACGTTGCTTAGTTGTTTTTGCCACCCGTATGCCATTATCTTTATCATGTTCTAGCTCAATTTCAGCATCGGTTGCGGCACGAAGCGAGCTATGCCCCCTAGCACCAGCGCTTACATTTTTCCCTGAGTGATGCACAAACATAACATGCGCCCCTGTATATTCGCGCAATAAATCGCTATGTTTTATTACTGCGGTCATATCTTCTGGCCCATTTTCGTTACCCCCAGCCATAGCGCGGCTAAGTGTATCCACGCAAATCAACTGCAACGGCCCATGCTTTTCTTTTATTTCTTTGCAAAGTAGCGCCACCTCTTTTAAATTTGCGTCTTTATTTAGCAAATCAACGGGTGAGGGTCTTACATATAGCGGCGCTTCATCTACTTCATATTTCTCACGCAACGCCCATACTCTGTTATAGTACGACAGCCCACCTTCTAGCGCCAAATATAAAACTGGTCCTTGGTTTACTCTATTGCCATGCCATTCAATACCAGCCGCGATACAAAAGCACGCATCTAGACACATAAAGCTTTTTCCTGAGTTACTTGGTCCATACACAACGCTCATCTGCCCCTTACTAATCCAATTCTTGATAATGTAATTATTTTTTAGAATTGGCTTTGCTTGACTAGGTGAGAAAACCGTGTGCATGAGGCTAGACCCATTTTCACCCGTTTGCTCACTCTGTTCGACCTCTGAGGCGCTCTGCTGTTCATTTACCTGCTTAAATATTTCTTCTGCGCTCATGTGTTTTTCTTTTTTATATTCTTCTTTACTTGGATTGATTTCCTGACCATATGCACGCACGGCATTAGCTAGATCATCGTTATGCTCGTAATGCACAAACAAGCTGAACGCATCGCCCCAACAATACGGGGTAGCCCCATCGTCTTTCTTATTGCCTACCCCTGCGCTAACATCTGAGCCTGACAAGCTTACCCAGTGATCCTCAAAGTTTTTTGTGGCATAGCTTCCTGTTGACTGATAGCGCGACTTCCAGCTTTTACTATTGCCTTTTTGCTCATATCCGTATCGCAAGAATAATTCTTCTATGCTATGCCGAGCGTTAAATTCATCTATTGGGCTAACCAAGTCTGGGTTTTCTGCAAGTTTTCTTTCTCGCTCTGCTTTTCTTTTCTCTCGCTCCACCTTTATTTCAGCTTTTATTCTTTCCCGTTCTGCGCTTTGCATTTTAGCACGCACCGCAATGGCATGATTATTCGTTATATCAAGCGCAGCCTTGCCCTTGATTATTTTGCTTTCGTAAAAGAATGGATTGCCTTGCTCATCTCGTTTTTCTGGTGGCACGTTTGGCAAATATATAACTTGCCCATATCTTGCTAAAACATGATCTGGGTTTATTCCTTCATCTTCTAGTAGATCAAAGAAAGCTTTTTGATACTGGCTGTATTGCTCACCGCTAAGTTCATTCTTTATCGGGATAAGCACACGCCATTTGCGATTATCTGGCTCTGCGCTACTAGATGAGTAGGCCACCATATAGCAATCGCCTATGATAGCCTCTACTGAGCCGAGCACAAAATCTATGCTATGGTTGCCATCATCCACATCAATTGCAAGCATGTGATACTTACCGCGTTCTTTTTGAGCTTGGTGGCATCTCCCGTCATGTTCCTTGTAACTACTGGTATAATGAAAGCTGCATCTAGTTTTGTTGTGCTTTGCGGTGTTTCAGCTAATTCTTTTATTTCTTGCCAGCCTATGCCTTCATATTTTTCTTCTGGCTGATTTATTTTTGTATCGTAACTGCCATTTGCTTTTAAAAAGGTAATGCTCATTTTGGCTTTACCTCATGTGAGTTTTTCTTGCTACCTTGCCAAGTAACAAAGTACATTTTGTTTTTAGTTATTTCTTGTTTTGGATAAATATTAAATATGTTTTGCTCTGCAATCGTGAGTCTAAATTTATCATAATCAATACAAATAAATCCCACGTTAAAATTACCTGCGATACAGGCAATAATATTATGCTCATGATTTCTTTTTGAATTATACGGTACTGGCCCGACAAACACAGGTTGTTCAATAATGCTTGCGTAGCTTGATGCCTGTGCAATTGCTGCACCCATAAGTTTTTTTGATGAAAGATCGGGTTTTATCTCTATTGGATAGAAAAGCCCATCATGTTCAATAACTAAATCTAGTCTAAGTTTTTTGCTTTTAAGCGTATATTGCTTGTTATGCCTTAATCTAAATCTCTCAAGTGCTTCATAAACGCTACATTCTGCGTCTTTTTCTGTGTCAAATACTGGATATAGTGGCCTTGTGCCTTCAAAGCTATTGTTAATTACTTCATTATCTTGTAGCATTTCCTCAATCCTTCGGTTTTTAGTCATTGGTTTTACCAGAGGGTTTTTACCTCGCCCCAAGCGTGAACTGCTCCGCTTGGGGCATTTTTTAAGCATAGTCTTAAAATGGTATTTCGTCGTTCAGCCCATCGTCTGCATCTTTACCATCAAGCAAACCGCCTGTTGGATCGGCAACTATTTCGCTAGGCTTTGGTGCATCACTGGCGCTAAATCCTTTTGTTGCAGCAAATGGATCATCCACCTCGCCTTGTTCTGCAAGCTCTAGTACCTGTACACCTTTTAGCCTAAAGCTAACGCCAGACACGGCCCCTGTGTTATAAGCAAAGAGTTTGCCCCACACGTTTACCTTGCTACCTGTTGTAAGCTCAAAATCAGCAGGCAAGCTATTGCGCTCTGCATCTTTTTGCACTGGTGGTCTTGTGGCTTCACCACTGTATGCTCCCTTCAGCTTTGCCTTACCTGTAAAGCTTTCACCTGTGTCTTTATATGGCAGGTAGGTTGGGTCAGCTTTCCACTTTTTCTTTTTGTCTGCATCTGCTGCTTCTTTATAAACCCTTGTGCATTCTTTATCAAAATCAACGCACGTTTGCTTATCAAGCTCAAAGTCTATTGTGTATGCAGCCCCATCAGCTAAAGCATCACACGGCACGCTTTTGCCTTGATCTGAGCTAAAGTGGTAGGTTCTGTTTAGCTTTGGATATAGCGCTTTAACATTGCTAAAAACTACATCACCGTTATCTAGTATCTTCATTGGTTTCTCCTAAGTTAAAATGGTTCTTCGCCTAGCTCATCTTCGAGAAAGGCAGGTAGGTGGATAACATTAACATCATCCCACCCTGTGTCAAACTTGCCTGTGCTTTGTGCATCGACAAGTTTATGCATTGCCTCATACATGCGTTTTTCTGCATATTTGAGATACAATTCTGATAATTCGTGTACGGTAGCTACGCCAGTATCGCCGTTGACAGCTATGAAGTAGAACTTGCTGCAAGGCATTTCGGCCTGTCGCATGACCATCATGTAATAGCTTGCTTGCAAATCATACGAATAGCGTTGTATTTCTTTTTCAAACTCTCTTGGCGTAGTCGCTTTAGTTTTCTTTATGTCTAATATAATGCCTTGTTCACCTTCTTTTGTAGGCATGAGCAACCCATCTGGGCGGCACTTTACGGCCAATGAAAGATCATCCAGGTAAGTAAACACACTTGCTTCAGCAACAAAGTTTTCTTTTTTGACCGATTCGCGCAATAATTTGCATGTATCTAGCGCAATGGCAGCAAGCTCTTGTGCTTCATCATATTCTCCTTCAGTAACAAGTATCTTACCTTGCTTAGCTGCTTTTTCTTCCATTGCGGCCCATTCTTTACGCTTGAGCCTGTTGGGTAATCCACGCACATATTCTTTTTTATGCGGCTCCAGTATCATGGAATGAAGCATAGACCCCATACGCATTGCAGGTGTTTCCTTGCGTGGCTTGTCTTGCTTAATCGCCCAATGCAGTACACTCGTTGCAGCAATCTCTTTTATATCGCTTGAGCTTATATGTGGATGCTGAGACTTGTCGTGATAATCTGCATTGCTCATCTCTAGGTCAACTTTAGTGTTCATTCATCAACTCCCTTACAATCCAGCAAAACGTGTGCAGGTCCATTTCTAGCCTACCGTGCTCTGGCGGTTCTGTTTTAAACTCATAGCCAGATTGATATGCAGCAAGCACATCTATAACAAACCTGATGGGCTTGTGGTCATACTTGTAGACTAGGCATGGTAGTTTATCAGCGCGTTTAGCTGCGGCTACTGCTTGATCCCACCAAGCGGCTGAGCCACCGACAGCGCCTTTAGAATACCGCTTTGCTTCTATTAAAAATGGGAAGTTATCATTGCTAGGTATTAGATCACCATGCTCACTTGCCCGATACTGCTCTAAATCTCTTTTGAAAGATATGCCTAGCTCTAGTTCTAAATCGTTGGCTAGTTGTCTTTCAAAAGAAGCCCCTTTATTACGCCCGTTTACCATTAGTCGGCCTTTGGTTCTGTCAAGTTTATATCATGCTTTGCTAGATATTCCCTGATTGCGTTTTCAGCGATCACTGATTTACTCATGCGATTTCTTGCTTTAAGCGCATCCATGCCTGCGTTTACATCATCTCGCAGCCGTAAGAGCACTTGCTTTGTTTCTATCTTTTGCATAATTTTCTCCTTTAAAATCAATGGCTTATGAGCAGGAAGGGGCTACCCCCTTCTCCAGTTCTCTTTTACTAATTTCTTTGCTTCTTCTAAGGTGCTAAACTCCCACTCCCAACCTAAGATTGCGACTTTCCATTTATCATCCCAATCTTTCCAGATTTCAAATCCGTAGTATGTGATTTCGTTTTGCATTTTATTTTTCCTTTGTAGCATTTTTATATTGACATGATATGGTTTATCAGTCATATTGATATGTGTCAACACATAAAAAGGATAAACCAATGAAAAAAATTGACGAATATAAGATAGCCTACGAGAGCGCTGCATATCTTGCAGAAGAAGCGCGACTCAAAGCTGTCACTCGACAAGCCAGTGTACGGCTCAGTGACATAGAGGCGATTTGCCAAAGCATAGATCACATGAATGTTTTAGTCGATGATGTGGTCAAGAATTTTAAGTGAGTATATTTATGAGATGCATGGGGTTCGTGTAATATGGACTCCAAGCGCCTCAGATGATGAACCACCGTTTTAGCCTCAAAAAAACCTCTTGACATTGATATATCTTTATGATATAGTAGTGATATAACAAGGAGGAATCAATGAAATATAAATTCTCAGGAATTAATCCAAATACTAAAAAGAAAAAAGAATTTTGGATTGAAGCAAAAAGTTTTGAAGGCGCACGACAAAAAGCAAGATTATGCTATGGCAATTATGAAAGACTTAAATCTGAGCGCGGAAAGCACCCCGATGACCCCGAACCCAAAAGCTATGGCAAGGTAGAGCATCTATCAAAGATGTTAAAATTTTAGAACAGGGAGAAACCAATGAATAAAACATTAGAAAAAGTAGAAGCTATTTGCAAACCGCATAACATAGAGATGCAAGCTTCAGGTGGTGGAGAATTTGACTGGGATATATCGTTTTTTGCACCGCCAAAAATGGTTTTTGCTGAAGCTAATTCAACAGGAATTTATTGGAGTGAAGAAACGACAATCAGAGGCATCATTACTTGGATTAGGGAGGAAATAGGCGATGGCTTACGAAAATAGATTCAAATGATGAAGATGATTATGAGATATTAAGAATAACAGGACAGTTAGAAGATGCCGACTAGAGACTACTGTAAAGAATGTGATGGCTGGGGTGAGGTTACTGTAGAGGTAGCCAAGCCTCACGGGTTCAACCGTGATGTTGGTTACTTAGATACAGACAAGCAAAAGTGTGAAGCTTGCGAAGGAACAGGAGTAGCAGATGACACTTAGATTAAAGCACCTCAAGTTTCCAAGTGGCATTGAAAGCACGTTAAGAAAAGCTTGGACATATGATGATGATTTAAGAGAGGCTGTAGACTTTATTAATTTTGATTGGTCATTAGATGAATTTTTCAACATGTTATCTCCTGTTGAAGTTTATGTCAGGTGTAAAGGCTTCGGTAAAATAAAGTTAAGAGAACTGACAAATTTCTTTTTAGAAATAGATGAGGAAAAACGATAGCGTGGTTAAAAGCAGTCACCTAACTTGCTTTACAAAACAGCCATTTAGAATAAGGCTCAAGGTAGAGGAGAAATTAAAGCAGAAGCTATTAAAAAGCTTAAGCAAGAAATCGCAATGCTGCCAGCCATAGAATATTCGTTTATGGAAATGTGGGAAGTGGAAGAAATCCAACACAGAGAAATAAAATTACGCAAGGAATTAAAACAAATGCAGTTAGACGCAGGAATTTATGGAGAAAATCAATGAAAGCTAAACTACAGACCATAGCCATAGCGTTGCTAACTGGCGCTGTGGTTCTAGCTTGGATAGGAGTAGCATTGTATGGATGAGCAGAACAACCTCAAGTATATGCTCAAGCGACTTGAGCGTAAGATAGATATAATGCGTGCTGACTTTATTTCGCAGAGCAATCACCGCAAGTATGACACGGATGAAATGATGTTATTGCTGCATAAGATTAAAGAGGAGTTAGGGTTAGATGAACAATGATGTAGTAGCTGATATTTTCAATGCAGACAAAGCTGAGAGGCGCAGAATACTGTATGAGGAGATGTATAGAATTAAGTGGGAAAATCTACGAGAGCAAGAGCGAGATGATAAGCGAGAAAAGCGCAACCTGCATAGGCCAGCAGGCTTTGTTGCAGCAAAGGATTAGTCGTGGGGCAGTCACGGTGGGAACGTGGACTACCAATAAATTGATGAAAAACTGCCCCGAAAGAATATTAGTAAACCAATGAGGAGATTACAATGATTAAATACTACACATTCATGGTGTTGACTTACTTTGTGCAAGGTGAGCCGCTAACGCACCAGATACTATTCCCTAGCTATGACGCTTGCAGCTATTCTAAGAGCGCTATGTTTGACATAATGGAGCAGCACCATGATGCAGTGCTAATTCATTGTAAGGGTACTCCACACGCCTCTAATGAGCTTGTGAAGCCTATGCCTAGACCAGAAATGTAAAGGAGAATAAAATGCATTGGGAAATAGACGTAAAGAACAAAATCTTAACATTAGAAAATCATTACCACATACCTCTTGATCGTTTAAAAAGAAGAAACAGATTGGATCGTTCATTTGTCTCAGAAAAATTGGGTTGATATGAATATCTATTTGAAGCTTTTATAGAGGCTTACAAGTTTGCAGAATTACCCATTAACAAAAGATTTATTCTATAAATTTAATAAAGCATATCATGATAAGGCA
>FUIF01000101.1_pt1 | contig 10656 bp, 6 predicted proteins | sample 1003461 | NCBI WGS metagenome assembly FUIF01 (sample SAMEA80401918, study PRJEB19352) | marine metagenome
TATACTGCTGAAGGCGGTAGCTTAACAATTGAAGGTGCAAAAGTAATTAGTTCAATTACGCCATATGCTGGTAACTACGGTATTGGTAAACACCCTGAAAGTTTTGCCAACTACGCTGGACGTAAATACTTTGTAGATAATATCAATGGTGCCGTTATGCGTTTATCTCGCGATGGTATGACAGAAATATCTAATTATGGTATGCGTAAGTTCTTTAGAGAAGAGCTTAGAAATACTGATAAAATATTAGGTATGTGGGATGGTCACGATAATAACTATGTTTTAAGTATACAACACAATGGTAACTATAAAACATTAGCGTTTGATGAAAATGCACAAGGTTGGCCATCTACTTATTCATATAAACCAGAAGGTGGCGGATCAATAGAGTCTAGATTTTATACATTGAAAGGAAGTCAAATATGGTTACACTATGATAATAGTAGCTATAGTAACTTTCACGGTACACAGGGTGATTCTACAATTACATTGATATTTAACATCAATCCATCATCGACAAAAAGATTTGCTACTTTAAATTACGAAGGCACAGATAGCTGGAGTGCTGAATCAATTACTTCAGATCAAGATAGTGCTAAAGATATTATAAAGTATGCAATAGCTAACCAAGACTTAATACTGCCTGGATTTAAAAAGAAAGACAATAAGTTTTTCACTGAGCTGTTTAACAATAGTACTGTTGAAGCTGGTGAAATATTATATGGTGCTGAAATATCAGGTGTAAAAGGTAACTGGTTAAAACTTACATTAAAAACTGATAGCAGTGATTACAAAGAATTATTTGCTGCATCATCTAATTTTAATATAACAACAGTTTAATTAATTTGAATATACGTAGACTAACCGAAAACGATTGGGATACGTTAGTTTCATGGTGGGATGCTTGGGACGAATGGACCGCACCACCAAAAGAATTTTTACCAGACAATGGTACTGGTGGATTCATGGTTGAATCTGACGATATACCCATTGTAGCTGGATTTGTGTATATGACCAATTCTAAAGCAGCTTTGCTTGAATGGATTATATCTAACCCAGATTACAGAAACGATGACAGAAAACAGGCCGTAGAGCTTCTTATTGCGGCTGTAGAACGTGTGCTAAAAGAACACGGAATTAAATTTATTTTTTCAATAGGCAGAAATAAGCATTTAATAGATACACATAAAAAACTTGGATGGACAGTTGATGAAACGCCATCACATGAAATAGTTAAAACGATTTAATATGGGAGTAGTAACAGCAGTTGCGGCTGGCGTATCCGCTATATCAAGTATAGCTGGTGCAGTTTCTTCTAGCAATCAAGCTAAAAAGGGAAGAAGACAAGCAAGAGCAGCACAGCGACAAATTGCAGCTCTTGAAGCAAATAGGCAAGAGATTATAGATCCATCGGCTGAAATTAAAGATTTAAGCTCAATGGTTTCAAACCCTTTTCAAAACCTTCAAGTAGCAACTGGTGCCGCAGAAATGCAGGCAGAACAAACAGATATTGCTTTAGCACAAACCTTAGATCAATTAAGAACTACAGGGGCAGGTGCTGGAGGCGCAACAGCATTAGCGCAGGCCGCATTGCAAAGTAAACAAGGAATCGCTGCTAACATACAACAACAAGAAGCCCAAAACGCAAGGCTTAGAGCGCAAGGTGCACAACAAATGCAACAAATGCAAATGCGCGAAGCTGCGCGTGTACAACAAGCTAGAGCAGCTGGTGCTCAATTTGAATTCCAAGCACAAGAACAAAGAGAAGTTGCTAAATTAAATAGACTAGCTGGTTTACAGCAACAGGCAATGGCCACAGAACAAGCTGGAAGAGCCGGTATTGCATCGGCATTTAGCGGGTTTGCAAGCAGCATGGCTAGCATCGGATCAGCGGCAGCCTCGGGAAATTAAGTGGCAGTCCCGCGGCCAATCCAATAGACGGAATGCAAGGTGTTGGAAATATCTACCAAAGAAGCTATAGAGACTTTAAACGAGCGGGTGGACAACTTTCAAGAAGACAATTTAAAGCCTTAGGAGGTAATTAAAAAATAAATAATGGGAGCATACGATAATCCAAAAATTATACAGCCTGTAAACTACGGAGAAATATTTGCCAAAGCAGCGCTAAATACAGCTGCTTCTTATAATGCTTATGTAAAAAAAGAAGAGCAAAAAAGAAAAGAGCGTGAAGCAAAAATAGCCGCATCTGAAAAAGCCGTTAGAGAATTTGGTGAAAAGGCTTTAACTATAACAGAAGGAGCATTAGGACAAAGTGTATTTACAGCAGCTGAACAAATGACTAGACAATTTGCAATATTAGAGCAACAAAAAATGTCAGGTGAAATTAGCGGCGCTGAATATAACGAAGGATACATGGAGCTTTTTGGGAACATTTCTAAGATTAAAGGTGTAAATACTGCTTTAGCGCCAGTAGAAGAACAATTAAACTCCGGAGACGTAAGTACATTTAATCCAAGGTCATTTAAAGTTATAGGATTAATGGACGCAAAAAATAGGGGTGCTTTAAACGTTAGAGTTGTTGCCGGCGAAACTATATATGATTATAATGATCCAGAAAAAGGGTTAGTAAGCATTTCTGAAAAAGAGTTAGCCCAAGCAGATAATCTTTATATAAATCCAAAATATGATGTTGCTGCTGATATTGATAGTTTAACAACATTCATAAATAGTTATGTGGAAAAAGATGGCAGTAGCCGAATGGTTAAAAACGACGATGGCTCTACTACTACTATTGCTACAGAAAGATACAAAAGTGAAGTTCCATTAGAAAAAGAATCAAGGGATAAATTTTTCAAGACTTAATAGAAAATAGTACAAAATCAGCTCTTAATGGTATGGATATAATGGAGGCGGGGGCTGTTATGAATGATAACATATTACCAGGAGCTAATCAAGAAGAGCTTTTAAAAGGAAGAGCTTATACAGAAGCTTTAGAAATATTTAAAAAAGTAGATGGGGTAGACGAAGTTGCATTGAAAAATCTTAAAGAATCTTTAACAGGTAGTAACCCCGCTGTTTCAGATGTCGTTCAAAATGCAAAAGGTGAAGATGTCCCTTTAGATAGTTTTATTGTTCCATTTGTTAAAAAGCAATTAGCGGACGAAGTATTGCAATCAGCTGGTAAACTAGCGCAAGCAAAACAACAAATAGTAATAGATCAAACCACTAAAGATGATGAAAAAAGTACGTCAGCAAGTGGTTGGCGCGGTAGTGGTAATGCAAAAGCGGACTCTGCTGCTCAATTTATTGTAGACGGTCTTTTAGGTAGAACTGGGGATAAAAGTGCTGAATCATTTTTACAATCTCAGTTAGGATTAAGCAGAGAGGGTACACAAATAAAAGATCCAGATGACGAAAAGAAAACTATTACTGTTAATCAATTCAAAAAACAAATAGTAAAAGTAAACCTTGACGAAAACGGAAAGGAAATTCCAGAAGGATCAGATACTCCGGTTGCAAGAGTTAGAACAAAAAAATTAATAACAATAATTGGTAGCGATGGAGGGGAGCAAGTTGTTGATTTTAACGACAAGCAACAAATAAAAAACTTAGCCAATAGGTTAGCTGGAAAAACAGAAGCTAATAAAACAGCAGTTGAAAAATCAATTGACGAGTATTTAGAATTCTTAAGAGCTAAAAGATTATCACCAGAAAAATTTAATTAATAAGCACATGTTTGAATTTAAAGGAGAACAGTATTCAAAAGAAGACTTAGAAGGTATTGCAGCGTCTAAAGGTTATACGTTGCAACAACTTTTTGATAATAATCCGGAAATCAAAGAAGTGGGAAAGTCGAAGCCCGTAGTTCCGAGTGTGACTGCGCCGGCAGAACTTGCAACACTCGATACGGCATCCAGCTTGGAAGATATTTCTTTGGACTTAGTAGAACCAACTGAAACTACTGATCCAACTATATTTGATTATACTAAAGAAAATGTAGAAGCTAAAACCAAAGCTAGACAAAAAGATCTATCAAAAATAGCAGCTGATATATACAATAACAGAGATAAAGTAGCCCAAGAAAAATCTAAAGAAAAACAAAATAGATTTAATAAAGGTTATTTTTTATCTAATGAAAAAGAAGAATATAACCAGTGGTTAGAAAGCGGTAAAAAACAAAATATATCAGTAGAAGTTTCTGATGAAGAGGTACAGACAAAGGTTGACAATGCAGTGAGAGACTACATGGAAGATGTACCCGACCAAGAAAGAATTACATTAAACTACAAAGATAGAAAAGTAGTTGATACTTTGCGAGAAAACGCAAATAAAAAAGCACAAATGCTTAATGATAATTTCGATGCTTTACAAAAAGAAAACGAAATTTATAAACAAAGCATTTTAGAAGGTGTAACTTACGACAGTGATTACTATGATGACATTAATAGAAGAATTGGTGAGTTACAGTCGTTACGTGTCGATTATTTAAAAGATATAGCTGCTTTAAGAGATGAAGAGCTTTTCATAGACGCGTTTAAACGCTCGTACAACGAGGCTGACAAATTATATAATACTTTTGCTACTACAGTAGTAGATATAGGGCTAGGAGCTTCTATAACAGCTGATATAATGACGTCTGAGGGCGGAAAATATAGATCTTTTACAAAAGATTTAATAGATATTAGAGAGGCTTTAGGAAAAGAAAAAGCTGAAGGCTTAGCTAAACCTATTGCTGTGGGAGACATATCTAATCCCGCAGACTTTTTTAATTGGGGTGTAGATGCTTTTATTAACTTTGCACCATCTGGAGTAATGGCATTATCTGGGGGCGCAGCTGTTCCTTTGTTTTTTGCAAGCGGATATGGTGGTAAAATGGCTGATTTTGCTTTAACGGAAAAAGCTGCGGAAAGAGATTTACCTGGTTTATACGAGGCCTTAGATAGAGCTAAAGGCACTCCCGAAGAAACTGTTATTCAAAAGCAAATAGACGCTTATGAAAAAGCTTTAAACACAGGTGATTTAACTAAATTTGCCGCAGCAACATTATATGGTGGAGCAGAAGCTGTATTTGAAAAGCTTACAACATTAAAATTAGTAGACGATTTCAAATCCGCTTCTGTTGTTTTTGAAAAAGAAGGCTTTAAAAACGGCATTAAACAAGCATTAAAAGAATACCCTATTTCACCGACTTTAGAATCTGCAGGTGAAGGAGCAACGCAAATTACACAAAACGTTGTAGATATTGCAATTCTTGACGCAGACAAAAGCGTTATGGAAGGTGTTGATGAAAGCATGGCGCAAGGTTTTTTAATCGGTAACGGTTTTAAAACTATTGAAGTTGGTACTATTGCTAAAGCTGCTGTAATGGACGCTATTAGCACTAACCAGGAAAAAGCGGAAATTAAAACTCTTTTATCTGAAATTAATGCTTTAGAACTTAGCTTAGAAAATCTTCCGGAAAACGAAAAGCCAGCAATAAATGAAACTATTCAGCAAAAAATTAAAAATGTTGCTGCGCTTCAAGATATAACTGCCGCTAACTTTTTAAAGTTATCTAAAGAAAAAAGAGAAGAAATACTCGAAAAAGATAGAGAGGCTAGAAGCTTAGCTAAAAGATGGAAAAAAATATCTACTTCTAATATTTCGCAAGAAGCTAAAGAAATAGTTAGAAAAGATTTAGCAGCACAATTTGAAGTTTCCGAAAACAGAAAAGCTAATTTACTTGCAGAAGGTGATGTTGCTTTAGCAAAAAGAAACCACAATAGATGGATAACAGCTATTAAAGAGCACAATAGGTTTACAAAAGCTGCTAATAAAATAATTGAATTTAACGAAAACGACGTTACTGCTATTGAAGCAGCTGTTAGAGAAAATGCATCTGAAGTTACATTAGAGGATGGAACCGTGCTTAATCCTGTTGATATGGATAATATTATGAATATTGTTCAAAAAGGAGCAGGAGGCTTGTTTAAAAACAATAATATATATATAAACTTAAGGCCAAGCGACTTTATAAATGGAGAAGTTTCATTGCACGAGTATACTCATGCTATTTTAAATAAAGCCGGCTTTAAAGAAGAAGACTTTAATAAAATAGAAAATGATTTTAAAGAGCTTCTTAAAACAAAACTTGCAGATAATAAAATAACGCAAGAAGATTACAACGACATTATTAAACAGTATGAAGGCTATGAGGTTTTTAAATCTGAAGAGCTTTTAACTGTTACTTCAGAAGCAATAGCTAGAAAAGCGATAGATAAAACTGATACAAGTTTTTTAAGTAAGTTTGCAAAAGCTGTAAAAAATGCTATTACACCTTTAGTCGGAAAGCAAGAAGCAGAGCAATTTAACATAGACACTGCAGAAAATGCGTATGCGTTTTTAGAGCAAATGGCTTCAAATGTTTTATCAAAAGAAACAAAAAGCATAATAAAAGCAACCGACGGAGATGGCGAAGAGGTTGTTAGATTTTCTAAAAGAACTGTTGATAATAAAGACTTATTCGCAAAGACAGAAGAAGCTTTAGGCATAACAAAAGACGACGCAGGAAATGTTACATGGGAAGGATTTGATGAAAACAAAGCAATACTTGCTGGTTATTTATGGACAAACGATGTAAACCGTAGAATACAAAAATACAAAAACTTTGCAAACTTTAATCAATACAAAGATGATATAATATCTGATGTTACTATTGGCGATGTAAAGGGTGCAAGAGGTATTGTTGACATTATAAGAAGATGGAATCCTAATAAAGAACCTAATATTGCAAAATGGATTAATGGTCAAATTGAAAATAAAATACTAGGGGTTGCACAAAAATATGGAGTAGGCAAAGATTTCCAGTTAGATGTAACTGAATCTAAAGGTCTATCTGCCACTGAAACTGCTACTGAAATAGTAGAGCGTAAAGAAACACCAGAGGTACAAGAAATACAAGCTAAAAGTTTACGCAAGGAAATAGGCTTAACAGATGAACTTGTTGAAACAGTTAAAAACGCTGTTATAAAAACATTCGGTACAAAACTACCACATCCTGAAGATCCTAAGTTTAAATTAGAATTACAAAAAGCTTTTAGAACAGAGCTTAAAAAACCTATATCTAAGTTTGTTGGCACACGTGCTAATTACGAAAACTTCCTTCGCGATAACTTTGAAGCTATATACGCTAAGCTGCCACAAAGCTTACTTAATAAAAGATTCGATGAATTTATTGAGCCTGTACTAGACAAAGATGGCAAGCAGCTTCGTGAAAAAACTGCTGAAGGAAACAAAATATTTACTAAAAAGAAAATTAGTAAAGCTGAGTTTATTAAATACTTTTTAGGGGCTGAACTTGGATCATCTACAAAAGGTGCTCGCAAAACAACTATCGTCGAAGCTATTGCTGAAGAAATAGCATTTGATGCTACAATGGAAGTGTTAACTCAAAGTGATGTATACGAAAAATACATGGCTATTGGGGAACTATTAGATAACCCACTTCCAGAAAATTCTAAAGCTTTAGTTGCAAAAGCAATTGACAGAGGAGAAGACTTTAAGTTTTCTAACAAAGTATTTAAATCCTTTGAAAAAGTTTATGGTATTAGCAGACAAGAGGCTGCTAGGCTAATTGAACAAAAAACAATTGATCAGCTTCTTTCAGAATATCCTAAATTGGAATTTGACGAAATATTTATTGAAAGAAGGCTTAATAAAATTGCAAATAATTTAGAAAATTTCGCAGTGCCTTTGTATACAAAAAGAGCCAAAGAGGTTGAAACTATAGCAGAGCTTAGAGATTTATTTTTGGAGTTTTTGTATGTTGCAAGATCAATACGAAGTTTAGCGTCACCAAAACTAGATAAAAAAGGTGAAAAAGTATTAAGAGGACAAAAAGTAGATTCTGAGCTAAGAGTAAATCAAGGTATATACGATAATTTAATTGTAAATATTTTTCCGGCACAATTTGAAGGACAAGGTTTAATAGAGTTTAAAAACAATAAATTTTATTTTAACGGTCAAGAAGTTGATTTTAGTAATTACTATGTTCAAAGTGGAAAAGAAAAACTTGTAACTAACTACAAGGTTGCTAAAGCAAAGCATGATAAAATAGCTGCAGAATTAGAAAATTATTTATTTAATTTTTTAAAAAACTTAAAAGCATCTGAAAGACAAGATGGTTTTGATTTTATTCAGTTACTAAAACATGACCAACGCGGAATTATGAGAAGCTCTTTTAGAATTGGCAAATCTGTAAAAAATCCTAAAAAAGCTATAAAAGATCCAAAGAAAAAAGACAAAAGAAAATTTGAATATTTAATAGCAGAGCATAATATGCCTGTTGATGAGTTTGTAAATGAAATAGCTAAATACTTGAACGGTAAAATTACGATAGCTGAGCTGCGAGCAAAGCACGCTGAAGGAAGAATTAATATTGTACCAAAAGTATTTGACAACGCTATTTTGCCGCAAGACAAAAAAAGAAGCCGCTCAAAAGAAGGTAGATATGCTGAGCCTAGTAAAAAATTTCCAGAATATGAATTTCAAGGTGAAAATGGAGGGCCTAATACAAATCCTTCGCCTGGTAAGTTAAGTAAGAAAAGTTTATCAAGTCAATTTGCTAATATTATAGAAGGCAAAACAGGTATTAAAAGTCGCATTAAGCTTTCTGAAAAGCGCGCTGCTCAATTAGGTAAAGACAAAGGTAGATTTAGTTTCTTTGTGCCGCCAAATGCAGATGACTTTGTAGGATTACTTTATAAAGTTTTAGGCAAAGGCAAAGAAGGCGAAGCCAAATGGCTTTCTTAAAAGAAAATCTTTTAACACCTTTTGCACAAGGCATTAGAGAGTTTACAGCTAAAAAGCAACAAGCAATGAATGGAATGCGTCAACTTAAAAAACGCATTAATAAGGGCCCAGTAAAATTAAAGACACGTAATGAAACAGGGTTTACCAATGAAGTTGCTGTAAGGGTATATATATGGTCAAAAAATGGCATGGAAATACCTGGGCTAAATAAAGGTGAAATAAAAGATTTAGTACGTGTAGTTACAAAAAGTAAAGAGCTAAAAGAATTTGCGCTTAATATGGAAAAGATAACTGGTGAGCTAGGTTATCCACCGCCAGAAGCAAATTGGGAAGTAGGCACTATGACTACCGATGTTCTTGAGATGCTTAACACATCGTCAAGAAAACAGTCTTTAGCCAGGTTTATAGAAAATAAAGATTTAATATTTACTGACAATAATTTAAATAAACTTGAAGCAGCTTTCGGTAAAGATTATAGAGTATCATTAGAGTCAGCATTAGAAAGAATGGTTAGCGGCCGTAAAAAGTACACTGGCCTAGATAAACAAACTAACATGCTTATTGATTGGATGAATGGTGCTGTTGGTAATATCATGTTCTTTAACACTAGATCAGCTATACTACAGTTACTATCTATTGTTAACTTTACAAACTTTACTGATAACAATATACTCAACCAAGCTAAATTAATAATTGGTAACCCAAGGCAGTATGGAAAAGACTTTGCGTTTTTAGCCAATTCAGATTTTATTAAACAAAGAATATCTGGTTTAAAAAATGACGTTAACGCAGATGATATTGCACAAGCCGCTGAAGATAGTAAAAATCCAGTAAGAGCTTTCTTGGCAACTTTATTAAAAACAGGGTTCTTACCAACGCAAGCCGCTGATGCTACAGCTATTATAACAGGTGGTGCCGCATTTTATAGAAATAGAGCAAATAAATATATAAAAGAAGGCTTATCACAAAAAGAAGCAGAGAATAAAGCATTTTTAGATTTTCAAGAAATAGCAGAAGAAACGCAACAATCTTCACGAGATGATCGTATTTCAAAGGTTCAAGCAGGCGGTTTAGGGCGCATTGTATTTGCTTTTGCCAATACATCTATGCAATATGCTAGGTTGGTTAAAAAAGCTAGCTTAGATTTAGTTAATGGCCGTGGAGATTGGAAAGAAAATATGTCTAGAATATTATACTATGGTGCAATACAAAACATAATATTTGCTTATTTGCAACAAGCTGTATTTGCAGTAGCCGGTGGTGAACTAGACAATGATGAAGAGGAACAAAAATATCTTAGAGCTGCTAATACTGTTGCTGATTCTTTGTTAAGAGGTTCAGGACTACCTGGGGCTATATTATCAACAGTTAAAAACATGGTTGTTGAAGCGTTTAATCAAATGGAACAAGATAGACCTCAAATGTGGAAAGCAGGAATGCAGGTTACTACACTTTCACCTCCTATAAATGCTAAAGTACGTCAGTTTGTTAACGCAACAAATAGACTAGGATATAAGTCTACTTGGGAAGATATGGAGAAAAAAGGTTTATCATTAGAAAACCCAGCATTTCAAATAGGGGCGGAATATGTTTCAGCTGTTACAAATGCTCCTACAAACAGAGCGCTGCGCAAAATAGAAAACTTACAAGCAGCTACTGCTGAAGAAACTAAAGCTTGGCAATCTATTGCATTAGCAGCGGGATGGAGTGAATGGGATTTAGGAATGGTTGAAGAAAGAAAACCTAAAAAGAAAATTAAGAAAGATAAAAGGTTAAAACAAAAAACCTTAAAACAAAAATCATTTTAGTCATGCCAAAAGATTCATGTTACTACAAAGTAAAAAAGCAATATAAGGTATTTCCTAGTGCATATGCTAGCGGTGCAATTGCAAAATGCAGAAAAAA
>FUIF01009831.1_pt1 | contig 10644 bp, 11 predicted proteins | sample 1003461 | NCBI WGS metagenome assembly FUIF01 (sample SAMEA80401918, study PRJEB19352) | marine metagenome
TACGTGTTCTCTATATCTCTTGCTACTGCTAACTTAGCTGAGAAGCAACTTTAGCTTCATTAAAGGTATCTTTACTTCAGAGATCTTTAGACGTTACTGGCCTGAGCACATACACCAAGAAGAGGGTAAACGTACCCGGTGGACTAACTCAGAGATCAGCTTAGACCACCCCCTCCGTAAGAAAGAGAATGTACGTGACCCTAGTGTATTCACTGGTGGTTTAACTACATCCTTGACTGGTCTACACTGTGACATTGCTGTGCTTGATGATGTTGTTGTAGCTGAGAATGCTCTGACATCTGAGGGTAGAAACAAGGTTGCTAGTCAGTACTCACTACTATCCTCCATCGAAGGTGCTGATGCACAGGAGTGGGTAGTAGGTACTAGGTATCACAGCAAGGACTTGTACAACGATCTAATGGAGATGAAAGAGATTCTCTATGATGGTACAGGTGAGCAGACAGGTGAAGACAACATCTACGAGATCATGGAGAAGCCAGTCGAGAACCTAGGTGATGGTACTGGTGAGTTCCTCTGGCCTCGACAGCAACGTAAAGATGGTAAGTGGTTCGGGTTCGACATCCAGACCTTAGCTAAGAAACGTGGTAAGTATCTAGACAAGGGTCAGTTCAAGGCTCAGTACTACAACGATCCTAGTGATCCAGATAACATACCTGTAGGTAGAGATAAGATTCAGTACTTCGACAGGAAGCACCTCAAGTTAGACAATGGGTTCTGGTACTACAAAGATAGTAAACTAAACCTCTTTGCTGCTATTGACTTTGCTTTTAGTTTAAGATCTAAGGCTGACTACACAGCACTGGTTCTTGTAGGAGTAGATGCTGACAACAATGTATATGTCCTAGACATCGACAGGTTCAAGACTGACCGTATTACTGAGTACTTCGATCACATCTTCGATATGCACACTAAGTGGTCCTTCAGGAAACTAAGGGCTGAGGTTACTGTAGCTCAGATGGCTATCGTTAAACAGTTAAAAGAACTAATCAAGGAACATGGACTTGCTCTTAGCATTGAGGAGTTCAGACCTAACAAGAACCAAGGTAACAAACAGGAACGTATAGCTTCTGTCTTAGAGCCTAGGTATGACAACTTACAGATGTGGCACTACCGGGGTGGTAACACTCAGTACTTGGAAGACGAGCTATCAACACGTAATCCACCACATGATGACGTAATTGATGCTTTAGCATCTGCAGTTGATATGGCTGTACGTCCGACACGCAACCTTAACAGGAAGCGAGAAAGCAATATTGTCTGGGCGAATAGTCGTTTCAGAGCAGGGAGTAGATAATGGACACCATTGATATTGAACACTTGATTAATCCAGATCAACTTGCTGTAGAGATTGCAGATAAGTGGCGTCTGTGGCATTCACTTCGTAGTCCTTGGGTCGAGAGTACCAAACAACTTCGTAACTACGTATATGCTACAGATACAACTACAACAGCTAATGCAATCCTACCTTGGTCTAACACAACTACTACTCCTAAGATCACACAGATCTCTGACAACTTACATGCTAACTACTTTGCTACCTTGTTCCCTCAACAGAAGTGGATGCGCTGGGAAGCTAGTACACGGGACTCAGCCAAGCGTGAGAAACGTGATGTGATCCAAGCCTACATGGAGAACAAAGTCAACCAGTCAGGTTTTATTAATACAGTCTCTGACATTGTACAGGACTGGATTCTGTACGGTAACTGTTTCGCTATGGTAGAGTGGGAAGACGGGTTCGTTAATAAAGAGTCTGGTGAGTTCATTCAGAAGTACACAGGACCACGACTAACACGAGTATCTCCCTACGACATATGTTTCAACCCTACAGCAACCTCCTTTGAGAACTCACCTAAGGTCATTCGTAGTATCAAGTCCCTTGGTGAGATCAAACGTATGATAGATGCTGATCCTTCTAATGATTACTTGAAGGAAGTCCTAGTTAAGATGATGGATGCTCGTAAGGCAGTCCGATCTTCTGAGGGACACATCGACAAGGGTGATGGTTTTACAGCTGATGGTTTCTCTAATATCCAACAGTACTACGAATCAGACTACGTAGAGATCCTCACCTTCTACGGTGACATCTATGACCAAGCCTCTAATGAGTTTATGTCTGACCGTATCATTACTATTGTTGACCGTGCCTACGTAATCAACAACGAAGAGAACCCTTCATGGTTAGGTAAGTCTCCGATCTTCCACAGTGGATGGAGAAACCGTCCTGATAACCTCTACGCAATGGGGCCACTAGATAATCTTGTAGGTATGCAGTACCGCATTGACCACCTAGAGAACCTCAAGGCTGATGTGTTTGACCAGATTGCTTATCCAATCCTTAAGGTCAAGGGTGATGTAGAAGACTTCGACTTCGAACCCGGTGCTCGTATCTACCTTGGTGAAGAGGGTGATGTAGGTTACATGGCTCCTGATGCTACTGCTCTTAACGCAGATCTTCAGATCCAAGTCCTAGAGAACAAGATGGAAGAGATGGCAGGTGCTCCTCGACAAGCTATGGGTATCCGTACTCCCGGTGAGAAGACTGCCTTCGAAGTCCAGACACTACAGAACTCAGCCTCTCGTATCTTTGAACACAAGGCTGCACACTTTGAACGTACCTTCCTAGAGCCTATCTTGAATAGTATGCTTGAGATGGCTCGTCGTTACATGAACCGTTCTGACACTATCCGTATCTTAGACGATGCTAGAGGCTTCACTAAGTTCATGGATATTACTCGTGAGGACATTACTTCTAGCGGCATGATCGTACCAGTAGGTGCTAGACACTTCGCTGAACGTGCTCGTAGGGTACAGAACTTAATTCAGATGGCTGCAGTTAAAGCACAAGATCCTACTGTAGCACCACACCTGTCAGGTAAGGAACTAGCCCGTATCATTGCATACGAACTAGGTGAGCCTACACTCTTCGCAGATAACATCTCCGTAACAGAGCAGATGGAAACGCAGTCTAAAGTACAGGACATGCAAGCTGCTAATGAAGAACGCCTGATGGAAGCAAGTGAGATGGGTATTTAATGCACTCAATATGGATAAAGGGATTCAAGGGTGATGCGAAAGAGAAACGCATTACAGAGGTAATGAACTACCGCAACGCCTTTGAAGACCTCACAGATGTTATCGAACAGACACTACAAAGAAAACATGCTGTTCGAGACTACAGCCCCGGATGGGCTGAAAAACAAATAGCTGTCAATGAGTACAATGCTGCTCTTGATGACATCTTAAATCTTATAGACCTCAACCGTAAGGATCGAAAACAATAATGTCAATCTTTGATGAAGCACAGTCTGCAGACTCCCAACCACAGGAAACGCAGACAACAGAGACTACGCAACAAGAAACCCAACCACAGGCATCTTACTTGCAGAAGCTCGTAGAGACACGTGGTGAGAATTGGAAAGACCCAGAAGTTCTAGCTAAGGGGAAGATGGAAGCTGATGCTTACATTAAGAACCTTGAAGATCAGCTCTCTCAGATGCGAGATGATCTAGGCAAACAGGACTATGCTGCCAAGCTCTTACAACAACTAGAGGGAAAGGCATCGGCCCCCACTACCGATAAACCTCTAGAGTCCAATAACGATAACACAAGTGGCACAGTTACTGAGGGACATACCAACCTTGCAGTCAGTGAAAATGATTTAAAGAGCCTTGTCGAAAAGACACTAACAGAACGAGAACAGCAAGCCACAGCTAACCAGAACATATCTTCTGTAGATAGTAAACTACAAGAGATGTACGGCACTGAGGCAAGCAATGTACTGGTGAACAAGTCTAAAGAACTTGGTATCAGTCTTGAACGTATGCAGAACTTAGCCTCTGAATCACCCTCCGCTTTCTTTACCTTACTAGGTGAGAAGCAAGAGTCTTTCAAGCCAATGACTCAAGGTTCAGTTCGTACTGATGGTGTCGCAATGCAATCCTCTTCGCAGCGTGACTGGTCTTATTACCAGAAGCTACGCAGAGAAAACCGAAACGAATACTACTCACCTAAAGTCCAACAACAGCTTATGGAAGATAAGATGCGGATGGGTGATAAATTCGGCAATTAACTTTAAGAAAGGCCTAGTCAAATGGCAGGTATGATTTCCTCAAACACAGACATGCAACGTCTGATTCGTTCAGAGGTTTACTCCTCAGAACTCAAAGAGATCCTTCGGGACGAAATGCAAGCACAGCGTTATGTACGTATGCTTGACGGTTTCCCAGATGGTGACACATTCACAATCCCAACAATCGGTGAAACAACTGTAGCCGATTACACTGAAGATGCTGCTGTATCGTATGTCCCAATGGACACTGCAGAGTTCTCGTTCACTGTAGATAAGTACCTGCAGTCTGCTTCTTACATGACTAAGAAAGCTGCACAGGACTCGTTCTACAGCGCACAGCTTGAAGCACGGTTTGTTCCTGAGCAAGAACGTGCAATCATGGAGCACTTCGAAACAACAACCTTCGCTTCTCCTGAAGTCGGTGTTACTGCTAACTCTGCAGAAACAACTGATGGTGTTGCACACCGTATCGCTGGTGGTAACGCTGGTCGTATTGAGCTTGCAGACTTTGCATTTGCTCGTTATGCCCTTAAGAAGTCTAACGTACCTGATCGTGGTATGGTTGCTATCGTTGACCCATCCGTTGAGTACCAACTGAACACATTGACTAACTTGACTAACGTGTCTAACAACCCAATGTGGGAAGGTATTGTTCGTGATGGTATTGCAACTGGTATGCGCTTCGTTGCTAACGTCTACGGTTTCGATGTATATACATCTAACTACTTGAAGGCTACTGTCGCAGACGCAGCACTTCTCGAAGCAGATGGCACAACAGCCCAAGACTTCTCCAGTAACAACGGTGTTGCTAACTTGTTCTTCTCCTCTGATGCAGGTGCTAACCCATTCGTGGGTGCTTGGCGTCAAATGCCTGAGGTGGATTATGAGTACAACAAAGATTACCAACGTCACGAGTATGTAACTACTGCTCGTTACGGTGTTAAGAAGTACCGTCCAGAGGGTATCGTTTCAATCGTATCGAACCCAGCTGTATAATACTACAAGGGTGATCCTTCGGGGTCACCCTACCCTTGCTCTAGGAGAATACATTAAATGGCAAACGTAAATCACTCAGCACTATCTGACCCATATCTCCATGAGCCTAAGGGAGCTTCCACAGCTGCCGCAGGTGACGTTTATGTTGCAGATGGTGCAGGCTCAGGAACATGGGAAGACCACAGACGGTCTGTCTTTAACGTACATATACACGACATATCTGTTGTATCCTCTACCTACCTTCCTATGCCTTTTGGTGGTACGGTAAGTCGAGTTACATCTTGTATCGAAGGGGCTATCACTGGTTCAGATCTTACTCTGACACTGAAGAACTCCTCTGCAGCTACGATGGGTACGGTTACTGTAACTCAAGCAGGTTCAGCCGCAGGTGACATAGACTTTACTAACCCTACAACTAACAACACAGTCTCAGATAATGATTACATTCTTATTGAAGGTAATGGTGGTCCGTCTAGTCACGTTGACTGCATCATATCAATCGTTGTGGAGCACACCTAATGAAAGAACACTCCTACAGATAGTCCAGAACATCCTGTCCGATATGGACTCTGAGGATGTGAATAGCATTAGTGATTCCATAGAAGCTGAACAGATTGCTTCTGTGGTTCGTGATGTCTACTTTAACATGGTATCCACTCGGATGATACCTGAACACCAAGAACTTCTTACACTGACAAGTCTCTCTTCTATTGCTCGTCCTACACACTTCATTATCCCTGAGGATGTAAAGAAGATTGAGACTGTACAGTATAACATCTCAGCCACTGGCACAGACTTCCGTACCTTGAGGTACTTGGAGCCTATTGAGTTCCTTAGCTTGAATGCTGAAGGTGACGCAACTATCTCAGTCAACTCTGTTAACGGTAACGTACCTGTCTTGATTCGAAACGACAAGGCTCCTAATTACTTTACACTGTTTGATGACGAGCATGTTGTTATGGACTCTTACGATAGTTCTATCAGCCAGACACTAATCTCTTCTAAGACACGATGCTACGGACAGAAGATCCCTGCATTCACAATCAGTGATGACTTCACACCAGACGTAGATGAAGTATTGTTCCCTTACCTCATTGCTGAGTCTAAGTCAACATGCTTCTCTTTGTTTAAGAATGGTGTAGATCAGAAGATCGAACAGGCTGCACGTAGGCAGAAGTCTTACATACAGAACGACATGCACAGACTCAAGCAAGCAAACAAAAGGCGGCCCTATGGTAGACGTTGAATTTACTGTTAACAACGACAAACAGATCTTAACCGCAAGATGTCCTGAGAAGTCTAGTACAGCTATTCATGTCAAGAAGACCCCCGGTGGTTATAAGTTCTTCGAAGTTCATGTCGAGAAAGGCAAGATACCTAAAGAGCTAAGTGGTAAGTACACTTCCATACTGAGGGCTAAGGATGCTATCCAGAGATACTTTAATACATTAAGCCCTACTAAAGCTGTCAAACGTGAGGCTTTCGGTAAGGACTTTGAGGAGCGGAAGAAACGAAATGCCACAGAATCTAACTCAAAGGGTAGTTAATACTTTCATTAAAGGTCTGGTTACTGAGGCAGGGGAACTTACGTTTCCACCAGATGCTTCTGTAGACGAACTAAACTGTGACCTTCGTCGTGATGGCTCTCGCCGTAGACGTAAGGGTATTGCTAAGGAAACTAACTCAGTACTGTCTACCTTTACTGTATCAGATGCAGCTATCACAACTACAGGTACATGGTCTAACGTAGGCGGTCAGTCAGGTCTAGAGTTCCTAGTCTTTCAGAACGGTGCTACACTTTACTTCTACAACAAAGCTGAGGCTCCTTTCTCAGCTAACCAAGAAGCCCACACAGTTAACCTTGCTACATACGAGACCTCAGGTGGTGTAGGTGCTTCGGAAGCTAAGTGTACATTCACATCCCTCAAGGGTTCCTTGCTTGTAGTATCACCTTCTATCAATCCCATCTACATAGAACGAGACAATGTAGCAGAGACCTTAACAGTTACACAGATCGACTTCCGTACTCGTGACTTCGATTGGCAAGGTGATACCTCAACCTACTTCACAGATGACTCAAGCCCCTCTGATGAACGTAAGTACGATGCACAGAACACAGGGTGGAACACAGGTAACGGTGCTCCTACAGACCTCACAAAGCGTCTGACACATCCTTGGTACTCAGGTAAAGATGCTACGGGTGTCTATGATGGTGCTGAGTGGGATAAGATCTACACTGGTACGACACTGACTGGTAACGGTCACTACATCCTAGACTTCTTTAATAAGAACCGTTCTAGTGCTTCAGGTATCTCAGGTCTTACAACTGAGGTAGAGACTAGCAGGTTCTCTGCTATAGCTAACTTCTCTGGTCGTGCATTCTATGCAGGTTTGAATAGTGCCAAGAACACAGACATCATTCTGTTTAGCCAGCTGATAACTGACTTCAATAAACTAGGTGAGTGCCTACAACAGAATGACCCTACCTCTGAGCAGATCAGTGATCTCTTAGACACAGACGGTGGTACTATCAGGATCGCTGGTGCAGTAGGTATTAAGGTTCTCTACGTTATTGATGCTTCTCTCTACGTCTTTGCTGATAACGGTGTGTGGCGTATCGAAGGTATTGATGGTGTCTTCTCGCCCTCTGCCTTTGCAGTTAAGAAGGTTACAGACGTAGGTATCGTAGATGCTAGTAGCTTTATTGTTGCAGATGGATCACCTATCTGGTGGAGCCGCAACGGTATTCATACCTTAGACTTCGATGGTGCAACTGGTCGCCCTGTAGAGAGTAACTTAACACTTGGTACTATCCAGTCTTATTGGGACTTGATCCCTAACGAGTCTAAGACTAAACTGAAGACTTCCTTTGACAGTGTGAACAAGAGAGCTTATTGGGCTTGGCCCGATCAGGACGAAGGTGTCGAGCCTAAAGTTAACAACATCCTTGTACTTGATGCTGCTCTACGAGCATTCTACCCTTGGTATATTGAAGATGCTGGATTAAACACAGACTGTGTTATAGACTTCGAGTTCTACTCAGGCTTCGGTGCTAGTATCTCTGCACTTGATGTAGTAACTACTAACGGTGATGATGTAGTAACAACTGCAGGTGACGATGTTATCTCTCAACAAGTTGCAAACGTAGCTACAGGTTCCCCTGCTATCATTGCTATCATTAGAGACAATGCTACAAACAAGATCACTATGGGTTCCTTTAGTGGAGATGACTTCCTAGATTGGGGTACAACGAACTACTCCTCCTACGCAGAAGCTGGTTATGACTTCATGGGTGACCTATTGCTTCAGAAGACTGCACCCTACGTGACCACCTACATGCGACTAACAGAAACTGCATGGGAAGGCAACGAAGAAACAGGCTACCAGCCAGACAACCCATCGTCAATGTTCGTTAGTTCTTTCTGGGACTTCAAGAGTGCCTCGTCTAGTAGCCCTCAACAAGCCTATCGCTTCAAGCGTATGCCAGTCGTAAACTCTAGTAACCTTCTAGACTTCAACCACCCTGAATCAGTCATTGTTACACGTATGAAACTACGTGGCAAGGGACGTTCAATGCGTATTAAGTTCGAGAGTGAACAGGGTAAAGACTTTATTCTACTAGGCTTCTCAGTCCTAGGTGGAGTAAATAGTAAATTCTAACTAGGAGACTTCATGTCTTACACAATACGTGACGCTAACCACAGTGACATCTTAGACATTACACTTGCTGGTAAACAGTTCTCTAAAGAGACTAATCACCCAGCCTTGAATACCTTAAACCTAAACAAGGTAGCAAACTCCCTACAACAACTGATCGACAGTGACGTAGGCTTCGTTAAGGTTTCTTGCTTTAAAGAAGAGATCGTAGGTGCTATTGCTGCAGTAGCTATGGAACTACCTATTAACGATTTAATATGTACTCAAGAACTAATGTTGTGGTTAGACCCAGAACACAGAAACGGTAAGACAGCCCCTAAGTTAATTGATGCTTATGTAGAATGGGCAAAGGGACTAGGCTGTGACTACGCAAGGTTATCTGCACTTGATTGTGTTCTAGATGGTCGTGCTGGTGTCCTATTCAAACGAAAAGGTTTCAAGCCAATCGAGACCGCTTACATAAAGGAATTGTAATATGGCTGTATTTACTGCTATTGGTGCTATCGCAGGTGCTGCTATCGGGGGTGCTGTTGGCTCGGCAGTAGTCGGGGCCGTAGTAGGGGGTGTTGTCGGTCTTTCTGTAGGCATGGGTGTTAAGTCCATGAAGAAATCTAAGGCTGCAATGGCTGAAGTTGCCACCGTTACAGAAGAGATTACAGGCATAACTGAAGAAGTTACTGCTGTAGAACAAGAACGAATAGGTGTTCAACAGGAGCAAATAGCTACCCAAGCTGAACAAGAGAAGTTAGCTGTACGTAGAAGTCGTAGGCAGGCTATCCGTGAAGCACAGATCCAACGTGCTCGTGCTCTTAATGTAGCCTCAGCTGCAGGTGCTGGTGAAAGTTCTGCAGTATCTGGTGGCACAGCTTCTATCGGTTCTAACCTTGCTTCTGCACTAGGCTACTCCTCTCAACAGTCAGGTCTCTCAGAGAACATCACAATGTTACGTCAAGAAGAGGCTGACCTAAGCTCTCAGATTGCAGGCCTCTATGGTCAAGCAAATGTTCTACAAGCGCAGCAAGGTGTAGCCCTGTCTCGTGCAGGTATGTACTCAAGTCAGGCATCTAGTTTCTTCGGATTGGCTACAAATGTTGCAAGAATCGGTAGTGGTTTTGCTGGATAATAATACGTAAGAGGAAGACCTAAATGGAAAACGAGACCTCACGTTCATTGAGTCTGATACTACTCAGTTCTTAGATGACTTTCAGACACAGGAAGAACAGGACACTTCTATAAAAACAGATGCTGAACTTGACGAAGTATTCCTAACCACAGGTAATCCTCACACAGACGTTGAAGTTGCAAAGAAAGACTTTGTAGATCAGAACAGACCATTGCAGTCCTATGCTATGGAACGTCTTGAGTACTTAGATGTAGACCCTGAGCAGTTCCAGAAGAATGTAGACAAGTACTACGAGAAAGAACTTGACTTTCTTGATTCTGCACAGTTCTTCTACGAGCAGGCACTAGGTCTTAAAGACACAGGTTGTAGAGCCTGTTGAATCTTCGGATTGCTTCAAACAACCGTATTGCTCAGAGTGTGATTGAGAAGTACCAAGACAGAGAAGAGACTGGTGCTCTTGATGCCATCTTAGACTTCGGGTCTATGGCACTACACGAGTTCGTTACATCTCCTAAGACCCTCTTGACAAAAGATGAGCTTGAGGCTCTAGGTACTGAGGTTCTTACTAACAAGATCAAGATGACACCTAAAGAGTTCGGTCAATGGTTCGATGGCTTTGCTGAAGACTACATGAGCAAAGGTCCACGTGAAGATAGCTCTTGGAGATTATCACAACTGAATGAGATTGTCAACAACAATGGCTTTCGAGCTGCGTCTGACAAGGGTATAACTAAGGCTTTTGCTCTGCTTGATGCAACAGGTGTAGGTGCAACCGTTG
>FUIF01005037.1_pt1 | contig 10638 bp, 17 predicted proteins | sample 1003461 | NCBI WGS metagenome assembly FUIF01 (sample SAMEA80401918, study PRJEB19352) | marine metagenome
AAGAGCAGCTAAACAAGTTCAATTTCTACGATTGCTCGCAGTATTGCGCTGCATTGGTGCCTGATGGTTTTGGCGGGCAAGAACCACGATTTGCCTGCAACATCAGCATCCAAACGCAGTCTGAAGCGTTTGATCTGATCAACCAGATGGCGTCCATCTTTAGGGCGCAACCATATTGGTCAGCTGGTGCGCTTGCGTTGACGATGGATCGTCCGCAAGACCCTGAGCTTATTTTTACGCAGTCGAACGTCACCGAAGAAGGTTTCAGCTATAGCGGCAGCAGCATCAAGACACGTCACACCTGCGTAAGCGTTTCTTACTTGGACCTGGACATCAGGGATACCGCTTATGAGCTGGTTGAAGATGAAGATGCGATCAAAAATTCGGCGTAATCAAAAAAAGCATTAAGGCTGTTGGTTGTACTTCACGCGGTCAGGCGCGGCGCTTGGGTGAATGGCTGCTGTATTCAGAAAACCGAGAAACTGAAACTTGCAGCTTTACAACACGCATGGCAGAGGGCACAAAAGTGCGTCCTGGCATGATCATCAAAGTTGCAGACCCGTTCCGCGCCAATCGTTTTCGCGGTGGTCGGGTTAAACCGGGCTCTACAGGAAATGTGGTCAAGCTGGATCGCACCGTGGACGACATGTTCCCCAACGGTTTGCCTGCCACATTCAGCCTGAACATCATGCTGCGTGTGCGTGAAGACGATCAAGATGTTGTGCGGCAGGTTTCCGTTGGAGATATTGATAGGGCCCAGTGGAGCGGTGACACGATTACGTTGCCGACAGGCTCAGAGCTTGAGTATGTCCCTACCGCGAATTCAGTGTTTGCGATTGGAACAGATGGCCTTCGTCCTAGCCTTTGGCGCGTTATCGGTGTCGCTGAAAACGAAGAAGGAACGTACAACGTCACTGCGCTAACGCATGAAACAGGGAAATACGATTTCGTTGAGCGTGATGTGCCGTTGCAGCCGCGAAATGTAACGGCGTTAGACAACCCTGCCGGTCAGCCAACAAACTTGGTTGCGGACGAGCGCCTTTATGAGGCAAACGGTCAGGTCTACGTCAAGATTATTCTCAGCTGGCAGCCTGGAACGGATACGGCTCGCAGTATTGTTCAGTTGGCGATATGAAAACGGAAACTGGAATGAGTTCCCAACATTCGCGAATGACTATGAGATTCTGAACGCAACAGATGGCGACTATGAGTTTGAAGTCATCGGTCAAAGTGCTGGCTTCCTAAACTCACCGCCAGCAAAGAGATCTTTTACGGCTGAAGGAAAGACAGCGCCGCCAGTAACTATTCCTGATTTATTTATCGCGCCGATTGATCAACATCGGGCAGAGCTGCATTGGCCGCAATCGACTGATCTTGACGTGCGGATTGGTGGAACAATTCGGATCAGGCACACGCCTGTTATTGGTGCGTCTGCTTCTTGGGTGCGAACCAATGACATTGTGGATGCTGTACCCGGTAGCAGTACGCGGATGATTGTGCCTTTGGTGGAGGGCACTTACTTCATCAGAGCAGTTGACTCGACAGGGAACGAATCGCCAGGCACTGCCAGCGTTGTTGTTGACCTGCCTGAACCGCAAGATTTGTTTATCGCGCAAACGTATCGGGAAGATGACGACACCCCAGCGTTCCAAGGGACGAAGACAAACATGATCTATAGCTCTGCCGAGACTGCTCTGATTCTTGAGTCGTCAGGTTTAATTGATGATATTACTGACTTCGATTCTTTGAGCGATTTAGACAATTTTGGCGACACTAAACCGAGCGGTTCCTATGAGTTTTTGAGCACGTTAGATCTTGGGGCAAAATACGATCTTGAACTGCTGCAGACGTTAAAAACGCGAGCCTATACAGCGTCGGATTTCTGGGACAGCAGGACAGGCTTGATCGACACTTGGGTTGATGTTGATGGAACGGATACAAGCCGGATCAATGCTCAGACTTATGTACGTTCAACTAATGACGACCCAAGCGGCTCACCAACTTATGGTGGTTGGCAGCCATTCGTGAATGGCACCAAACGCGGTCGCGGATTCCAGTTCAAGGTTGAAGCTACAACCACTGAACCAGCGCAAAACATTGCGATTGAAGAACTGGGCGTGACGACCAGACTGCAACGCCGCACCGAGCAAGAGCGGAATATCACTAGCGGGTCATCAGCAAAAGCGGTGACGTTCCCTGCTGCGTTTATGGAACGCCAAGCGTTGGCATTACAGCGCAGGATATGGACAGCGGAGATTACTTCCAGATTTCAAGCGTCAGCAGGACCGGCTTCACCGTGACCTTCAAGAACAGCTCCGATACAATTATCAGCAAGACCTTTGATTATCAGCCGTTGGTCACGGTCGGGAGATCACCTGATGGCTCAGTCAACGGATATCACGCTTGCCAACCAAAGCGGTCTGCGTTCGGACTGAGCTGAACTCAATTCTTGCTGCACTGTCGAGCTTGCAAAGTGGCAGCTCTGAACCCAGCACGACCAATGCGTATCAGCTTTGGGTCGATACGAGTACAACACCGGGCAAGCTGAAAATCCGCAACGGCGCGAACAGCGCATGGATTGTTGTTGCTGACGACATCACGGCTGTAAACCTTGGCCTGATTGCAGCGTCTGGTGGAACGTTCACAGGTGATGTGACGATGAACGCGCAGTCAGATGTGCGTTTTGCAGATTCTGACAGCAGCAATTATGTGGCGCTCCAGGGCGCTGCAACGATCAGCAGCAATCTGACTTTCACGCTGCCAACCAGTTACGGCTCGTCCGGTCAGTTCTTGGAAACTGCTGGTGATGGAACGGTTTCTTTTAGTTCCTTGCCTGTCGGCAGCACAAGCCAGCAAGGCATTTTGCAGCTGACGGATTCAACGTCAAGCACGAGCACGACAACGGCTGCAACGCCTGATTCTGTTCGCAGTGCTTATTCGCTAGCTAACAGTGCGCTGCCGAAATCTGGCGGTCAGATGACCGGGAACATCACGTTTTCTGGTACGCAGACAGTTGATGGCCGTGACCTTTCCGCTGACGGTTCAAAGCTTGACGGAATTGAAGCGTCTGCAGACGTTACTGATGCAACGAATGTAGATGCTGCTGGCGCTGTGATGAACAGCGACACATCTACCGCGTCGATGAGCTTTGTCATTGATGAAGACAACATGTCTTCTAATTCAGCGACAAAGGTGCCGACGCAGCAGTCGGTGAAGGCTTATGTAGACGCCAGCGGTGGTGGTGCGTCTGAAATTGATGATTTGTCTGATGCTAAAACACAAGCAACGAATAATATCGGCATTGGTAGTTCTTCAATTGCTAGCCTTACGAGCGGTAGCAATAACGTTGCGTTTGGTACGTCTGGTTTATACAATACCACGACTGGATCGTACAGTATTAGCATAGGCGCAAACGCTTTATACGCAAATACCACTGGTTCTAAAAACATTGCTATTGGGTATCAAGCCTTAGAGGATGCTACGACTGTTTCAAGCTTGATAGCCGTAGGTTACAGAGCATTAGCCAATAACACCTCTGGAACCAGTAACGTTGCCATTGGTGATGAGGCTATGGCCGCAAACACCACAGGTAATAGTTGTGTTGCGGTTGGTAACGCCGCACTTGATTCACAAACTACTGGATATAGCAACACTGCGATTGGTTATCAATCATTAACTGCTGTAACCAGTGGCCGTAATACCGTTGCAGTCGGCCACAACGCCGGCAAGTTAATTACAACTGGCATTGAAAACACGTCAATAGGGTTTCAAGCCGCAGAAAATTTAACTACCGGCTCAAACAATACAAGCCTTGGATACGACGCAAAACCGAGCTCTGCAACTTCTTCTAACCAAGTAACACTAGGTAACGCCTTTGTTTCTTCTTTGCGGTGCAACCAAACAAGCATCACCAGTCTTTCTGATGGACGCGACAAGACTGAGGTAGAAGACCTGCCTGTAGGTCTCGACTTCATTGATTCACTCCGTCCGGTCAAGTTTCAATGGCAGACCCGTGATGGCAACAGCAAGGATGGAACTTATGAAGCTGGTTTCATCGCCCAAGACTTGCAGTCAGCTCAATCAGCAGCAGACGCTGACTATTTGGGCTTGGTGATGGACGAAAACCCTGACCGCCTTGAGGCTTCGTATGGAAAACTTGTTCCAATGCTTGTCAAGGCAGTTCAAGAGTTAAAATCCGAAGTGGAGCAACTTAAAGCAAATGCCTGACGCACCTTCTGCTGAACAGATTGCACAGCACTATTCCGCTGCGATGGACAGCGTGAACCTCATCAACGATTTGATGGGGCAAGACAGCCGCACTACTGAAGAGCAGGACACGGTGTCTCGCAACGTTGAGCACCTAGAGATCATGGTCGCCAAAGATTTTTGGACGACTGAGGACGTGACTCCTCTAAACGATGCTATTACTGCTGGTTCTTAAGGTTTGCCATGACTGTTCAGCCTGGGACGTACAACATCACGCTGCAGCGTCGGGCTGATTACAGCCTGTTGCTGCAGTTTAAGGACAGCAGTGATGCGGTGATTGACCTTACTGGTTACACCGCGTATGCCCAAGCGTGGAATCAGCAAAGGTCAAAAAAACACGCTGATTTTGGAATTGCTTACACCAACAGGACAAACGGTCAAATCACGATCAGTTTGACGGATACGCAAACCAAGGCGTTTCCTGACTCGCTTCAATATGACGTGCTGCTAGAAAGCGGTTCAGGCAATCGAGAATACTATCTGCAAGGGACTATCACTGTTAGCCAGGGTTACACCGAGCCATGACAACAGTAAACGTCACCACAGCGAACAACAGTGTGACCGTCACGGAGAACGGTTCTTCAACAGTTGTTCAAAGCCCGGTCACAACGACGGTGACTGCAACAACAACAGGGCCACAAGGTGCATCTGTTGCAGGTCCAACAGGCGCTACAGGTGCCACAGGTGCTACAGGCGCAACAGGGCCTGCTGGCGCTACGGGCGCAACCGGTCCGGCTGGTCCTGCAGGGGCAAATGGTGCAGATGGTGCAGATGGCGCTGCAGCAACGATTTTCGTTGGCACGGTCACAACTGGAGCTGCCGGGTCAAACGCAACAGTGACAAACAGTGGCACTTCAGCTGCTGCTGTTTTTGATTTTGCAATCCCCCGAGGTGCTACTGGTGCTACTGGTGCTACGGGCGCAACAGGAGCTACTGGTGCGGCAGGTGCTGATGGTCAAGACGGAGCAAACGGTGCGGATGGAAGTGACGGTGCTGCAGCAACGATTGCCGTCGGCACTGTTACTACGGGAGCTGCAGGTTCTTCCGCTTCTGTAAGCAACAGCGGTACAGGTTCAGCTGCAGTTTTTGACTTCACTATTCCTCAAGGAGCAACTGGTCCTGCAGGAGCCACAGGCGCTGCAGGAGCCACAGGCGCTGCAGGAGCTGATGGGTCAGATGGCGCGGACGGTGCTGCTGCCACAATTTCTGTAGGCACGGTCACGACAGGCGCTGCAGGATCTTCTGCTTCTGTGACCAATAGCGGCACGTCATCAGCCGCCACGTTTGATTTCAGCATTCCTCGCGGTGCTACGGGTGCACAGGTGCCACAGGTGCTACTGGTGCAGCAGGCGCGGATGGTGCTGATGGTGCAAACGGTCAAGGCGTTCCAACGGGCGGGACAACAAGCCAGATACTCAAGAAAACAAGCGCAACAGATTATGCAACAGAATGGGCGAATGAAACCGCAACTGGGCAAAACACCGCCAAAGCATGGGTTAATTTTAAAGGGACAGGCACAGTAACTATCAACGATTCTTACAACGTAAGTTCAATTACAGACGACGGAACAGGCAAATATAAAGTAAACTTTACCACCGCAATGGCAAACACAAATTACGCTGCCGTGGCTGATGGAATATATGTCTTTTCCGATAGCAACGGCGGGATATTTGGTTGCCTAAGAAGAATTTCTTTCAACACAGATTATGTGGGGGTCAGAGGAATTGTCAACGGTGGTTTTTACGATATGGTGCAAATGACTTGTATCGTTTTTGGGGACTAATAATGTCAAAGATTATTTTTGAAAACTCTGAAGGCGGTGTGTCTGTCGTTCACCCGACAGGGGATGTGCCAATCAATGAATTGGTCAACAGGGTTGTTCCTTCTGGCGCGAGCTACGAAATCGTTGACGACGACACTATCCCTGCAGATCGCACGTTCCGCGATGCGTGGGTGAAAGCAGGCGCATTTATTGCTGAAGACCTTCCTAAGGCAAAAAAGATTGCTCACAAAAGCCGTCGTGAAAAACGTGCGGAAGAATTTGCACCGCATGACGATGTGATCGCCAAGCAAATTCCTGGCGCTGATGCTGATGCAGCGGAAGCTGCGCGTGCAGACATCCGAACCAAATACGCCACAATGCAGACGGAGATCGACGCAGCCACTACGACTGCTGAGATCAAGACAGCACTTGGCCTTTCAGCTTAAAGCTAAACATGCAACGCCCTGACCCAATGATCGCGTCAAAGCCTGGAGCGGAAGACGTTCAAGCAATGGCAGCAAGGACGTTATGGCTTGAGGAATTGTTCTTCCTAGATGGCCGCGACATGATCAGCCATCCTCAACATGGCTTGTTCACAGGCTTGGCCCTTAAGTACCAGAACCTTGAGTCAACTGACGGTTACTGATGGCGAAGTCGCTCAACGGAAATGTCTTTATTGTCGGGAAACCCAAGCGGACCACGCAGGGCAGTGGCAAGCACAGTCGCCCCAAACGAGGCAAAAAGAGATACCGTGGCCAGGGAAAACGCTAAACCTCTTTCCAATGATCAAAGCTTTGATTGCGAGTGGTGCCGTCGCTATTGCGGCGTCTGTGCTGGCATCTCCTGCACAAGCCGATGACGGCTTTTACTTGAATCCGGAATGGAATGGTGCTTGGTCGGGTTCCGACTTCGGCGGCGCTGTTTTTGATGCTCACGTTGGGTATGAAGCTGGCGCGTTCTACATTCAAGGCGGTCCTAGCTGGCTGCAGCCTGATGCAGGTGACACTGAGGTTGGCTTCTCTGCCAAGACTGGTGTTTCTGCGGCCGTAGCAGAACCTCTCGATGTTTATGGTGAAGTTTCTTTCGCCAAATACAAGGACATTGACGCTAGTTATGGGCTAAAAGCTGGCCTGAAGTACAAATTCTGAGCCATACTTAGATCGACTTCACACAGGTCAGCAGAGGCTCCCGTTGCGTAGGCGGGGGCCTTTTGTTCTATCCACGCTTCTTATGCAAAAGCTTTACAACCTGTCTGGCTGCCTTGGTTTTTTGATGTCATCAGGGCTTGTGATTGCAACGATCGTTGCCTTTGCTCGTATCCCTGGAATGATTGACGACATGGCTGCCGACATGATGGATGACATCAGCGGCAAGGTGACTGAGATGGTGCCCGATCAAATTGAGCAAGCAATGCCAGAATTGCCGACTAGCACTGGTCCAGCCATTCCATTCCCATGAGCGATCAGGTCAACTCACCAACGCATTACACACAAGGTCGCGTCGAAGCGATTGACGTAATTGAGGATGTTGTTGCTGGAGCGCCTGATCCTGTCGTCGGGTATTTGGTTGGCCAATCGTTGAAGTATTTGCTGAGGGCGTGGCATAAGGGCAACACCAAGCAAGACTTGCAGAAGGCAACTTGGTACTTGAACCGCGCCATCGAAAGGCTCAGCCCCTAAGTCACCATTTTGGTGTTGGCGGTTGGGTCGTCGTCATGAGCTTCAGGTCCGAAGCCTTCCGCCTTGATTTTTGCCATATCAAGTTTTGGTGCGGGTGCTTGGGGTTTTTGTTCAAACGACGCAAGCCATTCGCGTAGAGCATCACCAGTTGGCGTGCTTTTCGGCCATTTGACGAACTTGAGGATGGCTTTTGGGTCGGTAAACAGCCGTGCCGTTTTGCCCGACATTACGGTGTAAACAACAGGCGGACCTTCACGTCTGCGGTTACGTTCAATCCAGAGCTGACCTGCTGTAAACCGTTCTGATTTCATGCCGGAGATTCCTGAGATCGGAGTAAAAGCAATCGGCGTCCCAAGGATCTCTGTAGGTCAGCCGATACCACCACCTGTTTTACCAGCAGCACCGCCGGTCACATCTGCAGCGTTTCCAGTTATTGATATACCGGGCTGTGTGCGGGCAAGAATCGTCAAAGGCAATGGCGTTGAAACATTTGAAGATGACCCTAAGGGCAACGTCACGCTGTGTGATGGAGCGGTGCCTGTGTATGAAGCACCGGATTACAGGCCACGAGACTTCAGTTGGGTTGCTCCACCAAAGGCAGACATAAAAAAGCCGGAGGTGGCGCCTCCGGCTCAGGGTGCACTCTCTCTTGCGCCGGTGCCGCACCCGACATATCAAGTCTGCCGAAAGATCCACCGTGTCCGCCATTTGGATCGAAAGAGATCGGATCGTTTAACAAATTAGGTACAAAGATCCTGGGCGGGTTACGAGCTGCAAGGGGGCGAGTGCGTCAAGATCTGGGATCCTGTGCCAGTCGGGCAGGTTATTGACAACTATGTGCCTGACGCTGGGCCGACGGTGTCAGTCGCCTTGACTGCTGCGATTGCCACGAGTGTGGCGATTTTTGCCAAGCCGATCGCGTCAGTGCTGCAGAAGCTGGCAAAGCCTTTAACAAAAAAGGTGGTCAAGAAGATCAATCAGAAGCTTGGCCGTAAGGCAAAACTGGAATCTTTACAGGAGCGGCGTTCTGCCCAGCGTCACCGGAATCAAGCCATTCGCGATCTGAGGCGCGCTCTGGGTAAATGATCTGGTGCGTGTGACCTTCTACTGGGGCGGGTTTAATTACAACGTCCGCACAGATGGCGTAGAAGGGCGAAGACTTGGCAAAGCCATAACCCTCACGCAGGGCGGTCGAGCATGCCTTAAGTCGCGCAACCTCGTAGTTCAACCGCTTGTCAGCTAGCGCCTGTTCATAAAGTGCAACCTGTTTTTTTGCTGCCTGCTTGCAAAGCTCAATCGGCCCACGATCTAGAGGGATCGAGAATGTGGCGGTGATGCCGAAGTTGTTGCTGAAGTTCTGCCGGTAGCCTGTGCGCTGCGGCTTGTAATACAGCACTTTGCCTGGGTTGTCTGGAACGCCATCTGGCCCATCAAGCCCTGTCTCTGGGTCGACTAAGCCAAAGTTGTCGCTGTTGTCATAGACCGGCTCTTGATAATACTGATTGTCTGGCTTGCCAAACGAATGCGTCGAAGACACAAAGGGCGAGATGTTTAGCGTTGCCGAGTCACACTGAATCTGCGATCCGTAGCTGTGTTTCATGTACTGGCCAGGTGTGATCTGCACAGCCTGATTAACCACTGAACCACTGCTGTTGCTGACAGGAGACGCAGTTGCGCTGACTTGTGCTGCTGCTGGAGCGGTGTAGAGCAAGCTGAGCAGCAGAGCAGAAGCTGTTGCTCTCATTGGCTGAAAGTGCTGGTGGAGTCAGTGACTGTTTCGATAATGGTCTCGCGTTCGATCATCACCTTTTCGATTAAGCCAGGCCCTTGGAACGTTTCAGCGAACTGAAAGGCGGCACCTGGAACGGTTTGTTTCCAGCTGCCCCGATCTGAAAGCGTCATTGTGGTGCCGCTGATTGGAGGGCTGACGATGGTGTTTTCTACGCCAGTACCGCTGACGGTGTACTCAAAGCCTGTGCGGTAGCTCTCAGAGACAATGCTTTCTTTGACGATCGTTTTGGATTCAGTGTGACTGCTGACAACCCCTTGGCTGAAGTTTGGAACGACTGGGACTGCCGCTGCTGGGGAAGGTAGCAGCAGCAGAATGATTAGCCGTTTCACCGGGTTGTCAGCTCACTGATGACTTGACCGATTGCGCTGGTGTTGCCTGCACCTGGACTGATGGTGATAGCTCCAGCCGTAGTGATCGTGCCAGCCAAGCCAGTGTTGGTGCCTGCAGCTGTGCTGGTGACATCGCCAAAGGCTGGAACCTCACCAACGGTCGGGGCTGATGTTGGAACGGTGTCACCTTGCGTATAGCTATTGGCAAAGCTGAAAGCGTTGCCAGCAGTTTTCTGCGTTGCGTCTGGGATTGTGATGGCGTTTACGCCGTTAGTGGCTGCACCAAGCCCACCAAGAGCGTCGGCAGTGGTGTTACCACCTGCGGTGACTGACGTGTCGACTCCGCTTCCGCTGATTGAATAGCTGTTGCCAACTCGAATAGCACGGCTTGAGGCGCCGCCAACATCGAGCTGCACCGAACTGCTGACTCGGTGAGTGAGATCAGCTTTGGCAGGCAAAGCAGCTGCCAAGGTGATGCCCAATACCAAAAGTGAGCGATTCATTTGATGCCAGCTTTGGTGTCTTTGTTGTCAACAATAGTCGCTTCTTATTGCCATTTCCATTGGTCTTGCGCTCGATACCAAACGACGCCATAGCCCCTGTTAGCAGCGAAGCCACAAACGTATTGTCCATTTTCATCTGGGGGAAAATGCCCAGATATGACGCCGTGAGGAGTGCAGCGCTCCAAGCCAACACAAGAGCCTTAACGACATCTGCCATTGAGACGCCTTCCTTTTCGTGATGATCGTCTGGAGTTTCTGCCATGAGACAACAGAGCTACGCTTAAAGGGTAACTAGGCCAGGCCAATG
>FUIF01018001.1_pt1 | contig 10637 bp, 7 predicted proteins | sample 1003461 | NCBI WGS metagenome assembly FUIF01 (sample SAMEA80401918, study PRJEB19352) | marine metagenome
GAGTCGACCCGACTGCGCACCCTGGTCGAAGATGTAGTCGCCGTCGATCGCGATCGAGTGATCGTCGCTCGAGTTGGTGAACGACGTGATCCCTTCCGTGCCCTGCGAGATCGCGAACGACCAGAGCGCGGTGATCGTCGCCGTCTGCGTCCTCGAGAAGTGCTCGTCGGCGTCGTAGTTGAGGAGCTGATCGTGATCGACCTCGGCTTCGTCGACGACGATGAGAACCTCTCCGCCGGTCTGATCCGTGACGTCGATGCCGCTTCCGAAGTCGAGCGTCGTCGCGGACGCAACGACCTGCGTGTCGTCCTCCTTCACCGCGATCGAGCCACCGCCACCGCTCGGCGTGGCGATCCACGAGCAGACGCCCGAGGCGTTCGCCTCGAGGATGTAGCCGTTGCCGGGGGGGTCGTCGTCGGGAAGCGTGAGCGTCCAGTTCGCGCTCATTGCCGCCGGCGCGGTGATCTGGATGTACTCCGTGCCCGCTCCGGTCTCCTCGAGGCGAATGAACGCCGCCGAGCGGGTGCCGGCCGCTAGGAGATACTGCGGGTGATCGTCGTCACTTAGACCGGTGAGCGCCGCTCCGTGATCGAGCTGGCCGCCGCCGGCCGCGTTCGTGTGATCGTGCCCAGCGTTCACGAAGGAAGCGATCGTCGGGGTCACGATCGTCGGGGAGCTCGAGCGCACAATCGACCCGGTACCGGTCGTCGCATTGCCGAGGATCGTGATGTCGCCCGATGCGACGTCGGGGAACGTGAACGTCCGCGCGGCCGCGGGGTTATCCGCGGTGATCGTGACGTCGTTCGCCCCGAGCTCGAAGACGATGTCGGAGCGGAAAATCGCGTTCCCCTCGACGTCGATCCCGAGCGTGCCGGTGCCCTGGTTGGCGAACGCGATCTGCTCGGTGTTCGTGTTGTTGCGGTCGAACGACCAGAGGCCCGTGATCGAGGCGGCGAGCGTCCTGTCGGTGTGCTCGTTCGCGTCGTAGTTCTGGAGGGCGTCGTGATCGATCTCGGAGTCGACCGTGTTGAACGTGACCGTGTCGGTGCCGGACGCCCCGACGGTCGTGACTCCGGTACCGCCGGCGAGCGTGAGCGTGTCCATCTCCTGGTCGGCGACCGGGTTTGTGCCCGAGTCGGTGGCGATGGTCGTGAACTTGTTGCCGGTGCCCCCACCGCTCGGGGTCGCCCACTGCATCGTGGCGGTTCCGCCTCCAAATGACGCAACCTCGAGCACTTGACCGACCGACGGGTCGGCGTCCGGGAGGACGATGGACCGGTTCGAGGCGAGCGAGCTCGCGGACCGGAGGCCCCAGTAGTTACCCCCGGTCGTCTCGCCGAGCCTGAGCTCGTTCGCGCCGTCGATGAGGAGCGCGCCCGTCATGGTGTCACCGGTCACCGCCACGTACGCGGAGAGCGTCGGGACGTCGGCCTCCTGGATCGCGCTGTAGGCGACGGTCGAGCCGTTGGACCGGACGTAGGTCCCAGACGCCCCGAGAGCCAGAGCGGCGAGCGGAGAGGTCCCAGCGCCGACGAGAAGAGCCTGCGCCGCAACGGTCGCAACACCCGTCCCGCCACGCGCGACCGGGACCTCCCCACGCGGAGAACACGGAGCCCGCGTCGAGCTGCCCGCCACCGGCGGCGCTCTCGTGGTCGTGCTGGGCGCTCGTGAACGACGCGATGGTGGGCGTCACGATCGTCGGCGAGGTGGCCCGCACGATGTCGCCCGTCCCCGTGGTTGAGTTCCCGAGGACGGTGACCTCCGCACTCGCGAGGTCGGGGAACGTGAAGACACGATCCGCCGCGAGACTCGCCGGCGCGTCCAGAGTCACGTGCCGAGCTCCTCGAGTGAACCGGTACCGGCCGTCGGCTCGGATCCCGTGCGTGCCCGCGCCCGTGTTCTCGAAGAACACGAACTCCTCGGACGAGCTCGAGGCGACTCGGCTGAAGTGTTGGTTCGCGTCGTAGTTGAGGAGCCCGTCGTGATCGACTTCCGCTTCGTCGACCGCGACGAGTACTTCGCCGCCCGTTTGGTCGGTGACGTCGATCCCGTTCCCGAAGTCGAGGGTCGAGACCGCGGCGACGACCTGGGTGTCGTCTTCCTTCACCTCGACCGAGCCGCCGCCGGCGGAGGCCCACGTACCCACGCCGCTCGCGTTGAACTGGAGCACGCGGTCGCCCGGGGGCAACGCGTTGGGGAGCTCGAGCGCGTACGAGCTCGCGATCGAGGCGGCGGCCTTCCACGCGGTGTACTCGGTGCCGTTGGCGTTGTCCTCGAGGAGGCGGAGCTCGCCTTGGTCGCGAACCGAGATCCCGTCGACTAGCGACGTGTGATCGATCGCCTTATTGACCCAGTCGCCCGCCGACTTCTCGAGCACGTGGCCCGTGAGCTCACCCGAGAGCGTCACGTCGGATAGCGTCGTGAGACTCGTCACTCCGCCGGCGACCGTCAACCAGTCGAGCGTCAACGTCGTCGCGTTGACCGCGGAGATCGAGAGCACTTGATTCACGCCCCCGGGGCCGTCCGGGAGGATCATGTCGTAATCGCTGATCCCGGTAGAGGCCGCGCGCATCGAGATCACGCCGGCGGGCGAGTCGTCGTCGCAGAAAACGATGCCCTTGCCCTCGTCGAGGTAGAGCCAGAGCCACCACTCGGTGTTGTCTTCGCTGCGGATGTAGACCGGGGTTCCCGCCTCGGCCGTCGCGACCCACTTCATGAACGGTGTTCGATCGGCGGCGGCCGGCTCTGCGCCGTGGAACCAACCGGCGACGCGATTGAACGCGGCGTTCTGGTCGTTGTCCTGGAGCTCGAGGTTCTTGCTACCGAGGATCGGATCCCAAGTCATACGGCCACCGCTCCGTGATCGTGGACGTCGAACGTGTTCGCGTCGATCACGTGAACAACGCGCTTCACGAACTCACCGCCGCCCGTGGGCTTTGTCACCGTGATCGCGCCAGCGGTGCTCGGTGACACGTAGTAAGTCTCTCCGACCGTGTAGCCGTGACCCGTGGCCTCGACTCGACCCGAGAGCGTTAGAACGAAGTTGTCGGTGTCGATCACGGCCGAAACGATCCAGACCGAGTCGACGTTCGCTTCGCTGTTGGCCTGAGCGCCGACCCACGTGGAGCCGTTGTATCGGAGTGCGTTCCCGACCGAGAAGCCGTGGCTCGCTTGGTTGACGTCGATCACTTTACCCTCCGTGCGCGGTGGGTCCGCGCTGACGCGAGCCGCGACGAGGAGCTGCGTCACTCTCGGCGTCCAGTCGGTGTCGGTTGTCGAAAGCGTGATGCGGAACTGCAGATACCGGACGTTCGTCACGTCCTGGGTCACAAACTCGAGCCACGGCGACGACGTGAGTTCCGCGAACGTCGATCCCCATCGCACCTCGAGCACCGTCCCCACGACCCAGTCGTCGGGGTTGATCGGTCCGTCGTAGTCGTTCAGAACGCCGAACGTCGAGTCGTACGGCTGCAGGATCGTATCGAAGTCCGGACCGGTGACCGCCTCGCCGTAGATGACGGCGCCGATCTTGCCCGTGGTGTGCACGAGCCCGTCGATATCGATCACGTTTGAGATCCACGTGCCTACCGGTTCCGTCGCCGCGTCCGTGAGTCGGAGCTCGCCGCTCGCGAACTCCACGTCGGTCATCGTCCCCGGGAAGCTATCGCCGGCCTGATCGAAGAACCGCACCGGCAGTCCGCCCCACGGAATCGGAGCGACGATCGACTCGCCGGCGGGCCCGTACAAACCCTGCGAGTTGATCGCTCGAACGAACCACTTCTCGATGCCCGGGCCGCCGGGAACTGTACCGGCAACGGTGCGCGTCGGGCTCCAGTTCGAAGCGTCGAACACGACCTGCGGGTGGACCGTCGTTCCAACGAGCCGGCCCTGCTGCCAAGTCGAACCCCGACGAATCTCGTACGAGATCGCGTGAACGACGGGCTCCCACTGCACGCGGAGGAGCTCGCCGGCGACGGGCGTGACCGACGTGATTTGCGGAGCGTCGGGCAGGATGCCGAAGTTGACCGGCGTGATCGTTCCTCCGGGCGCGCACTGGTGCGGCAACTGGAAGGCGCCCGTCTGCCCCTCGTAGATCACGACGATCTCGTGCTCCTCGTCGATCGCGCCTGGAGGCACCGGGGAACGAGAACTGGGTCTCGGGGTAGGAGACGATCCCCGCGAGTTGGTACGGAGGATCGACGCCGACCGGGACCGTGAGTGACGTGAGGCGCCAGTAGATCCGCGCTGCAGCGACCTCGGACGTGATCGGGTACTCCCAGCCGACGTCGATGTACGACGTCCACCCACCACCACCGGACGCCGGCTCGAGTCGCTCGGCCAGAGTCGGAACTTGCGCCGGGCACGGCGGCGTGATCGCCGGGTCGGGTAGGCCGGTGTAGACGATCTGCGTCGCCGGAACGGCGTCGTTGTGGATCCGCGGGTCGTACTCGACGGCCGTGATCTTTCGGCGAACCTCACTCGTGAGCGTGATGTCACCGACGACGAACGGCTTCGCCTCGACGCCGAGCGGGCCAAAGACGTAGATCGAGAACTCCGGCGGGATCGAGTCGTCGACGTCCCAATCCTGGTTCACCGAGAACGCGTGGCCCGCGGCGTAGGTGCCGGCGGCGTCGAGGATCGTCCGGGTCTGGATCACGTCGCTCGAGTTGTTCTTCACTCGGATGCGATAGACGACGCCCGCCTCGAGCGTGATCGCTTGGTCGAGCTTGATCGTGTTGATCGTCGCGCCGTCGCGGACGCGGCCGCCGAACCCCCACTGCGTGACGTCGTGTTGCACGAGGATCACGTCGCCCGGAACGCAAACGATCGAATCGACGAACGCCTCGAACTCGATGACCTTGTTGAGGAGCGAGAGGTTTCCGAGGAACCGCGCCTCTCGAGCGGCGTGGGACGGTCGCACGATCCCGAATCGGTCTGCAGATTCGACAAGCTGTGGCAGACCTTGAGCGATCGCCTCTTCGTCGTCCCAGCCTACCGAATCGATCTGATAGTCGGCCTCGGCGTTGAGGAAGCGAACCTCGAAGCGCGTCGGTCGGCCGTGCTTCGTCGTGTACATGACGCGCATCGAGCCTTCGACGATGTTCCCCACCGCGAAGATCTGGACCGGGTCGCGATCGTGTTCGTACTTGACCGTGACGGAGTCACCAACAACGACGAGCGTCGCGCGGCCGACCGCGCAGATCCGGAGCATCGCGGCCATCGCAGACTCGCGACCCTCGAAGACGGCGTCGAGCAATGCGCGCGGCTCGGTGCTGCCGGTGCCGCTGCCGTCGTCGACGAGCTCCATGCACCAGTCGGCCCACGCCTTGAACGACGGTAGATCGATCTGCGACTCGTCGATGTAGTTCCCAAGCCCCCACCGTCGGTTCCGCAACATCGTGAGGAGGAACCACGCGGGGTTTCGGAAGTCGTACTCGGCGGAGTTCTGGACCGTCGGGTCGGCCGGGCCGTCGTTCACGTACGTCGGGTTATCTGGATCGACGCCGTCCCACTTCTGCGTGATCATCCCCCAGATCGTCGGAACGACGACTGGCACCCGCCCCGAGACGATCGTTTGCGCCGTGACGCGAAGCCACATGTTCGCGAGGCCCGGGTAGGTGAACTGCCGATTGATCCACTCGTCGAACGAGTCCCACACAATCGTTTCGATGTAGGTCGAATCGGGCGGCGCGACCTTCTCGCGCTGCATCTGGATCTCATAGACGTCGCGGGTCGCGAACGGGAGAAACACCTCCGTCGTCCACGGCGCGATCGTCATGCGCTGCTCGTACTCCTGGATCCAGTCCGACCACGGTCCCGGCGTCCCGCCGCCGGCGTCGGCGAGTCGCGATCGATAACGCCATTGGATGTCGTTCGGCAGGTAGCCGCCGCCGAGACCGCGAACGAGGCCGTTCGGGTGGAACACCTTCAGATACACGCCGTCGACCGGCTGCGACGTCGTCGAGGTGAGGATCGGCCCAGCGGTGGCGTCGGTGAGCGAGAAGTTCTCGAGCTCGAGGTCGACCGCGATCTGGTTGCGGGTTCCGGTACCGGCACCGACTGATCCACTAACCGACCCCTGGTCGAGCGTTCCTCGCTCCGTCTCGATCGTGGCGCCAACGGTCGACGCGTTGTTGCCGTTGATCTTGGTGTCGATCACACCAACGATTGGGCCCTCTCCCAGACCAAGCCCCATCGAGAGCGTGCTCGAGTTCGGCGAAACGGTCGGCGGTTGGCCCTGCGTGAACAGCCCGATGATGTTGCCGCCGTGCGGGTGCTTTCCTGCGATCACTGCGATCGGGATCCCCGGCGAGCTCGAGTTGCTGATACCCGCGAACGAGTGCGTGTTCGGCTCTGCGATCTCGACGAGCGGGTCGGGCGATCGCGGCTGACCGATGAGCCGCTGCACGAGAAGCGAAACGGCCGCGCCGACGGCCGCCACGATGATCACCTTCGCGAGCCAGACGAGGAACGCTCCGATCCCCGCGGCCGCGCCGGCCTCCGCTCCTGGAACTCGCACGAACAAGAGCTCGTCGCCGTCGCGAACCGTGAACGTCTCCCACTCGGGCGCCATGCAATCGATCGTTCCGCCGACTCCGTCCTTGCCGGCGACAATGCAAACAGCCGCCTTGAAGTCGCGAGGGCAGAGGTCCGCGATCGAGGTCGGCTCGTTGAGCTCGAGCTGCTCGGTGGTGCGCTGACCGAGCGTCATGATGTTGCCCACGGTTCGCACCGTGACGCGGTCCGCGACTAGGGTTGGGGTAAGCATAGACGGAAACTCCTGGTTCGCTTCCAGTCGATCTGGGCGCGGCGCACGACGTGAACTCCGAGCGCATTCCGGCTCGAGGTGTGGAGGAGCTTCCCGTCGCCGACGTCGACCATGACGTGCTCGAGCTCGTCAAGGCTCTTCCCAACCTGCACGACGTCGAGGATCTCGGTCGCGCGGTCGATCTCCTCCCAGATGTCCGGCCAACTCTCGGCGATCGCTCGGATCTCGTCACCGCTGTCGTACTCGACGTCGAAGCGGCCGAGCTCGACGCCGGCGCGCCGATAGAGCTCGAGGAGCACCCCGATGCAGTCGAGGCCGGACTGGTGGTCGCGGCCTCGGTGAACGAACGGGACGCCGATGAGGTCGCCGTATCGGATCGTCGTTAGCGGTGTCATGCGCCCCTCCGTTTCGGAATCGTTGAGAAGAAGCCCGCGCGCATCGGGTGCAGCGGGTCCACGCCGGCGACGGCGTCGTATAGATCCCCGTGGTACTGACAGCCGCGGGCACCGTTCAACGTCTTATCGCAGAAGAACGAAGGCGTCACGCCGACCGGCGGATTGATCCCGGGCAGCCCGGCCACGAACCCCCATCCGCACTCCTCAGATCCAAAGATGAAGCGGCACGAGTTGCGGAGGTACTTCTGGTGCGGCCAGTCCATGTCGAAGAACCGGATGCTCCCGAGCTCGAGCGACGCGACCTGCTCGCCGACGGTGGCGGATTGCACTCGGAACTGGTGACGAATGCGCGCGCTCGGGTCTCCGAGATCCTCGGAGTTCACGAGATAGACGACGACCTTCTCGTCGCGGAAACCGTTGTACCGCTCGAGCAAGCTCGCGACGGCGCGGTCCGCGTTCGAAAGCGTGATCGACATCGTCGGGAGGTCTCCGCTCGAGTTCTCCTCGATCTCGTCGAAGCCGATCCCGTAGCGTTGGAACGTCTTGCCGTCGAAGGTGACCGGCTCGGGGTTGTTGGTCAGACGAAAAACGAGCGTGCCGCCGTTGATGAAGATCTCGAACAGAAAGAGCCACGACGAGGTCGACGCGATCCGGTTCTTGATCGCAACGGTCGTCGCCGGAAGGGATCGCACTAGAACACCTCCTCGACGCGAATCGTGCCCGACCACGTGTTGACGCCATCGAACGTGAATTCCCAGTCGTCGTCGGCGAGTACTCCAACCGCCGTTCCGCCCTCCGGCTTCTCAAAGTCGAACGGCCCCTCGCCCACTCGGCGCGCCTCGAGGAAGGTGTCGACCGCGGTGTGCTCTGCGTCGGTCATGACGAGAGTGAGCCTCCACAACTGACGGTGCCGCGTCGCGAGCCCCGTCGTCACGGTGTAAGGCGCGGTCATCTTCTGCCGGCCGGTCAGATATCGAGTCTCGTCCTCCGCCATGAACACCGGCGTCACCGGGAGCGATCCCTCGCTCACGTTCGGCTCGTCGTTGAGCTCGAACACCGACACCTCGGGGAGTACTCCGGACCACCTCGAGGTTTGCCACTGGACCGACATCGCTACGAGGTCCGGGCCCGCGAGCTGGAACGCGCTCGTGTAGATCCCCATGCCGCTCGCATCTTGCGTCTCCGGCGAGAATCGCATCTGCGTGTACAGGTAGCGCCCCTGCGGCCCAGCGCCCGGAATCATGACCGGGCCGCCGCCGATCGGGAGCTCGTGCCAGTCGCCCGTGAACAACGAGTTGAGATTCCCGGTGAGGATCGAGTTGCTCGCGTGCAGACGCACCTCGACCTTCGACCCGTTGAAGCCGAAGAGCTGAACGCCGGCGGGCAGGTTCCAGTAGACGTCATCCTGCCCGGCGTCCACGAGCGTCGCGAGGATGTCGCCGGTCGACTGCCCGATGCGAACGTCGTAGACCTTCGGGTTCACCCACTTCTGCGGAGCGATGTCGGGGACGTGCTGAGTGTGCGACCCGAGCGCCCTCCACCAGAGCACATCCCACGAACGCGGTTGATCGGAGATGTTCGACGTGCAGAACTGCGGCGCGTTCGCGGAGTCGTGCGGCGCGTAGCTGAACGTGCGTTGGACGAAGTCTTGCCCGATCCCCACCGGATCGTCGGCGTGGTGCACGCCGCCGTCGAACGTGCCCGTTGTCGCGCCGTCGTGCACTCGCTTGATGTAGTAGTAGCAGTAAGCCGGGTACGCGTCGGACTGGTCGAACGTCGCGTCGTTGTCCTCGAGGCCGCCCTGGTCCGACTGATCGAAGATGAACTTTTCGACCGACGAGCCGTTCCACTGGTGCCACTCGAACCGCGCCTGCCAGCCGATCCCGCTCGGCGTCTGTTCGATGAACAATCGGCCGTTCGGCTGCGGAGCGTCGTCCCAACCGAGGTCGATCTCGTCCGGCGAGCTCGAGTGCGCGGCCGCTTCGCCGAGGCGAATGATCCCCTCTTCCCAGTAGAAGCGGCGCCCCATCACGTAGGCCGAGAGATCGGGAGCTCCGGCGTCCGGAGCGAGCAGCCTCGGGTCGTCGAAGCGACACCAGATCCCATCCTGACGAAGCCGGATATCGCCCGAGCTCGAGGAGAACCCAGCGCCCTCCGGGCCCGACGCGAAGAACGTCCCCTGGTTCGCGAAAGGGCAATCCATCGCGTAACCGCCGGTGATCGTGCCGAGTGCGTGGGGACTCTTCTCGATGTACGGGAGCACGATGATGAACGGCGACCCGGTCGGCGCGAACAGACGACAGAAGTCGGCGACGGTGGTCGCGCCGTTGTGGAACTGCGTCACTCCGATGCCCGACAAGTACTCAACTGGCATCAACGCCTCCGAAACTGGAATCCGGACCGAGTCCCCATCGCCTCTTGGATCACGCCGCGGATCTCTGCTCGAGCAGCCGGCGACCGGAAGCGGGATACGAAGTCGGCGGTGTCGATCACACCGTCGAGAATGATGTTCACGTCGCCGCCCATGCCGCCGCCGCGGAGGTCGACCGGGATCTTCCGGTTCCCTGGAAGCGGCACGACAGCCTCGTCGCTGCCCCCCTCGCCGATGATCCCGACGGTCGGCCTCGAGACGATACCGCCGCCCGTGAAACCCTGGACGGGTCGGAAGCCGCCGGTGTTGATCCCACCTCGAGCTTGACCACCGATCGCCGTGAGCGCGGTCGAGACGACGGCCGCCGCGATCCGCTTCGCGAGAATCCGCGCGATCTCCTGCAGGATCGCATTCGCGAAGTCGCGGAACGCCTCTTTCGCGCTGAACGTGCCCTCGATGATCGACCGGAAGGTGCGCTCGAGCGAGCGTCGCAGACCGGACTCGAGCGCCTCGCCGAGATCCTTGGCGAGCGTCTCCTGCTTCGCCATTTCCTTCCCGGCCTCGGCGAGCTCTTCGCGGAACTTGGCCCACTTGGCCGAAAGCGTGTCGAGACCGCCCCCACGCGCCCTCGCCACCGCCTTCGCCGCTGCCACCCGACGCGAGGCTCTCGACGATCTCGACGACGCGCTCCCATGCGTCCTGGATCTGCTCGACGACGGTGAGCTGCTCGTCGGCCTTGCCCGTGGCGCGATCGGTCTTCCCCGCGAGCTCGTCCTCGACGCCAGCGAGTATCGGTGGAGCGAGTCGGGCGAGCCCGTCCGCGGCAAGCTCACCCTGGACCACTCGTGCTCCTCGTACGGCTACCCGGTCCTTGTGCTCGACGGGCACGGCGTCGTCGACCGCGACGAGTGGCTCCGCATCTACCACGAGGATGGCACCCGCCCGGCGGACGAGTCGCTCGTGCTCGCCAAGGACCTGGTTGCCCGGCTCGCGGCGATGGGTCGGTTTGTGGCCGACCTCCCCACGCACGAGCAGCAGTGCGCGACCGGCCCCAAGACGACCAGGCAGCACTTTTTGGGCGCCGTCGGCGAGATCGAGGAGG
>FUIF01001812.1_pt1 | contig 10633 bp, 8 predicted proteins | sample 1003461 | NCBI WGS metagenome assembly FUIF01 (sample SAMEA80401918, study PRJEB19352) | marine metagenome
AGCGTGGAATGCAAAGTGCTGCAACGCAGGGTGCAAAGCAGGGTGAGCAGAATACGCTGAAGCGGCTGCAAATGAGCGGCAGCACCCGTAAACGGTTGGGATTATGAGTCAGTACGCTTTCGGCCATGCCCTGCGGATTAAGTCTGAGGGCAGTCTGCGTTACCTATTTCAAAATTTTTTCATCAAGCAAAACGCAACGCACGCTGGTGCGACTTATGGCTTTGTGCCGTTTGGCTTTTCAGGTGTGACCGTCAATCGCACAGGTGATGGCTTAGAAGCCACAGTGGTTTTTCCTAACAACGACCTAACGCGCACATGGGCCGTTGAAGCGATTGATTATCGCTGGATTATGGAGGTTGACGTTTTGATTATTGATGAAACTAGCCCAAGCGGCAGCCATCAAATCGTTCATACGTATGTTGGCCAGGTCACTGGCGGTCAATGGGACAACGTGTCGCTAAACCTTCAGCTCAGCACTGCGTTGGACGCTGTTGGAACGGATGTTCCACGTCGATCGTTGACTCGAAAGCTGGTTGGCAGTTTGCCGATTACGAGCAATGTCCGACTGCAGTGATCTGATCGGGATGCCGTATCGGCTTGGTGCTGACGGCACTGACGGCCATATCGACTGCATCCATTTGTGTTACAAGGCATTGGAGCGGATGAGCATTGAGGCGCCACCGTTCAAACAATCGTGGTATAGCGATAGCAAGTGGTCAATTTGTCGTGACCTAATGCGCTGGGGTTTTCGCGTCGAAAAGCCTGCGTATGATGGGGACATTCTGCTGTTACCGCAGCAATCCTGGGCATTTGCAGTCACATGGCAGACGGGAATTTTGTACGTCAATCGAAGAATGCAGAAGGTGCAATGGTCTTCGGCCCGACTGTTTACGACATACCACTGCTTCCGTACGAAAGAGAGCTGATCAAAACGATCGGTATTACGGAGGAAGAATATAAAGAATTTACAGCTGAGGTTCGACGTAGAGGCGCTGTGCGCCCTGCTGAGTATGCGCACATTCCAGATATTCGGAATGGCGATCCTGTCACTGCAGTTCTTGTCAGCCTTGCGGTCAGCCTTGTTCTAACTGGTGTTTCATATCTGCTCACACCAAAGCCGAAGATGCCTGGAGCGCGAAGGCGTGACGGTGGCGGCACAGTTGACCTTGCTGGCGCTACAGGGGCAAGTCGTTTTACTCCATCGCGTGGCTTTGAAACGCTAGCTGAGCTGGCTGACTATAACTCTCCAATTCCGGTCATCTTTGGTCGTTATGACTCAAGGCAAGATGCCGGTGGGATGCTGGTGTCACCCCGGCTGATTTGGTCGCGAATGTTTAGCCATGGCGCGTTCCAGCGAGCGCAGTTGCTGTTTGTTGTTGGTGAGCAAGGTTTAAGCAACGGCATTGAGAAGCCTGAATTGTCAGGAATTTTTCTTGGCAACAATGCTCTTGATTCAATTTATGATGACTATTTTGCGTTTTATTGGAAGAGTAATAGCGATAAGGAGAGGCGAATCCGTGCCAGCAATCTTCGATATGGAACGAGAGGTAAGCCAGACTCTGGCGATCCAGGGACTGAGGGCAAAAACGTAGAGGTATTTATCTGCCCGACGCTAGAAGGTGAAAGGGAGGTTGGTTTCTGTCAGGCTTATTCACCCGGCAACAATACTGAGTTTGGTGTTTATGGTGCGATTGCAAACGGCACAGGGTATCGGGTCAATTATGACATCATCTCAATTCCACAAGGTGAAAAACGGTCAAAACTGACAGATGCAAAAAGAAGCAGTGCCTTGTCGCGTTTAAAAATTGTTGGAGATGAAAACTATTTTCGCAGTGGTAACAAGGGGTCTATTGGCGACGATGATCACGCCAAAAGTATTATTAACGACAACCAGAGAGGTCTTGCGCGTAATTACAGCGCCAGAATGGGCATCACGTCTATTGAAAGAGTCAATGGAACGGTAAGGGATTCTGGCAATGGCTTAAGTAAAACCATCAAAAATATTGCCATTGGCGACGTGGCAACGTTTGTCATCAGCAACTCTTCCATTGCAAAAAGCCACTACCAGCATGACGGTAAAGGCGAAAGCGTTGATGACATCAATAGCGCTGTTGAATCCTTGCAGCGAGCAGCTGATGATGCAATGCGCCTTGGCGAGCAGTTTGAGATTGGCGGTTGCATATGGAAAGTAAGTAAGCGTAAGCTGCCGCGGTTTGAGCGCAAACAAGGCAACCCGGATCAAAGCATTGAGCTAACTTGTATTGACAACGAGTATTCTCTAGGCAAGGCTATTGGTGTTGTCCATCCAGTCAAGGCTATAAGGCCGTCTGATGAGTACATTGGTGATACTTTTGAAGGAGCAAAAGGCCCTCAAAACATTGACGAAGAGTTTTACCCAATTACTAAAGTTTCAATAGCCATGGTGCGCAACAACCGCCCTGCTGTTGTTACTGAAATTGGAATCAAGAGCACTGTTTATCAAGCGTTAAAGGGGATATGCTCTTTTAATAGCTTAATTACTCCTAACGAAATCGAAGATTTTGATGAGGACAACATACAAGTCAGGACGGGCAGAACTACCGCTTACATTGCGCGTTCTACGGTATTTCGTATCTTTGTTCGCAAGGCTGGTGATGCCGACAGAAGCTTTGATTTAATACCGCTGTATTTTTTAATTAGAGGTTATCGCCCCACTACGCAATACACCTTTATCAGGTTTAGGAATGATGAGATTGGAGCGGAAGAGCTTGAGTTTAAGTTTGTTCAAATGTCGGGTTCAGAGCTTGAAGATCTTGACAACAAAACAGACCTGCACGATATCTCGCAGCCGGAGGCAACTAAGGGAGTTGCGCTGAAAAGTGTTTCAGTTGAGCTGCCAAGTCTCGGCAGCATGACGATAACAATGCCCGGAAGCACGATCCAAAAAGAACTTATTGTCGGTAATGCAGAGTTTTTTCGAGACCCTCGCGAGATTGCAGGGAGCGCTATAACCGATCAGTTTCCTAGCACTGTTACAAAAGAGCAGAAAAGACCTGGGCCTGTTAGTGGAGACGTTGTCAAAGGCCAACTAAAAAGAGTTGTTAATATCGCAAACCTTACTACAACCGTGGGAAAGGTAGGCGCGTTTTTGCATGAACTAGCCGGGGACTCTGATGATCCTAAATACAAAGTCGGCAGAAAATACTTATTTAACTCGTTTGAGTATATTACGACTGGAAGCAGACCTACTGAGGCAAACGAGGCTTACGAAAAATGGCTTTTTCTTGTGTGGGAGCTAGAAAAAATTGAAATCACACAGGTAAATGGCTTGGGCTCTGGCTACATATCGCCTAGCGATCAGCAAACCACCTGGAGGATCTCAAAAGTAAGGGCCAAGTCCAGTGGGCCTAATTTTAACGTTGGAGAAACTGTTGAAATTAAAAGGGGATCGAGAGCAACAAACATCCTGACCGGTCATACCGCTTACACAGACAGTAACCCTTTTGTCAAAAATCATCCTGACGGCACTATGAGGTGGTCTGGGACAAGGCTTCAAGTTTTAGAAACAGAGTTTGAAGAGTTTTGTTCACGGCAGATCGCAAGGGTATCGGTATGTAGTCTTTGGTGACGCTGCAAATTATGCGGAAAACACATACAGAACGGTCACGAGAACTGTTACGGACACAGTCGGTGGCGTAGACAAAACAATTAAATTAAAGTTCAAAGCCTTTAGCAAACGGCTTGATAAGAACTATCAGCTCAGGCCCAGCAGGGGCTGGAGCGAACCAGAGGTAACAGTTGTAAATGATGGAACGACAGGTAGCAATTGGGAGGTGGGTGACAAGTTTAGAGACACTGTTCCTGTTGATTCCAGCAACCCTCATCGAAGTGTCTATAAACGCGTGGGGGTGGAATACAGAATTGCAGAACTTGAGACTGTTGAAACTCCAACCCCTGCAACGGTCACTGCAGATGCTAAATTTGCCGAGCGGACGCAGATTACGGATATTAGTCACTACCGTGATCTTGTGGAGAAATCAAACGACAGTTCCCCAGAGCACGAGATTGTTTACGTCAATGAGATTCAAGAAAACGCTGAAACTCCTGCAATGAATGATTTGACCTTGGCGGGTCTATCTCTCAAGGCGGGGCGTAATTTTACGCAACTTGATCAGCTGCGTTGTTGGCTTGCTACCGGCATCCAAGTGGAACGGCTGCATCCTGAGCGTGACAAGGTCTATCAAGACAGCAGCGCTAATGGCCCTAGTAATTTGTTCACTGATCTGGTTTACTTTTTGTTGACTGATCAAATGGCTGGCGCTGGTGGTTTGCTGGGAATGGACGCATCTAATGCGCCGCTTGTGGACAAAAACGACTTGATTGAGACAAGTAAGTTTCTGTTTACAAATAAGCTTTTCTTTAACGGATCGATTGCAGAGCGGACCAACCTGCGTCAGTTTATTGCGGACCTTGCGCCTAATTTCTTGTGCAACTTTGTGATCACCGATGGCAAGTTTTCCCTGAAGCCAGCGCTGCCTATTGGCACCTCTGGTCGTCTCAAGTCGGGGCCAGTTCCGGTTGAGCAGATTTTTACCGAAGGCAACATCCTCGAAGATACGTTTAAGCTTGAATATCTTGGAGCGGAAGAACGCAGAGCGTTCCAAGCTGTTGTTCGTTTTCGTCGAGAGCGCCCAAACCGTTTCCCGGAAGAAAAGGCGATTAACGTCACAGGACCCGTAAAGGTTTATTCAGCGCCTGGCGTTAAGGATGACAGGTTGCCGCAAGAGCAATTTGACTTGACGCAATTTTGCACATCAGAAGAACATGCAATTTTAGTTGCTAAATACTTTTTGGCTCTGCGTCGATTTGTCACACATACTGTCAGTTTCTCGACAACGCTTGACGCTTAGACATCAAAGCCGGTTCGTTCATCAAGGTTGTGACACAGTCCAGTCCTTACACCAGCGTTAACAATGGGACGATCAGCAGCTCTGGAGCGATCACCAGTGCGGCTGAAATCATCGATGGTCAATATCGAGTCAATTATTACAAGACCGATAACAACGATGTTGAGGAAGGTGTGATGACTGTCAGCAATAACGCTGTTGCAGACAGCACGTTCCATGGTGCTGTTTTTTCGCTTATCGATGATCGAGTTTCGCAAAACGTCTACGTCGTTGAACAGCTAACCTTCTCACAGGAGGGCACAGTAGACATTGTCGCGTCTGAGCATCCTTGCTTTGACAATGGCGGCAGCAAACTGGTTGACGCAATCCTCAACGACAGCTTCACGGTGTTCTGATGGCTTTTCCGAATTTGGTCCCGACAAGCCGTTCGTTTGAATCCGGCGACTACCCTGTCAAGGCATTTAAAGCGCAGAACGGCGCTGAAGTGCGGATCTTGTATGGCAGCAAGCGCACCAACATGAAGATGTCATTGACTTATTCAAATATTACTGATGACAACGCTGCGTTATTTTTAAATCACTTTGATCTTGAAACAAGCGGCACGTTTAGCACTTTTGACATCGCGGACAATACGCGGGGTGGTTGGACGGCATTAGAAAAACATCTTGGAGCGGTAGATGCGGGGAACCGTTGGCGCTATGAACAGGCACCGCAGCAAGTGCAGGTGCGTCCTGGGATTAGCACTGTTACAGTGAATCTGATTGGTGTTTTGTAATGGCCAAGGTCTACACCGGCAGAGATGGTGTTATGCAGCTGGCCGGGACCACCTTGGCTAAGGTCGTCAATTTTGCGTTCCAGTCCGACCTTGAAACCCTAGAAACAACAACGCTTGGAGATAACCTCCGCAGTTACACACCTGGCGTAGTCGGCTATTCCGGCAGCTGCACCCTTCTTTACTACAAAGAAGGTAGCGGCGGCATAAACACCACTAATCTATTAAACAAGCTTATTAAGACGGGCACAGCAGGTGTTTCGAATAGCGATACGGTTGAACTAACTTTCCGCTGGGTCGATGGAGTTGACAACAACGACATCAAAGTAAACGCTTACATCACCGCAGCCAGTATTGGAGCCCAAACGGCCGAGCTGGTGCGAGCAGATATTTCGTTTATTGGAACAGGCCAGCTGTTGACGGTGACCATCTAATGAGCGTTTACCTTGGAACCAGCGGAAAAATTGAAATTTTAAGAGAGTTTGACGGCTCAGACCTTGTGTCAGTCGTCAACACCAGTGACGTAAATGTTACTCGCAGACGATTGAGCTTTGACTTTAAGCAAGGCCAACTTGCTACAGGTGACCAAATTGAAATAACTAGCACAAACAATACTGCCCTGTCCTTTATTGCTAGTTACACGAAAACCAGTATCAAAAAATTTATCAATGTCGACGGATTAGGTGGCATTCGTTTTTACGACAACTTTGCCGACGCAATCAACGGGGCATTGGATACTGCAACAACCCTTGCTGTGCCTACAGCAAACGTACCAATTCGGGTTGTTGTTGAAAACACCGATTATCGATTGGTTGCACAGGTTTCTAGTTTTGAGCTAAACACGCAGCGGGAAACCGTAGACACGACCACCTTATCAGAAGAATTCCGCAGCAGGATCAGCACTTTAATGTCTGGTTCGGGTCGAATGTCTTGTTTTTGGGAATACACCGGAAATAGGCAAGATGAACTACCACAGTATTTACTTCAACTCATTCTTCGTACAAAAGTAGGTAGTCACTTTAAAGCGCGATTTTACTTAAAATATGCCACTGGAACGACTGGAAAGGATAACGACGAGATTTGGTACGAGTTTGAGGGGGTGCTGACGTCTTGTGGTTTGCAGTTCGCCCCAGATCAAACAGTCGATATTGCGGCCGACTTTATTACTACAGGAGATATTGCTTTAAGAACGATTTTGACTCCGACATCTGCGTTGCTACAAGAGGACGACGGTGAATTACGCCTTGAGCAGAATAGTGCAGCTAAGCTATTGCTTGAGGGTTCAGAAACTTAACCTGGAGGCTTACGGCGAATGGCTGATCTCAGAATTAGCGAGCTTGGCGCACTCGCTGGCTCCAACTTGGCCGCGGTTGACGAACTAGCCATTGTCGACGACTCCGCGAGTGAAACTAAGAAAATCACGGTCAATGATCTAATCGCCAATGGTGTCACAGTAATCAGTGATGACACCATCCCAGGCGCCAAGATTCTTTTTGCGGCTGGTGACGTCCCCGGCACTGCGCTTGCTGATTCTGCGGTTACAACAGCAAAGATTGCTGATGATGCGGTCACTGCAGCAAAGCTTGCTGATAATTCGTCGGTTGAACTTGTTACAACGCTTCCAGCGTCAGGCGCTTTTACTGGTCAGCTGGCGCTCGATACTGATGACAATAGTTTGTACGCATGGGACGGGTCTGCTTGGCAGAATGTAGCCGCCCAAAGTTCGATTGCTGGCAGCACAGCTGGCGAAATCAACATTGTCGCCACAACCAGCGGAACAACGACAACGATTTCCGCAACGATTGACGACACCACAGCTGCCGCACAATTTTTAGCAGGACCGACAGGGTCTGCTGGAGCGGTTGGCTATCGAACAATTGTTAGCGCTGATCTGCCTACGGCAACATCTAGCGCAAAAGGTGCGGTCATTGTCAACGGTGACGGCTTGGCTCTGACTGGTGACACCATTGGAATTGACAACACGGTAAGCGGTAGTTCAACGCATCATGTTGTCACCTATGACGTTAATGGTCTGATCACTGGCGGTCGTGCGATTGCAGCTGCAGACCTTCCAATTGCAACCAGTTCTGCAGTTGGTGGCGTCATTGCTAGTGACGGCCTGACGGTTGATGTGACAGGCAACCTAAGCATTGACAACACTGTCACTGCCGGAACTTACACCAAAGTTACGGTTACAAATAAAGGTGTGGTTTCTACTGGCGACACGCTCGTCGCTGCCGATATTCCTGATCACTCAGCTGACAAGCTGACTTCCGGAACGATTGGCACCAGTCTGATTGCCAACGATGCAATCACTGCAGACAAGATCGGCGACCAAGCACCACAAAGTTTGGTGGTGCGGCTGGCAGTGACAATGTCACAATTTTCCCGACTGGTGATTACAAAGGTCAATTCTTCTACGACGAGACTACACAGGATCTGTATATCTATACGGGATCGGCGTTTGTTCCGATCACTGTGTTGTCAGGCAACTTGGTGAATGCTGGTGCATATAACGCCAGCACAAACCAGATGAGCAGTGTTACATCTGCTGGTTCGTCAGCTGGATTCTCTGTTGGCAATGCGTTGCCCGCCCCAGCAAAAACTAACCTCAACCATTACGTGGTTGTTGACACCAGCGGCACCGGTACTGGGGCGGCACCTGCTGTTGCTTTGGCGCCACCTGACATGTTGCTATCGCAAGGTGTCGGCACTGAGTATTCGCTGATTGATGTCTCGAACGCTATTGCGGGTCAAACAGCTAGCAACATTTCGCTGATTGCAACCGGCGACATCACGGCGACTGATGTTCAGGCTGGAATCACTGAGCTTGACACTGAAAAGCTGCCAAAAGCTGGCGGCACGATGACCGGCAATCTGGAGCTAAATAACGCCAATGTGGTGTTTGAGGGTTCTAGCGCAGATGATTATGAAACGACGCTAACGGTTACAAACCCAACTGCTGATCGGACTATTACGCTTCCAAACGTCACTGGAACGGTGGTAACCACTGGCGACACCGGCAGTGTGACTAGCACGATGATCACTGACGGCACGATCGTCAATGCAGACATCAACGCTAGTGCAGAGATTGCAGTTAGCAAGCTTGCAAATGGTACTGCGCGTCAATTGCTTGAGACTGCTGCTGACGGCACAACTGTGCAGTTTGCAAGCAATATCGACATCCCTGGAACGTTAGACATCACTGGCGCGGCAACACTTGATTCGACGCTGTCGGTGGCTGGGCTGCTCCTTGCAGCTGGAAAAATAAGCGCTCCAGGCGGGACGGCTGGTGCACCAGGTCTGTATTTTGACACTGATACAGACACTGGCATCTATAAGCCGGGTAGTAACATTCTTGGTTTTTCAACCGGTGGGACTTTAAAAGCTCATATTGATTCGTCCGGACGCCTTGGAATTGGGGTTGGTGCTGGGGCTACCGAGTCCAATGTGCATATTGGCCAGATTTCTGGAGATTCAACCATTCTGCTTGAGGCGTCGTCTAGTGCTGGCAATAGTGCTGAGATTAAGTTTGGGGAAAGCGGTACAACCTCAAACAGAGGAAAGATTGCTTATCTCTCGGGCGCTGGCAATAGGTTTATGAATTTTGAGACTAATGGTTATGAGCGGATACGCATTGATAACTCGGGTCGAGTACTTATTGGGACAACTACTGAAGGTTATGCAGCTTATGCCGACAACTTAACGATCGCCGATTCGGGTGATTGTGGCGTGACAATTCGATCCGGCACTTCAAATCAAGGGAATATCTACTTTTCTGATGGTACGTCGGGATCAGACGAATACGAAGGAATTATTCAATACTTGCACAATGTTGATGCAATGGCGTTTGGCGTTAATAATGGCACCGAGCGGCTGCGTATCGACAGCGCAGGAAATGTGGGGATTGGCTTTGACACCAATCTTGCTGGTCTCTGCGTAAACAATACTATTCGTTCTCAAAACTCCTCCAGCAATATTAGCTACATAGGTTTTACAGGCTATACAGGTGACACCACTGTAGGAATCATGTACTCTTATATGGGTGGAGACGGAAGAAACACTGGCTATCTAAATTTCAGTACGGATGACACCGAGCGGATGCGTATCAATTACTTGGGAAATGTGGGTATTGGCAATACAGCCCCTGGATACAAACTTTCAGTCTTAACAACAGGCACGACTGATACTTCTCTGCACCTAGCAACAACCGGTGGTGCAGGCGCCAATGGAGATGCAACCAACTCAGTTAGATTTACTGGTGGTACTAACTCAAGATGGGCGAATGCAAAATACGAAGCTTTTAATCATATATTCCATGGAAATGGCGTCGAGCGGATGCGTATCGACAGCTCTGGCAACGTAGGTGTGGGGACTAGTTCGCCTCAACAACTATTGCATTTGAAACCAGGTGTTGGTCAGCCTATAATTTATTTTGATCGCGTGGGAGGTCCTGGGGGATATTCCGAGTTAAAAGCAGGAACTGGATTTACGTTTTCACAGGACTCAAATGAACTTGTAAGGATTACTGATACGGGCAGCGTAGGCATTGGTACGGCGTCGCCTGATTTTGAATTAGACGTAAACGGTGATATCGGGATCACAGAAGGTAATAATTTAGTTTTTCATGACGGAGCTGGCACAGCAGCATTCAGAATTCGTGGAGATAGCGCTAACAAGTTACATTTTGAGCGTGCAAGTAACAATGCCGCTCAAATGATTATTGATGATGGAAAAGTGGGGATAGGCAACAGCAATCCAGCAAATATTCTTGACATTTTTCAAACTAGTAGTTCTCTCATTAGAAGTCAATCTTCAGCAAACGCTGGCATCAGACTAGTTACTGGAGATTCTAGCGTTTCTTTTATTGAGTTTTCAGATGATACTGCCTATCGAGGAATTATTGAAGTCCATGATGATGACTCAATGCGCTTTATGACTGGAGGCAACCAGTCCACTAATGAGAAAATGCGTA
>FUIF01017459.1_pt1 | contig 10633 bp, 13 predicted proteins | sample 1003461 | NCBI WGS metagenome assembly FUIF01 (sample SAMEA80401918, study PRJEB19352) | marine metagenome
TTTCTACCCACTCGCGGAACGTAATAGCTTTGCGCATTACCTTGTTGGCTGTCGTGGCTCCTACACCTTTGCCAGTGGAGCCGATGCTGGTTTTCAAACTATTTTCAGCATCCAATTCCGCCTGCGTTGTGACCACAGCCTTTTCATCTATGATGACTGACTTTCCGCCAATCCTTTCCAGGTCGAGAAGCTCCTGCTCAAGAATCTCTGGATGGATGACTGCTCCAGCCCCCAACACACCAATTACTTTGTCTGGACGAACGAACGCAGCTACCGGTATAAGCTGCACTACTCTCTCCTCCCGGTTACAATCTAGGAAGCTGTGTCCAGCGTTTGCTCCACCAACACGTATAGAATATATGGGTCGTGTTTCATTCGCTAGCTCCACACGAGTAATATACTCGCAGACATCTCCTTTACCCTCTGAACCGTACTGCCCACCATATACCGCAATCAGTTTGTTACCCGTCAACTCTTGACCTCTCATTTTCATTGTTCCTTTCTGTCCAAAAACGTCACTGCGCTAAGCATACCAGGTTAGTCCCTTCAAATCGTACCACACCACGCTGTACGAACCATCTGTCTCAGTGAGTACATCTGCCCCACTACACCATTTCTGACTAGCATACCAGCTAGCTATCTCAAGAGCCTGCTGATAATCCTCATATGTTCCATTCATCAAAAAACTCCTTTCTGTTTCCTTTATTAAACCACAGGCTTGCTCCACCAAGAACTTCGTCTAAAAAACCGCGTTGTTACAAGGCTCAGCATCTTTTATGCTCATATCAGAAAAATCTGACTCCAATAGCAACACGTGACCAGCCAACGACCAGCGTTGTTTCACCACTTGCACCGCCAAGGTTTCCGTCTTGACTTGGTAATCCACGTGGTCTACCGTCACAAAATCCTCTGTCATATAGTAGCGTGGTCTGGTGAGTGACAGAACCTTGTCACTGGTTTGCTCGATATTGCTGTTATGTACTACGAAACCGTTAGCTATGTAGTTTCTGTACTCTGGTACGGAAACGTCGTACACTGGTTCAATACCAGCATCAGATATAGACTTGATTTTCACAAATCTTATATCCTCTGGAACAAATACCTCATCGTGTTTCACCTCCATCAATCCAGCGAGTAAGGATAGTTCTTTGTCATACTCCCCACGCATCTCTGGCAAGTGACTTGCCACTGCTACATAATCCCCCGGTTTTAGGTCTTCTAGTTTTGTCCATCCTTGTGTGGTCAAAAAAGGGTGATTGAGTGTGGCTCTAATCTTGTATCCGCCAGCAGCTTTGACCTCAAATACTTGCTCTTCTCCCACGTACATCGTGTTCCTAGAACCGCTATCTACACACTTGTACTCACTATTCATAGATAGCGTGTTTACCGAACCACTGTCTATACGAGTGTTGCTTCCCCATATCACTGTATCCGCACTCAAACAACTCCATTGCGCATCGTTCAAACCGGGGAATTTGAGACCACTATAATCGTCCACGTCCCTTCTGGCTTGTACAGCCATCACTACTGGCATGCCCATTTTCAAAGCCAAATCTTTGAGACGCTCAGCATTTTCGCTCACCTGATGGTGTCGGTCCTGATGGTAGCTGCCACGTATACGCTGTAGGTAATCCACCAGCACCACATCATACCGGTCTTTCCCTAGCCACTTGATTACCTCGTCAAGAGTAGGTGCTAGCTCTCCGTCTGCTTGTCCGAAAACAGTCACTCTATCAAATATAGATTTAGCTATTTTGTCTTTGATGCTTTGACGAGGAATCTTACCACGACCCACATCCTCCAACTTGATGCCAAGACGCAGGCAGGTAAATTCGGTTACGCTGGTTTCATAAGTGATATAAGCTACGTTGGCTCCCTGTTTCTGTAAATGGTTGGTGAGATGTACCAGAAATAGGGTTTTCCCCATTCCTGGTCGAGCTACTACCGACACCAAATCACCTGCGGTCATTGGTACCAGTGAGCCGTCAAGCTTTGGGGTACCAAAAGTCAGAGGGGTCAAAGATTGTCGTCTATCTATCTCTTCTAGAGTCACTTTGCCAGCGGAAGCAGGTGTGTATTTAGGCATTACCAATTACCTCTGTATGATTCTGTAACCTCAAACTGACCATTATCTAGCAGCAAAACCGCATGGTTCTCCCCTACGCAAACGCCACCAAGGTTATACCCTAACATAACCTCCTTCAGGTTATCCGCAATCCCACTGACACGTTGTGTGAGACGAGATATCTCTTGATTCAATAACACAAACTGACGAGCTAGCTCGTGAACATTTGACCCGTTGATAAGCGGGATAAATGGAAAAAGCCCCTTGAATTCAAACGCGTGGTCATCAATGAATATTTGAGCTGGTGGCTTGCGGTCCGACCATAGCATACTATGTATGGGAAAGCCCTTGCTGCCTAGCCATCTTCCAACGGCATCTGGACCAACGGGGTACAAAAACCGACTAGACACGATGACAACGACCCACTTGTTGTTTATAGCCCTATACACAAAATCCAAAGCACCAGGCACCACGTCTCCCAATATTACATCTGCTCCAGACCATTTTTCAAAAGATGAATCGTGCAGTACCCCGTCAAAATCCACAGCCACAATCTTACTGGTCTCAACCTGGGTGTGATTAGGGTTTGGCTCCCATTTGTTGAACATTTTAATCCCCTTCCGCTTGTCTTATTATTTCCAAAAATATGTCGGTACCGTATTCCAACAACACATCATCCGGCTTATCAAAAAAGTGAGCCACTCTGGCGTCAATTCCACTGGCTATGAGAGAGCCTAATACTAGCTTTTCATCCTCTCTTGTGCCGGGGTCAAAAGCTAATACTATGGTCTGACTAGGATGATACAACTGCGCCAATTCGTCTATGGGATATTTCACCCCTGGTAGACCCACCACTGCTTTGGTGGCTCTTGATGAAATAATCGTTTTGATTTCCCCTTCTACTACCAGGATGGTCTGGTCTTGCGTAACGGAATCAGTATTGAACAGGCTTGGATTTGACTCAGACCTATACTTTCCAGTGATTTGGTCCCCCAGAATCCTGTATCTTATATCCAATAGCCGATTTTGCTTGAACACAGGTATTGTCAGGCTTTTTCTTCCGGGGAGCACCGGACAATCATCAGTATAGCCCAGACCCCATTGTTTCACTTCCTGGCTAGTTACACCTCTGTTGCCCCATTGCGTCAAACAGTCCGGGTGTTCGTGATACGGGACCCACGATAGGTGTTTTGGCGGGGGTTTGCGCTTTTGATAAGTGGGTTTTCTCTGGTTAACGTCTGTCTTCCACCAGCCTTTATTACCACACCTCCTGCACCAATAATTACCGTGCTCGAATACTACCAACCTGTCTGTTCCTGTTCCACACACAGGACATTTCGCACCTGTGTACTCACCCTGTGTGTGGAACTTTAGCCTCTGGAATAGCTGTTTTTCAGCTTGAGATACCCACTCCGGCTTGTTTGACACCACGAGTAACCTCGCTACTCAAAGTACTCGAACTCCGCATCCTTTGCCATAAAATGTCTGTCAAGAACGCGTGCGTGCTCCACTTTTACCACGTCGCCATTGTCTAGCCTGAAAACCTTGTGGGTTTCTGTTTCTTCCACCAGTGTGGCTATGCAGCGTCCGCCACTGCTGCCTAAACAAACGTATGGTCCCATTTTTACACCTCACTACTTGCCACTGCTACCAAATCCGGATTCCCCTCTCTCTGATTCGGACAGATTGTCCACGATAACAACCTCTGGAACAGCCATTGGCATAATCACTATCTGAGCCAATGACTGATTTTTTCCCACGTGCACCGTGTTCGGACTGAGATTATGTACAAACACGAATAACTCACCCCTGTATCCGTTATCAATTATTCCCACCAACGCTATCAGAGAGCCTCCTATATTAGTACTGCTGCGCGGAGCAATCATCGCCCAGTGGTTTTCTGGAAGCTCTATTTTTATACCAGTGGGGACTTTTGCGAACGAATAAGGCTCTATTGTCAAAGGTTCACTGGCTGGTAGATTGAATCCAACGTCACCATTTTTTGCTGGTGGCTTCATTGGTCCAGTGGCTTTCAAAACAAATCGCTTGTATGCCGCCCACTCGCCAGATTCATACACAGCTATGTCAGCATCTATGCAGTCAATCCACTCCTCTACCACTCCAACAGCCTGTCCAGTTAGCGGGAAATGCTTACTCGCTACTTTCTGCCAACTGCCTTCTGGTACCTGAAAAAAGATTTTGCTCATTGTCCGTCCAATCCTTTCTTTATGAAAAATTCTTGCCTATAAAGATATTAAACCACAATCTGAGCCTCAATAACAACCAAGAGCCACGGCACGAAATGCTTCCCCGTTTTCCCCGTGACACGGGGAAGCACTTTTTTGCTTGAGTCGGCATTAATGCCGCCTTCGCTGGAAGAGACATTTCTCCGTGTCACGAAGAGCATTTCGATAAATTGTCTCCGTTACTCTTATATCTGACTTTTGGACCACTCACTGGATTTGACCCACACATATTCAGTACGTCGAGCCTTTTTCAATGACCTACTCACGTTGACAAAGGAGTCTTTTGTCAAGCAGTAATCGAATGGTATATCGATTTCTTTATAGCTGGTCATCACCCACGACCCCTCTATTCCAGCTAGTGTCTCCAATAGGGACTGCCACTGGTGCTCGTTATATACCGTATACCCTTTGCCTGGCTTTGTTTCAGTGTACGGGGGGTCTACGTAAAACAGCGTGTATGGAGAATCCATACGTTTGATGAAGGCTAGAGCGTCTTCGTTATGGATACTAGCCCAGCGTAACCTACCCAGCGATTCCTCAAATGCGTCACCTACTCTGTTTACCCACATCACTGGCAGATTGGGAGCCGATGGCTTCTTACGAATAATAGACCTAGCCCAACCTGTGTTAGGTGAGCCTGCAAATGACTGGTTATGAGCCACTATTATAGCCCAAGTGACTTGTATATCATTGATAGATTTTGTATCCCCTCCCTGCTGCAAAATACGCTTGGCTCTATCCCACTCTTCCTGGCTATACAGCGTGTATCGAAGCATATCTAGCACGCGGTCTTTTTTGTCTGGGTCCTGCATAGTTCGATAGGCTACCATCAAATGGGCATTGATATCGTTCAAGTGTTCCAAATACAGGCTAGACCCAATAGCCGGTCTATCCTTGGCGAAAAATATAGCAGCTGAGCCAGCGTACGGCTCAGCATATTGAGCGTGAGGTATTTTTCGTATAATACCCACCAACAAATCGGACATCCTCCGTTTATTACCTACATAGTTGATTAGTGTATTGCTCATATCTCCACTCTCTGTAACATGTTTGTGCTTCTTCCCAGGCTAAAAAGAGCCTCCTCTTTACTGTACCGGTAATCTGTCTCCAAAACCACAACCACAGCAAACACGATATTCTTCCCTAATCAGTTTCAAACTACCCACGTTAAACACCATAATGTGTTCCAGCTTAGGGATTTGACCGCATTTACAGCGACCTCGTTTTTCGTCTTCCATCGTCTTCTCCTTTTTATTATTCTTTTAATACTGCGTCTACCTCCAAACGAATTTTAGGCTCTAGCCTGTCTTCTAGCCAAGAAGGGCAAGCATCTGCCATCAATTTGCTTATCATATCTCTGTCTTGTTCAGCTAGTTTTTTCTGGAACCAACATGTATAGAGAGTCGTGTATCTGAGCTATAGGCTCCACGTGCGGCATATTGGCAGCTATAGACATCAAGGCTTTCTTGGTTATTTGAGCCACACTGGCTTGCACTAGATTGTTGAATGCCTTGTATGACCTTGTTTCAATCTCCTCCTTTCTAGCATACAACCTGGCTCCGTGAGCCAAAATCAAATACCCTCTGTCTCTCCACGTCTGCTCCGCTTTTTTACTAGCTATAGCAATAGATGAAAAGGTTTTCCTATACTGGTCCACGATTTCTTTGGCGTGGTCGAAATCAATACCAGTGGCTGCTGATACTGCACCTGCCCCACCACCATAAATTATACCGAAGTTGCACGCCTTGGCATAACGTCGGTGTTCTTTATTAGCATTGGCTCCAAACAATAGACGAGCAGTAGACCAGTGAAAGTCCTCTCCTCTGTGAAATATTTCAGCGAACTTGTTTTCACTAGCATACATTGCTGACAAACGCAGTTCCATAGCTTTGTAATCAGCCTCGACCAGTCTGTATCCAGGTAGAGGGCAGAATAAATTCATTGTTCGTTCCACTGCCTGCGCGTTGGGTTTGGTACAATTCAGTCTGTAAGTATACGTACCAGCAGCACCAAACAGGGGGTGAACTCTTCCATCGCCAAAATTGTGTTGTAGAAACCCTTGTAGCCACGTGGATAATTGCTTATCTAGCTCTCTATACTCAAGTACTAAACCAATAACGCGGTCTATTTCGTCACTTGTATAGCGTATGCTCTCAAGATAACTTTCGTCAAGGGTAGGGTTGCCAGCCCCAGTTAGTGGAGGTTGTATATTGTTACTGCGCAAAAAAGAAGCTATTCCTTTGGTATCGTTACCAGATTTGATTATTCTGGGAGCGGTTCTTATTTCAGCTAGCTTTTTGGCAATATCAACCTTTCTGGATGTCTTGGCGATAATCAATTCCCTGATTCGGTCCAGGTTCAGTGGCATACCGCGAATCCTCATCTTGGATATCTCCAACACGTAGTTTCCTTCAAAAGCGGTTCTGTTTTCCTCGTATTGCTCTTTCATCTTTTGCAGCAGTATTTCTGCAAGCTGTAGAGTAGCTGTAGTATCCATCACCGCATACTCTCCCACTGCATCAGCAGATAAGCGGTCCAGATGTGCACGCTGGCTCTTCATATACTCCCACTTGTCGTCTGACTCCGTGGTAGCAATACCATACTTATGACAAACCGCCATCAAGCTAACACCGTTGTCGTGTCGGTCCGTCATTCTAGCCAGCAATTGGGTGTCCAATACTTTGTCAGTCAAAAAGTCTATGTCCACCAGTCCGTCTCTGATTAGGTAGGGTACGTCGAAGCTTGCGTTATGCATAGCTACCCACTTATGTTGTCCTATCATCCTAGCAAGCTCTGTGTATACAGTGGGAACAGATTCCGGATGTGTGAACATATCAGAGTACCCCAAATTGAAGTAGCCTGACCCCCCATCACTGGAAGACCAGGCTACCACCAACACACGAGCATCCCATCCTAGACCAGTAGTCTCTATATCAATAGCCAGTATGCTCATTGATTTACCTCGATTCCCTGCAGGTTCTTATACTTGGGGTTCTTCTCAGACCTTACCCAAGTAACTGTCCAGTTCACTTCGACCTCTAACCCTACCGTACGAAAATCGGTGACATCATCTTCTTTGTAATATCGTTCGAAGATAGTATAGGGGCATTTAAGTATCGGGAATTTGAGACCAGGGTCAGAACCATACATCTCAATTCGCGGTTCTTTCAGCGTGCCAGTGATAATCACTCGATTGCAGTGGAAAGACTGATTGTCAGTCTGTGATGGCTGTGCTGGTGGGCTGGGTTTTTCCTCTGGGAGCGTCCTAGCCAAATATTCCATCTGAGATAAAGCTCTATCGAGCTGTTCGAGGTTCGTGTCCTCATTGAATGAAAAATCGAACTGTCTGCCCCCTATTGTTATTACAGTATGAACAGTGTACATACTTCTCTCCTTTCTTGTTTCTTCCATTAAACTATAAGCTTAAAACCCGGTTCGCTGCTATTCTCTGTTCAAGATTTCACTCATAACGCCTTCTACCTGGCAAGCGTCTTCAAATCGTATGTGCTGACAAGCCCACGGGTAATGCTTATTTCCTTCTTCACCGATGGTAATTACCCACACTCTAGTGCCTTCTGGTACATTAACTTGTTGATGTCCGAGAACACCATCCGTGACAACCACAATATCACTCTTTGGCAGAGCATCCGCCAAAGCTAGCTCCATAGCCGGCTGCAATCTCGTACCATTACCACTCTGAAATTGACTCAGATGCAATGCCGCTTTTCCCTCACCCCACACGAATCGTGGGTTGATGTGACCAGTGGACCACGTGTAGGTAATCATTTTGCGCTTTTTCTTGGCTAGCTCGATAGCCAAAGATGCTTCTAGAGCAACAACGTGCTGATGCCTAATGTACCTACTACAGGTAGGCTTTCTCATAGATAAGCTCTCGTCTCTCAACAAGATGACATTACCAAGACCTAGTGATTGCGGAGATACCTTCTCGATATTAGTAAGTGCACCATCAACAGACCTACTCACTGCATCCAGGTCGCCATCAGCCAAAGCCAACAAATCCCTGCTGGTAGTATTTTGGCTCAAATGTCCGGTTCTGTAATTATCTAGCCTACCCGATTCGGACTTGCTGTACTTTTTGGCTCCAGACACCACTCGCTCTGCCCAGCCAAAGTATTTGGCAATAAGAGCCACTGGTATGTGTGTATCCATTACTTCTACCTCCCGCATCACATCTGGTGGTGGGCTTGATTCGGTATACCCAAAGCCACGAACCACTAAACCAAAATCCTTCGCTTCATAGTTGGCTTCCTGTACTGCGTGTTCTGGCGACATTTCGCCTTCTTGAACGGAGATAAATAGCTGATGCAACATCTGAGTGGCTTTGACTCTTTCTGCCACTCCTCGACTAAACGTGCGTTGTAGGTCCGCCCAATCTTCAGTTAAACGAAATGGCTTCCACAGACCACTAGTATCCTCTACGTTAGTAAGTTCACAGAAAGCATCCAGCGCGTCCCACTCTAACCTATCACGAGAAAATTGGACCAAACCATCAAAATCCAGTCGGTCTAGCATCCCGTCTTTGTGATGTTGGCTACTGCCAAAATACACTCTCTCATCAGTCTTGATTGCACCCATACCAATCCTCCTACTAATAATTTTCAAGAGTGGCTTGTAGGTTCTGCAGTTGAGCAATCATATCCTTCACTGACTCATTGTCGGGGTCTGCATCAGAGCGTATAACTCGAATCAGCTTGCCAACACGCAGGTTAAGTTTAGCCGCTTGCTCCAGCGTCTCTACTTTCGCAGACATCAATCCCTGTACTGATTTAGCCAGTGAGCGAAGCTTCTGACCCTCCTGGTCTGCTATTTCCATAACCATCTTGGCGATGTTCGGTATGTCTTTTTGGTCTTCCCACAGCACCATAGTAGCTGCTTGCAGATGGCTTACTTCTAACCGGTCGGCTCCATCCAGCATAGATTGTGCTGCAGCTACCTCTAGTAGCCTGCCCCAACGTCGGTCCGAGGGTTTTCGGCTTGTCACCTGGTCCATTTTTGACCACATCTGGACCACAGCTTTCAACACAGGCTTATCGGCAGACTCTGCCCTACGTTTCACTTCCCCTCTCATTTTGACCAACTGCTCACGAGTAATGGGGCTAACAAACGGTTCGCTTCGGTTGCCAGCACTGAGCAACAGATTGAACAGTTTTTTGCCAGAATCCATTCCCTTAACCACTACACGGATAGTGAATCGGTCCCACAGAGCAGGCGATTCAATCTCTTCGTTACTGGCTGAAACAACCATATGCAAAGGTATATCTCTATCCACACTGCCAGTCACCTTGCGCTCTTCCATTGCATCCAACAGCATGTTCTGGACTTGTGAGCCAGCCTTGCCGATTTCGTCCAGGAAAGCTACGTCGCATTCTGCTAGACCCTGCCATTTGCGGTCCCACTTGCCCTGTTGCAGGGATATCGGGTCTATTGGACCAATAAGTTCATCTCGTGTAGTATCCTGGTTTAGAAGCTTGCGGTAAAAAGACAACCCACTTGCTTCTGAAAAGAACCTGGCTAATGCTGATTTACCAGTACCAGGTTCCCCCAGCATCACCACGTGGTGACCAGAAACCATACCAAGAGCCAGAGCTTGTGTCGCTTCATCCCTATCCACGAACCGTGACTGGGCTTTTGCAGCTATTGCTCCCACTGATTCAACCGCTTTCATTGTTTACCTCCATCTATGCGATAACGCTTATTGGCTATGTCCAATATCTGGTCATTCCCGCGACCTTCGGGAAACCTTATCGCTGTGCTTAGCCCAAGTGCCATAGCCTTGGTAGGGACCTTATACACCGGATTAGGCACATCCCTCTTACGTGACCCCCACAATCCTGTTTCGTTGATATAATATGCCACCATATCATCCTTTCTTGTTTCTGTTATTAAACCACAAGCGAGGCTCCACTAGAATCCCGCTATAAAAAGAAGGCTTATGCTCTCTTCGTCTTGATTTCCAGCGAACTGGATTCTTGCAAATGGTCGCGCTTGCGCTTGACCGACTCCCACATAGCTAAAATCGTGTCCAGTTCCTCACCAAAAGCCTCCTCCAGAGCCTTGATTTGCCGCCCAAGCTTACCAATAGATTCAGAAACCATTTCTGCTGAAATTGCCCTGGAACCAGCATTCATCTTGGGATTGGTGCCCCATTTCTTGAGTTTACTATTGATTTGCTCCAACTCCCCTTTCACCTCAGCCACACCAGCTTCGAGCATATCACGGTAGGAAGTCAAACCACTTGCACTCATTTCCACCACACTAAACATACCACCAAGATGTCGCACCCACTCGCGAACAGCATCAA
>FUIF01012731.1_pt1 | contig 10619 bp, 12 predicted proteins | sample 1003461 | NCBI WGS metagenome assembly FUIF01 (sample SAMEA80401918, study PRJEB19352) | marine metagenome
CCTATCCCCTGTGTGCCTTGTGCAATAAACTTTTTAGTCTTTGGGCTGAAAACCATCACTTGAAAACCAAACTTTGTTTTTTCAACTTTTGGTTTCGTTGCACGAGCGTCTTGAGCAGCAGCGATTCTGTCGTAGTAATCATCTTGCCGCTCCTCAAGTTCTTCCTCTTTCTTCTTTTTCTTGCCCTTGGCTTCGTAGCCACTGGCAAAGGCGGCACGACGTTGAGCGTCACTTGAAAATCCCTCTTCAATGGATTTATCAAACTCACCACCAGAGTCTCTAATCATCTTTGCAAACTTTTTTCTTACTGCTCCGGTGTGCTGCTTGGCATCAAAGGTAAAGGTAGTTCTATTTCCTTTGAATGTAGCACCCTTGTAACCGGGAAGTTTGGCTTGGGTCACGGCTCTTGTCAATCTTTCGTAAGCGTTTTTGTCGCCCTTGACCATAACGTTGATTACTGTTCCACGCTCTTCGTCAAGTTGCATATTGTCATCAGCAAACTCTGGATGGTATGATGCCGCGAGATAAATTTTACTAAAACCTTTTTCCTTCGCAATCTTTTCTGCTTCAGCCTTTGCATCTTTATAAGGCATTTTGTTCGGTGACATGTAAAATTCTTTACCAAATTTCTTATCACTAAAAGACCATCCACCAGTCTCGTTTTGTTTTGGACTTCTACCGTGGTCGGAGCGATAGTGTGAGGTATCAACAGTGCCTTCGTTCAGTTTGTCAGCATTAGTGTCCATGAACTTGTTCATCTCGGCATTATTCTTGAAGGTCATCATGTAAGTGTTCTTCTTAGTTCTCTTACCGCCAGACTTCCTGCCATCTGCATCATTCTTGAATTCTACTTCCACACTTACATTTTCATGAAACTGTCTGTTCAAAGGATGATAAAATGGGTTTTGAGGATTATTTCCAGTAGGTGGGTTGAAATACATTAGTCTTCCTTCCGAGTGGTAAGTTCATTGCGAATCCAGATCAGATCCGTCTTGATTTCTGCGAGTTGAGTTTTGGATTGTGGTGCGAAGAGTGTCGGCTTCTTTCATTCTTTGCTCCATCATTGAAGTTTTGTCTTCAAGTGTTTCTAATCTGTACTCCATCGCTGCTGATTTTGCAGAAAAATTCCAGATAAAAACTGATAAAGTCAATGCCCATCCAATCACGGATGCCATGAAAGAGGGCGTGAGCAATTTTGTAGGGGGTGTTGAAGCCATGAATATCTCCGTGCTATTATGTATCAAAAATATACATACAGTGTCGAAGGAGATCTAGCATATGAATCTGAATCGTAGAAACGAGAATTACCAGCATATCTTAGGTGAGGAGTCCAAGCCACTCAAGGCTCCGGGCACACCACTTCGAATTGCAAAGATGACAAGCGATCTCCAAACCGACGAAGTTGCCGATCTAATTATCAAACAAAATCAAATGGTAAACCGGGCGTTGAGAAGAACTTACAGATCATCGGTGGCACGAAAGGCCCTCTAATGGCAAAAAAAGAAGATGACTCACTACAGGATCTCATGGATCCGAAGAAGTTGTTGGAACAATTACGTGAATGTGAAACAAAACAATTCACGAGTGCAGTAGATCTTTTGCAAGAATGCGAAGAACGCCACCGTAGAAACGAAAAGAAACTTTCAAGATTGACCATCGCCGCTTCGGCTGGTGGTGCTTTGGTTGGTCAAGAAGCAGTCCAAGAAGTTGGACAAATTACAGGAATTATTGACGGTGTTCTCTCTGGCGATACCGATGCGATCAACGAAGCGGCATCTGGAATCGGTCTTGATCCTGCTGCTATGGGTCTTCAAGTGGGACCGAACGGTGAGATCGTCTTTCCGGGGCTAGGAGGCTTCGGAGGGGGCTTTGGAGGCATTGGAGGAGGCGGGGCAGGGGGACAGGCTGTAGGCTCTCAGAACCCCGAGAAAGCCGTCCCATCGACAGAGGATGAGGAGTTCGAAGAAGAGGAATCAAAGAAAAAAAGGAATCGGAAGAAGAAGAAGAGGAGTCTGAGGAGGAAGAAGAGGAATCTGAGGAAGAGGACGAAGAAGAGGAAGAGGAAGAAGAGGAGGAAGACGAAGACGAAGAAGAGGATGAGCAGGAAGAAGAGGAAGAGGAACAAGAAGAACCCGAACAAGAAGAGGAACCAGAGCAGGAGCAAGACAATCCTAAGCCAGATCCACCTTCGCAAGATCAGTCCGCTGGAATTCCAATGATTCCCGAGCCGACCGATGAAACAAATATACAACAATATGTTGAAGAAGCAATTGCTCTCGCTGAGGCTGAGGCAATAGACGTACTTATTAGAGACACGCCAAACTTGCTTGAGAGTTTACCTGAAATTATGAAGTCTCGTCAACCAGACGCTGGCGAAGTCATCGTAGGTGATTACGAAACAAACGATCCACCAGTTGCAACCGAGCCTGAAACAGTAGTACAGGAAATGACTGGGGGAGTAGAAGTTCCAGACTCACCACTAGATTCACCATTACCGCCACTTGCGGGTATCGGTATTCCTGAACCGGGAATGATTGGTATTTTACTTACTCTAACCCTGCTAAACCTACGTTTGAGATACCGGACTCCGTAAGAGTTTTAGACAAGGCTTCCCATTCTTCTGCCGTCATTGAGAAATCACTAGACGGAACGAATGGTGTATCCGCATCTTCGACACGTGATAAAATATATTGAATTGAACCATCTTCTGTTCTTTTTGGAACGAAGATTACTCTTTGTGAAGGTTTGACTTTGACTTCTGAGAAGTTTGGTAGTTCGATCAACGGACCCGTAAAGAGTCGGATCACACTACCACCTAAAAACCAATAACGACTGAAGTAAACACACCACCTAATTGCATACTAATACCTTTTCTTTATAATTTATTTAGCCTTTGCCGCCACTCATATCAGGAGGAGGGGCTGGCGGTCTTGCAACATTTGATCCACGCTGGGAACCAATCTGAATTCCTGCACCACCTTTTTGTAATCTATTTTCTTTGTCGGCTGCGTCAAGTTTTGCCATAAATGCAAAATATGCTGGTGCGGACATCGGACCAATGCCAGATAGATAAATTTCGATTGCTGCATCAACATCAGCATAATCATTTACCCCATCACCATTGTAGTCATATGCTGCGTAGTATTGACCGGGGGCACCAAGCGTGCCTTCGGCTGCCTCTATCGTGGCAGGTATGAGAAAAAGTTCCCAATAGTATGATAAAGGGTTACCACCGGGTGGCAATTCTTCTTGTAGATTCTGCCGATTGCCCAGTCTCATGCCATGTCTCCAACTTTCTTGGCTGCACCACGAATTTGTCTAATCATAAACTTTCTGGGCTGAATTTGTTTGTTTAGATAAAGTTTTGCATCGCCAGTATTTGTAGGACCGTGAACAATTTTCTTTGTTTTTCGGTCAATTACATATGTCATTGCTTCGGAGTTCATCAATTTCATCTTTTGTCAGAGGCACTGGCTGACCGACTAAGAGAAGATCACGATCACCACCAATTACTGCCATAGCCTTTTTCAAATGTTTGTCATGAACATAAAGTTCACCAAACTGAAAGGAACTTGGGATTCCTGCTCTTCTCAACTTGCCTTGAGCAATCGTAACTTTTCGTCTAAGGCTCGACTCATCAAGTCGCACATCTTCCTTGACCGGAATCCTTTTGTTTGCCAAATAATTGTCGCCCATCATCAAATCAGTCAGCATTTGATTTGCAACTTTTCTTACATTGTCTTTGTGTTTGGTAAGATATTTGCTAATTTGTTTGATGTCACTATCTTGGTAAACTTGTCTTTCACCCTTCTTGTCAAGAAGGTCAAGCACCTCTCCGACTTTCGTGCCTTTATGTTTTCGCATCACCGCTGCAAATTTACGCCTAATTTCTGCACTTTTCTTTTTTAGGTCAGACATACTCGGACCAGTCCCAGAGATAGACTTTGTAAGTTCGCCATAATTCTCACCGGATTGCGGGAAACGAAATTCTTCAGACATACCATGGAACGTGCCTTTGTATCGTTTTGCCAACTTGAGAATATCGTCTTTTTCGTAGTTGTTTGGATGTGTGATGAGTTCGACCACTTCCTTACGCTTACCGTGGTCAACGTATCGGTCTACCTCACTTGCGAGTTTGTCTCTCATCACTCGTTGTGCAAATGCACCTGCTTTCAACGGGCTGTCAAACATGAAGTTCATCGTGCCTTCGTCAAGTTGCACATCCTCAAGCAACTTCGCTGCTTTCTCTGCTTCGGCTCTGGTCTTGTATGCTGGACCCTCTTGACTGAAGATATCTCTTTTCTTGTTGTAGGCTTGCACGATGTAGCCCCTTGATGTCGAGATCACCACTGGCTTTCTTCCCTTTGCCATAGTGCTAGGCAAAGCGGTTCCACCTTTGTAGTTTACCTTTTTAGGTTCTTTGAACCTTTCCTCATTGACGGATTCAATCAGACCGTCTCTCTTAGCAAACTTCTTTGCCGAGTCTGTGTCCATGTGTGTTCCGTAGTAAGCCGACACCTTACCTCGTTTGTCGAAGATTGCCATCAGCACTCCGGCTTGACTGGATGGTCGGGAGGTCTTGATGGGAATGACGGCAAAAGTGCCACCATCGGCTGCGGGTGCAGAGAAACTATACTCTGATGGCTTCGTCATTTGAAGTTCATTTCTCAAGTCTTTGCCAATGTTGGTTGCAGGCTTACGTTTTCCACCACCCATAGGATTGAACGGAGCCATCGCTTCATCGATTTGCACATCCTCAAGCATGTCCACCAACATGACATCATATGCTCCCATGAATTTGTTCATCTGCCGCTCACTTGCAAAGGTGATATCAAACATTTTACCTTTTGCTCTGTCCACATCTTTGGCATCAACGAACATTTGCATTTCTTTGGCTTTTCGCATGTCAGTGTTATTGTTTCTTGGCTTGCCAGTGAATCCGATTCTTGCCTTCACTGCTTTTTCTTCATTGAGATTGCGAAGGTTCATGAGAGGGTGACCAAGAATATTGAAGGCATCAAGGACGGCTTCTTTTCTTGTTTGGTAAGAGTTTGGAATACCTGACATATCTTGTAAAATCCTTTCATTATCAGCAATTTTGCCGAATTGACTAGCAATTTTATTATCTTTTTGCAATCTTGCTTGAATTGCAGTGACAGGAGATCCCTTTGCAATCGTATCCTGTTGAACAATCTGACCTTTGTTTAGTTTTGCAGTGTCAGAGTTTGGCTGTTGATTAGAAAAGAAACTTTTCTTGGTTTCAAGATCCTGTGCTGCGGCTCTTGCCGTCGAGCGAGTGATGGAAAGTCGTTCATCGTTATCATCGACATCAATGTATCCTACACCCGGACCACCATAGACGCTGACTTTACCTGTGGATCGGGTAGGATTTGCAGAAAATGCCTTTGATTGGGCGGCGGCAGCACCAGTGTCGGTCGGACCCTGAGTGTCCATACCTGCAATACTATTGAATCCACCCTGTGTAGGCGTGTCTCTTGGGTTCGGTGAAAAGTTTGGAGTCTTCTCTTCGGACATACCGCCCATCATTGCAGCCATTGGGTTTGCCCCACCACCTTGCTGCATCTGTTGCTGCTGCTGTCTTTGCTGTTCATACCGTTCAATAGCATCAGGTTCACGATAGAATTGTTTTGCCTGTCGCATTTCCATTTCACGCTTACGTGATGATTCAATACCGGCTTGCTGCACTGCCTTACGACGCTCTTCGTCTGGAGTCAGTGGCTTTTGTTGCTGCATTTGCTGCATTGCCATCATCTGTTGTTGTTGTGCCTGTTGTTGCATCATCTGTTGTTGCTGGTATTGCATCATTTGAACTTGACGCATCTTCTCCTGTTGTTGCAGGAGTTGGGCATGACGGAACATTTCTGGCGTAGGTTTCATGATAGGTGTTTATCTCTCAAGATCTTTTCATATTTAGTTTTCTTGACTGCTGGAGACTCACAGATTTTTTGTATTGTCTCTTTGAAGCCACCGACATTATGTGGCTTGTCAATACGATGATTCGAATCAACTGTCATCGCAGGGGCAGAACCATTCGATGAAACATATCCGAGTCCCACTTCTTTACCACCACAAACTTTACACTTTTCTTTGGTGGGGGTCAGACGTTCTTCTACCCAGTGAAAGGCTTCAAATTGATGGTTACATTCACGACATTCATATTCATAAGTTGGCATTTATTCTCCAGTCATTTCTCTCAAATATTTAGCACTTCTTTCTTTTGCTTCCTCAGTCAAAAGATTCCATTCGTCAAGCATTTTGATCGCCCGATGTTCGACATCGATCTCAAGAGCATGTGTATTTGCTTCGTTGTCTTTTTATTCCATGCCAAGTATAGCGGATCATCCTCATACCACTGCATCAAATGTGAGAATTCATGAGCAAGTGTGTGTAAAACTTCATCTTGAGGTTTATCAAGACAAATAACAAGAACTCCGGCATCACCTTTCTCCGGATGCTCAAAGTATCCATCACAGAGTGTGCCGTCTTTTGAAATTTCTTTATCAGGCGATATCAAAAAATTGACATTGAATTTTTACATTTTGAAATAACATGACAAACGAAAGGATGCGAGGTGAAGTCACTGATTCGCTTATCCTTTGTTCGTTTTCCTGTTTTCTTTATTGTCATTTCAACTCTGGTGGAAGAAGTGGTCTTGCCCACCAAGGAATGTCATCAGGGAGCAATCGTTTTGCCATTGGGTAATACTCTGGATTTTTCTCTAACCATCTCAACAATCTTCTAAGGTTTCCCAAACTAGGCATTTCTCCATCCAACAACTCTCGAATCACTCTTCGCAATGATGCTGGCATGCCGCCCATACGAAGAATGATAAAGAGAAAAGAATCATTATCCATCGCGGCTATCTGCTCTTCGGTATCGATATAGCCATCACCATTCAAGTCGAAAGGCTCAAGTGCAGGATCGGTGACTGGGATTGCACCGGGAGGAGGACCGTCATCAGGTAAGGCTGGTTCCTCATCATCACCAAAGTCCGGTCTAAATGGGATCTCGACTGGTGGACGTTCCGGAAAATTGGTTGGGAAGTCTGGAGTAAAGATAGGCGGAAGATTACCACCGTCAGACATCTCACCTTCAACTCCGGCATATGGACCAGTTGGTGTAGGTGGAATTTGTACAGGTCGTTCTGTCGGTAGTGGATTTAGAACCAAATCTACTGCCGGGCGACCGATACCCTTTACACCGGGAGCGGGTCTTATATCTCCTACAGGTCTTCGCAGAATATCCGTTGGACTGATCGTTAGTCGATCTTTGAGAACATCTAAAATGTCTTTCGGTCCTGCTTTGAATTTACCAATGGCAGGTCTTCTCACCGTTGGAGCGGGTTCAAATTCAACAGGTTCTCCCGAAGGAATAGGCTTGAAATACTCACCTTCAACTCCGGCTTTTCTTCCTCTCAACGGATCATTGGTGAAAATAGGAATCTGTCCGGGAATGGGAGATCGTTTGTAGTGTGGAGCAAGTGGATTGTTGTGGTCAAAAGGATAGTCGGGACTTGGGGTGAAGGGATCCAAAGGTGGGGTATTTGGAAACGGTCGGCTTGGTGTGCCGAATGGAGCATCGTCTGGTGTGCTGTATGGCTTAGGCAAGTAGGGAAACCCCGGATATGGCATGGGACTGTAAGGAGTGGCAAACGGATCAAGCGGAGGAAGATCACCGGCTCCACCGCCAGACTGTTCACCCTCTACACCAGCATACTTTGGTGCGAGTGGTTGACCGGGTGCGAAAGGATCTAATCCGGGTCGATAAGGAAAGGGTAGACCATACGGAAAGGGTCCAACTGGATTGATGTAGTCGGGTGGAAGATCGGTTGGTCCATAGGGACTATCGGGATCTTGGTAGTTTGGAATGCCATCCCCGTCATCATCACGTTCTTTCGGAGAGGGAACCGACAAGGGGTCACCGGGAGGTTCACTAAAGAACCACGGAGCATTTGGATAGTTGGTTGGGTTTGGCTTTCCCGGACGGATTGGACCCATCGCTCGTGCTTCTTCCGCAATGCCATGTCGTTTGTTCATTCGCATGTAAAAGTTTCCTCAACATATTTAGCCAAAGAAACAATTGATTCATTTTGTCATTTCACGTGCGGTTGACCAACGATACCGAGTATTTTTCTTGTGACCAAAGTAGGCACGCATGTTGCGTTCTGTGAACTTGCGAACATTTCCAATCCAATGCCGATTCAATCCAGTCGGATCATTGTCTGCACCAACTGGACAGTAACGATTTCCAAGAAAAGTTATAAAATCAATATTTTCTTTTGAATCCAACCATCGTTTGTGATTCTTCGAAACGGTGGCTGCCGCCCAGCCTGCCTGTACTCGCAATGAATTTGGTTTATCCACGGCACGAGGATGCAACACGCCAAACTCAATTCCTGCTCGACCATTCTCTGCATTCCGAATTGCAAACAAAACACAAAGAAGAACGGGATCAGTACAATTGTTGGCTTCTGCACCATTCATGATGGTGGCATGTTCTGCTCGATAAAGAGGCAAAAGATTATTCGAGTCAAGTGAACCGGGAAGCAAAAGAGAGAGGGCAAGAGTCATGAAATTCATAGAAGAAAGTCCTTTCAACTAAAGTATAAAATATACAGAAGAAGAGTCAAGTTGTTTGTGCAAAAAGAGGGTTGGTTTGTGACGATTGTGCGGATTAGAAGGAAACCCCGAATCCATCAATCAAAAGCGTTCTGATTCCCCAGACCAAAGTAAAGAGAGAAATACTCGAAACCGCCAGACTTGTGCAAAGAGTCATACTGAATTCAAGAACGCCTCTTGTACCATTCCAGCATTCACGACTCAGACAGAAGGGAATGTACACCAGAGAAGACCAGACTCCCATGAAGGTGAGAGCAAGACCCAAGAAAAGATAAAAAATCATAAGAGACTCCATCAGAGAAGAAGAAGGTAGGCAAAAACAATCATTCGAAAGTCGAGTTCAAGCATTCAATTGATTTCCGAGACGAATCATCCATGGGACTTGACCGGGTTCACAATCAATAAAAAAGGTTCCAGAATTTGTTCTCTTTCCCCCATGCTGATTATGAATCCAGAAACCATTCTCATCTTGTACTTCAAGATTCCTTCGAGCGGTTTCTTTATCACAAACATGAATGGCACAATTGTCAGGATAGAAAGACAAGAAAACAATAAAATCATAATCTTGACTGGGACGAATCTGTTGGAATCGAAAGTTTGTTGTACCCTTCCAGAGAAAGGATGACTTGATCTCAATCTTGTGTCCATTCACAATACAATCATGATCGGTATTCAAAGAATTTGTGACATGATGACCAAGACTTTTCATGTATTCTTTGAAAAGTTTTTCAGCCTTTGCACCTTTCGATTTAGAGGACAAACACTTCAATCCATAGAAGGGAGAGTCTCGATAGATGTCTTCGTTTGCTGCTGCCGAAATCTCTTGGGCGACATCAGTTTTTGTATTACTCTTCGAGAGATAATTCCATGATAATCCTTTGTAATAACTCAGAAAAAGCGTGAATGTATTTAGTGCCAGTTCACTAAGACCTGCAATTTTTTTGGGAAGAAAATTATTTTTTATTATTTTTCGTCTTAGACGGCGATCATCTCGGTGATACGCTCCACCAGTGGACGGGCCGCCCGTTGACCTTGAAGTGACTTGATAAAGGTGTTTCGAACCTTGGCACGACCAGCGTTACCATCGAGTCCATTGAAGGCATCGTCATTGTCTTCCGTTGCAGCATTGTCGAAGACCACGAAGCCAGCATCCCAACCGTCACGAGCGGCAGCCTCTTCGCTGATCTCACCCCATGATTCTGCTTTGAATCGCTTGACTTGATTATCGTCCTTACCTCTCCAATCGAGAAGATGAGTACCCTCACGCTTGCTGCACATAAAGAAATTTATGATTTTTGAACCAGTCTCGCCACGGACCCAATCCCAGATCGGGGAAACACCACGGCGACCAGCCATCTTCTTACAGTAGGTTCGCTTGCTGATCGGGTCCACCAAGGTAGTGGATTCTGCACCGCATACACCGTACTCCATACCGCTATCGCCATCACCATCGGTAAGGAAGATGATAGAGCCAATTTCGGCTTGGGTTCGCTTCATCAAATCACTATGAGTGAACTTGGTGAGTGCGACAGATCCGCCGAGCGGTGTGCATCCCAAGCGAAAGCCATCGATTCGCATGAAGTGCCCATCAGTGGCAACACCGAGCATGAGGGCATTTTTGCAGTCCATCATAAAGATATTTTTGCGGCATGTGGTGTCGATCAGTTGAGTCAGTTGTGCCCCTTGGCGAATGTCACCATCGAGGAACGAATCAGACTGTCCGGACTGAAAGATGTAAACTTCACACGGAACACCAACTTTTTGACAAAAAAGTGCAAAAGTCACGGCTTGATTGATGGTCGATTGACACTTGCCGGACATCGAACCGGACCAGTCGATCACGATGGTCATCGCGTGGTTTTTGCCATTTGGCTTGACTTCGTTGCGAAGGAACAAATCATCAGTCAATTTGTAATTGTGAAGTTGATCCATATCCAGATCGCCAGATTTAGCGATTTGAGTACGATTGTCAATATGGGC
>FUIF01003098.1_pt1 | contig 10615 bp, 15 predicted proteins | sample 1003461 | NCBI WGS metagenome assembly FUIF01 (sample SAMEA80401918, study PRJEB19352) | marine metagenome
TCTGGTATGCCCTTAACACAGGAGCTACGTCAAGTAGGAATTCCTGTAGTAACTTATACGCCTAGTAAGGGCAATGATAAGCATGTACGTGTAAACTCCGTAGCTCCCATCTTTGAAGCAGGTCAAGTATGGGCACCCGACGAGCGTTGGGCCGAAGAAGTTATTGAAGAATGCGCGGCTTTCCCTTATGGTGATCATGACGATTTAGTCGATTCAACAACACAAGCTTTGTTGCGATTCAGGCAGGGTAACTTTATCCAACTGGAGTCTGATTACGTGGATGAACCACGGTATATTGAACCAAGGGAATATTATTAATGGTAAATTTATTTGACGAAGATTCTGGTTTTATTGACATGCCAGAACTACCAATGCCTGGAGCTAAAGTAGATTCTGAAACAGGAGTGGTAGACTTTGATCTTGGCGCAGCCCCTCCCTTAACAACGAGAACAAAAAATAGAGGCTTTCGGACCTAGTGGGCGGGATATTATTACCAGAAACGTAATTTCTGGTATGTCAAATCTATATAATTTTTTAGCTCCTAGTGATGATCAGTTAGCTAGACTTCGAGCAATACAAGCAGAGAATCAAAAAATAGCAGATCAAACAGGCATGGATCTAAGAGAATTGTATGCGATGTTTGGTTACGGCGATCCTCGAGGAGATATATTAGAAGACATGGGTTTTACACGACCTACCCTTGGAATGAATTTAATACAAGGAAGAGAGTTTTTATTTGGAGCGCAGAAAAAAGGTTTTAATAAATTAAAAGAGGGTGCTGACTTTCTTGATCTGACAGGAGAAGAACAGTTTGGTATTGTATTATCACCCTTGGATTTATTAGACATAGGTGGCTTAACCTTTGGTTTAAAAAAATTAGCACAGGCGGGTTTAAAAAAACTTGGTCCTAAAGCAACACTAGCAGATGCAGCAAAAGACAAACAAATTATGAAATTAATGTCTGATAGTGAGGCGAAGGATATAATAGAAAAACTAAAACCAGTCATCGACGGCGAACAGGAATTTTTATTACGAGGGGCTAAAGGACCTAAACAAAAAAAATCTGTTGCACCTACAGTAAAAGATGCAGAGGTTGTACCTGGTATAAAAATAAAAGGTTTTGATCAGTCATTAATGAAAACAAAACCATTAAAAGAAGTAACACAAAAACAAATTCCAAGACTTGAGTTACAAAAAGTAAGAAAAGAAATATCTCAAGATCTTAAAAAATACTTTGCAAAGAAAAAAGAATTTACACCTGAAGAATTACAAAAAGATGTTGTTAAAAATATTTTTGAAAAATCATTTAACAAAGCTGGTTTAAAAAGAACTAATTTAGAAAAAACTATAAATTATGAATATACTAAATTAAATAGAACAATAAATCCTGAAACAAAAAAACCGTATATTGATGATCAACTTCTACAACAAGTAACGGCTTATCAAAACAAACGAAGAACTTTAACAGGTGCTACAGCAGACAGAATAAAAGCAGGAGACGAGGTAGCAACGACAAGAGCTACGAAAGCAACAGAATTTTTAGATGAAAAACAAAAAGGTATAAATACACCTATTCAAATGAATAAAATTGTTTTGTATGATGAACTATCTAAAGCAATGCCTGATGACTTCAAAGCAGGAATTTCTACAACAAGAAAAAGAGAAATTATAAATGAGTTAGTTCAAAAAAATCCAGAATTAAATAAATATATAGGATTACAGAGAAGAATAGATGAGAAAACACTAGCCCCAGAACCTCCAAGCGTAACTGAACAAAGGAGACTTGACGTTGAAGTAGAGATGAGAAAAAATTACCCTGATGAAGTAATAGAGGGTATTGCGGATGAAAAAACAGGAAAATTACCTGAACCTCCGTTAGTGGAGGGTGCTCCATATAAAAAAGTAAAAAAGAGACCTGATTTTATTTTAAGTCAGAAAAAGGACGTGGCTTCCCTACGACAAAACCCCATATTTAAATTCTATGAATTTTTATCAAGAACAATGCCTGAGACAAGCATGAAACAACTTTTTAAAAACGTAAAAATAGGAGATCCTACTGATTTAGCTAACCCTGCTCAAAAGCTGTTTAATTCTTTTAAACAATTAGAGGATGTACGAAAAGAGGTTAGCCCAAAAATAAAACCTCTGCTGGAAAGAGTATTTGGAAAACAGGAAAGAAGTGCACCATCTGTGCAGATAGCACATACCTTTCAATCAGGAAAATTATCTCCTTATAGAAGAAAACAAAAAATGCCTGGTAAGAAAGAGGAATTTACCGTGGATATAGATCCTGAAGAGTTTATTGGACAAGGTGTTAATCCTGATTTTTTGTATTTAGATATTTCTCCATACAATCAAGGTATTCAGAACTTCTTAGAAGGTTCTGCAACAAAAGCCATACGCGAGGGTGATTTTGCGGAGTTTGATAAAATAGATCAACTAATGACAAACATAGGTATAAAAGGAATGGTTGATAATGTTCCTGTAGGAAAACCAAAAAAGTTATATATTAAATTACAAGCTATTCTTGATGAGTTAAAAAAAAGAGGAGATCCTATTCCTGAAGAAAAAGATATTTTAGAAGCAATAGAAATATTGAGAAGTTCTGGCCCAGAGGGTTATTCTTACGGCGGTTTAGTAGAAGAAGACCTTGATGTATTTCAAGATGACCTTCCAGAAGGCTCCTATGAAGTGGCAAGTTTAAAACTACCGTTCTTCAAACTATTTGGTAAAGCGCCTGTTAATGAAGTGGCACCAATACCAACGCCAAAAGAGAGCTTAACAAACCCTACAAAGAAACAAAAACAAAGTTTAGAAACAGAAAAAACTAAAAGAGCGGAAGAAGATATATTTGATCCAACGCCAGGAGAAGCGGTCATGCCTGAGAGAGAAGTTGCCATGACACCACTTACCAATCAACCAATGACGTCAGTGTTTTATTCAGATATTGAACGTGCCATGGCCAATGCTCCAGAAGAGTTTCCAAACAAACAAGCGGTTCTTGATTTTATGAACAAGAACAGAATAAAAAAATCAGAGGTCGAAGATTACAGAATACCGTCTTTACTAAAATTGTACGATGATGATGCTCCTATCACAAAGCAACAGATTTTATCACAAGTAAGAACAGCACCGATCAGCGGTTTGCGAGTGCACGGAACAGGTAAAGGATCCGATATTATTAATCCAAATGGCGTTGCTGATACACGGTATACAGGATACGCAGAACCTGGTTTTATACCTGATACGCAACGCGAAAGAGTTTTGTATCTTAACAGAAATAAATTACCTGGTGACACGGGCGAATATCCGCAATCCATGTTTGGTGGTGAGAATATACAACGTCATGGTTTTGGCATACCGAATGAAGACGATACATACATTGTCGGTTGGACGCGGCTCACGGACCGTTTTGGATTTGTCCCGCCTAAAGTGGCAGGGCCCGAGACAAAAATAAATGTTAGACAAACAAATAAAGAAATAACTAAAAACAACAGAACCTTAGCAGGCTTGTATGGTGAGGCAAAAAGTAAATTAGAACGGCTAGCAAATCAACGAGGAATGAACCAAGCAGATATTGATGAACTGATGGAAGACTTCGGTGATGAATTTAGAATGAATGTTGTAGCAAAATATGCTGACCAATTAAATGAAGTGAGTCCAGGTTTAGTAGATCAGATGGATGAACTGGTGGTTAGAAACAACGCACTACAAGAACAAATAACAAAAGCATCTGCTGTTGATCCGAGCGGCGTGGTCCGTGTGACGTTTGCCGATGAAATACAATCGGATTTATTACAAGCAGCAGCAATGCGTAAACAACAACTGACCGCGGCCATTCGCAAGATACAAGAAGAAGGGTTAGGAGAAACAAACTTACAAGGTCTTAGCCGACTAGCTGAGCAAACCATCAATTTTTACGAAAAAAATAAATCTGTCTTTCGACCGTTGAAGAAGACAGAGACGGAAATAAAGGCAATAGCGGACCGTGTTGCAAAACTAGATGAAGAGGTAGATGCGATTGTTAACAAATATATTCAAACAAGAGAAGTAAGCGACGCCGACTTAACAAAGCTCTCTGGCTTGTTAAATGAAAATTTGGATAACATGTTAAAAGAAATTATAGAAATTGATTCATCGGCAATGGACGGCTTGTTCCCTGATCTACCATTTAAGAACAGAGACGAGTGGGCGGATGCTTTAATTAAAAAAGATTTATAACGAGCTCGCATACAGAAAGTTTGTGTTGAAAGATCCAGACGCTTCGGAGTATTATGCAGTATCGCCGTCAAACTATGTTATTGATAGATATAAAAGTTCAGGTACTTTTGAGGGCAATGCTGCAACACCGCAAGATGTGAGAGATATGGAAAAAGCTTCGCGTATTGAAACATTTAAACGAGAAGGTAGATTTGCTGAGTCAAAATACAAAGGTATTGGCATGGATGAGTTTTATGGTGGGCCTAATAGTGTGGATCAAAAAGGAAAACACTACACCTCAACACTTGAAAAAATTTTAAAGAAACAAGCACAATCTAATAATTCAGAAATAATTACGATGCCTGTGCAAGTAAAAGGCGGTGAAGGGTCGGCCTATTTTAAAATTACGGATCAAAACGATAACATGGTAGCGACGTTAACAAACGGCGATCAAGCAAGAGAATTACTTATTGCTAATCCAAACTACAAGGTAGAGACCATAACAGTCCCTAACAAAGCGAGCATGGAGCCAGTTTTTGCTATTAAAATTACTCCTGAAATGCTAGAACCCTATAAGACACATAAAGCACAAGGTGGACTTGTAGAGCATATTGATATATTTGAGGTATAAATGGCAGTAGATAGACGAATTACGGGAGAACCAACAGAGATTGAAGAACAATCCGTTACCATTGAAACACCAGAAGAGTCACTAACAGTAGAAAATATTGAGATGACCGAGGACGGTGGGGCGTTAGTCAATCCTCTTGAACAACCTATGGATGTTAGCTTTGACTCAAACTTAGCTGAGTTCATGGATGAAAAAGATTTACAAGAAATTTCTTCTGATTTGATTGGTGATTACAAAGAAGATCATTCATCAAGAGATGAGTGGTATGATGCCTATGCAAAAGGATTAAAACTTCTTGGGTTTAAATACGAAGATCGATCACAACCGTTTCAAGGAGCAAGCGGCGTCACACATCCACTACTATCCGAAACCGTTACACAGTTTCAAGCACAAGCCTACAAAGAATTATTACCTGCCAATGGCCCTGTAAGAACACAAATTATTGGCAAGACAGATCCACAAAAAGAACAACAAGCACAACGGTACAAGACTTCATGAACTATCAAATCATGCATGTCATGGAAGACTTTGATCCTGACTTAGACCAAATGCTTTTCTACTTACCCCTATCAGGATCCAGCTTTAAAAAAGTTTACTATGATTCTACCATGGGTAGAGCGGTATCAAAATTTATTCCAAGTGAAGATTTGATTGTGCCCTACACAGCGACAGATTTAGCGACAGCGGATCGTGTTACACATATTTTAAAAAGAACAGAAAATGATATTCGAAAATTACAAGTACAAGGGTTTTACCGTGACGTAGACTTGCAGGAGTATGAAGATCCAGAAACAAATAACATTCAAGCTGAAGTTAATAGATTAGACGGCGTTAAAGAGACAGGTAATGGATACAAGAATGATCAGTACACCTTATTAGAAATACACGTTGATTTAGACTTACCAGGTTTTGAAGATCCTGATGGCATTAAACTTCCGTACATTGTGACAATAGATGAAGGATCAGGAAATGTATTATCGGTGTATAGAAACTACGATGAAGAAGATTCGTTAAAAAAGAAAAAACAATATTTTGTTCATTACAAATTTTTACCAGGTCTTGGTTTTTATGGCTATGGTTTAATACATATGCTTGGTGGTTTATCAAGAACGGCTACCGCTGCACTTCGACAATTATTAGATGCAGGCACCTTAGCAAACTTACCAGCAGGATTTAAAGCAAGAGGGCTTCGTATTGCAGATGATGATAGTCCAATACAACCAGGTGAATTTAGAGATGTCGATGCACCAAGTGGAGACTTACGTGCAGGATTAATGCCATTACCATACAAGGGAGCGGATCAAACATTATTTCAATTATTAGGTTTTGTTGTAGCGGCAGGGCAACGATTTGCTTCTATTGCTGATCAAAAAATAGGTGACAGTGTAGCAGCAAACGCACCTGTTGGCACAACCATGGCATTGATTGAAAGAGGATCAAGGGTCATGAGTGCAATTCATAAACGATTACACTATGCACAAAAAACAGAATTTAATTTATTAGCAAAAGTATTTAGAGATTTTTTACCTCAACGGTATCCGTATGACGTTGGTGATAATGCGGTGCCAAGTGTTAAATCAAGTGATTTTGATAATCGCGTTGATATTATGCCTGTGTCCGATCCTAATATTTTTTCTATGTCTCAACGTGTGACGTTGGCACAAACACAATTACAGATGGCACAATCTGATCCTAAGTCACATAACTTGTATGAAGCATATAAAAGAATGTATCAATCACTGGGTGTAAAAGATATTGACGCTATCTTACCACCTCCTGATACACCTAAACCAAAAGACCCTGCGTTAGAAAATTCTGATTCTTTACTTGGAAAAAAACTTCTTGCGTTTAGAAATCAAGAACATCAAGCGCATATTGATGCTCACCGAACGTTTATGTCATCGATTTTGGTTCGTGGTAATCCTCAAGCGACCGTTATATTACAAGCACACATTATGGAGCATATTTCTTTATTGGCGAGACAGATGGTTGAAGCAGAAAATTTACCGTTGATACAAGCAGAAACACAAAAATTTGGTGGTCAGTTGCCACCAGAACTACAAGCACAGTTCCAAGAAGAAATGGAACGTCAAATTTCTTTAAAAGCAACAGAATTTATTGAAGAAATGTTTGTTGAAGAGCAACAAGCAATGGCTGGACAGGGTGAAGATCCACTTATTGGGCTAAAACAACAAGAATTACAGATAAAAGCACAAGATGTTCAACGAAAAGCGCAAAATGATCAACAAAAACTTGATTTAGAGAGTGCAAAACTGAATCAACAGGCTAAATTAACGCAAGATAAGATAGATTCAAACGAAGATATTGCACAATTACGTGCAAATGTTAATTTAGAGAAACAAAATGCCGACCGCAACCGATAAATTACAGGATTATTTTAACGAATTGATGAATTTTGCTGATACAGGCGTAACAAGTCAAGAAGAACAGATACTTTTAGCGGGTGCAATGATGGCGGTGGCTAAAATGTTGTATCACAACAATCTAAATGAACAGGAATATAATAATATTATGGACCACAACGGAAGAGACTTGCTAAATCTGTTAAAACCCACTATACATTAACTGTTATGCCTATTAAAATTGAATTAAGAAACAAGCCGCCTACTAGAAGAAAAGAAAAAGAGGCGGAAAAAAAGAAATCGGGACAAAAACTTCGAAAAGACGCAGCAGAAGAGCTCAAGAGAATGAAAACAATTAGTGATTTCCTTAAATTAGAATGTAAAACCAAAAACAAGAACAACAAAAAGTAAAAAAGGAGCAGCGGGCGGTCCAATTCCAAAATCAAAACCTAAAAAAGCACCTCCAGGAACTAAAATAGGACCAGGTAGAAAAGACAAAAAAGGTGTTCCTCATGGTGTTGATGATAATACAATTTTTTTAAAAGAAGGTGGTTCAGCATCCAAGTTTGGAATGCTATCGGTTAAAGCAGGAGTAGATAATAATCCTAATCCTACACAAGCTGACAGAATAGTAGGAGCTACGAAGAAATTTAGTAAAGGCGGTCTAGCAGGTAGACTAGCAAAACGTGGTTACGGAAAGGCAAGAAAATGAAATTTAAAAATGCAAAAATGACTACTGTACCGCAAAAAAATCCTTTTCCAAAGACAATTGCAGTGTCCGAGGCAGAAGTTGTTTACTCTCCTTTTGTAGTGAAACAGAATAAAGGAAGTGGACCAAAAGGGCAGACAAGCAAGGCTCAGATTAAAAAGGTAGCTTTTAAAGGCGTAAAATAGTATAATCCCCAACTTAACAAAGGAGGTTTTATGAACCTATTAAAAGATCTATGGGCACATATTAAAGAGTGGTCAGATTGGAAAATGAAGGATTGGATCAAGGCGGCTATTGTAGCTATCGTGGTCATCTGGGTAATTAGTTGGATGACAGGCGGAGCAGCATAGTGCTTAATCTACTCGGCGGTTTACTTGGTGGTGGAAAAGGCGGAGCCCTAGAAACTATTTCAAAAGTTGTCGATGAACTTCATACGAGTGAGGAAGAAAAATTAGATAAAAAGATTTTAATGCAACGCTTACAACAAAAGCTTGCAGAAAAACAATTAGATGTTAATGCAAAGGAAGCCAGCCATCGCAGCGTATTTGTTGCTGGCTGGCGACCAGCGATTGGCTGGTGTGGAGCACTGGCGCTATTCTTCAGCTTCATCTTATCTCCATGTATTGAATGGTATGCAAAATTTTCAGGTATAGATATTGTACCGCCTGCCATCGAGACTGGCCCTTACTAGCCATTGTCACCTCAATGCTCGGTGTCGCGGGTATGCGCTCCTTCGAGAAGGCCAAGGGTATCGCTAAATAATGCCTTTAACAAAAAAAGGTAGAAAAATAATGAAATCTATGAAAAAGACTTATGGCAAAGATGCCAAAAAAGTTTTTTACGCATCTAGAAATAAAGGAAAGATAAAAGGAGTAGAAAAGAAGAAATGACATACGACGAATTAGCTGGTTCCGTAAAATTATCCGAAGGATTTAGAGATCACGTGTACATGGACACGGAAGGATTCCGTACAATTGGCTGGGGCCATAAAGTGGTACACGAAGATAATTTTGAAGATGGTAAAACATATACAAAAGAAGAATTACAAGAAGTATTTGATAAAGATTTAAACACTGCAATAGGTAAAGCTAGAACACTTATGGAACAACATGGTGTAACTGATTTGCCTACTTTAGCGCAGCATACCATCACCGAGATGGTGTTTCAGCTTGGCCCTACAGGCGTGTCCAAGTTTAAAAATATGTGGAAATGCCTGCAGAACCGAGATTTTAATGGCGCGAGCCTGGAGATGTTGGATTCGAAATGGAATCGTCAAACTCCAAATCGCTGTAAAAAATTATCGGATCAAATGAAATCATGCGCATAGAAAATTTATTTACCTATTTCAAAGATAAACTAAAAAGTAGACAAGACGCTACAAAAGAAGCTATATGTAATAATGTAAAAGATTGGGATACTTATCGGTATTTGACTGGTAAACTTCACGGTCTTAGAGAAGCAGAACAGGAACTCCTTGACCTGCTAAGAAAAATGGAGCGAGATGATGACGACTAAACCTAAGTTAATTGTACCAAAACACGTTTGGGATGGTGCACAAGCAGAAAAAAATAAAAACGAATTAGAAAAAGTTCCAAAGCCAGTAGGCTGGAGAATAGTTTTGTTTCCTTTAAAACTACAAGGTAAAACAAAAGGTGGTATTCATCTAACTGATGACACAATTCAAGAATCACAAATAACAACAAACATCTGTAAAGTATTGAAGACAGGTTCTTTGTGCTACACAGATAAAGAGAGATACCCTGATGGTCCTTGGTGTAAAGAGGGTGATTGGGTTATAATAACTCGCTATGCTGGATCTCGAGTAAAGATTGATGGTGGCGAGCTACGGATAATTAACGAAGATGAAATACTGGCTGTCGTTGATGATCCTCGAGACATATTGCCAGCTAACATACTATAAACATGGAGAGGTCTATGCAAGTGCAAACACAGAATGACAAAATGGTCCCGATAGATACTTCTGGTGATCCTGTCGAAGTGGAGTTGAAAGAAGAAGAAAAGAAAGAGGAGGTAAAGACAACAGAACCCGAAGTTCAAGTTGAAGAGACTGCTCCTATAGAAAAAAAAGAAGAATCAAAAGAAGAGGAGCTTGAAGAGTACTCCGCTTCTGTAAAACGTCGTATTGATAAATTAACACGTAAAATGCGAGAGGCTGAAAGACGTGAACAAGCGGCTATTGATTATGCAAAACAAGTTCAAGAAGAAAATAAAAATTTACAATCTGTTTCTAGAGCTACATCAGCGGAGCGAGTTGCTTCTGATGAGCAGAGTTTACAATCAACAGAACAGTTATTGAAAACAGCTTACCAACAAGCAATTACTGAGGGTGATGTTGAAAAACAAATGGAAGCTCAACAGAGGATTGCTCAATTAGCGATTGAAAAGGAAAGGTTAAATCTTAGAAAAAGAAAAGTAGAGCAAGAAGCAGCTAAAAAAGAAGAGCCTGCTCCACAAGAACCGTGGAACAATCAACCTCAAACAGCGCCTCAAGCTCAACCTGACCCAAAAGCACAAGAATGGGCTGAAGATAATAAATGGTTTGGAACAGATAAGGCAATGACCTATACGGCAATGTCTTTTCATGACGAATTAGTTAACGAAGGATTTGACGCGAGCTCAGATGAGTATTATACTGAGATTGATCGAAGAATTCGAAAAGAGTTTCCTCATAAATTTGGGGATCAGAACAGA
>FUIF01004700.1_pt1 | contig 10608 bp, 8 predicted proteins | sample 1003461 | NCBI WGS metagenome assembly FUIF01 (sample SAMEA80401918, study PRJEB19352) | marine metagenome
GATCGTCGCACAGAATACGACTAACGCTTTCCAGTTGGCGGCGCTTGGTAGTGGTAACGGCGTGCCGATTGCGTTTGAGGTGCAGGAGTCATCGGGTATATCTGCGGCTGGTGGTAACGCTGACACGCTGGACACCTTAGACAGCACACAGTTTTTACGCTCTGACACTGACGACACGTTTGACGGCAATTTGAGCATCACGGGTGACCTTTCACTGCAAGGCGCTCTCAATATCACAGGTGACATCAATTCGTACTCGGTAACCGATCTCGACGTGGTCGACAAGACGATAACCGTGAACAGTGGAAACACTCAGGCACTATCCAACGGCGCTGGCCTTATTGTTGATCGCGGCACTGCGGCAGATGCGTCTATTACGTGGGATGAGACAAACGACCGTTTTATCATCACTGACGGCATTAAAACATCTGGTCTGATAACGATTGACACCGTTGCGCCAGTGACTAGGAACACTCTTTTGTTCCTTAATGCTAATGATCAATTTGCAGACATTATTGCATCTGATGACGGCGGCTCTGTCATTTACCGAAACAACCAAGGCGCATTCCAGCTATATGTAGACGGGTCTGCAAATAGCAGTGCCACATCAAATGCACAACTTGCGCTTACAGTTGCAACTAACAAACAGGCGACGTTTGCTAGTACAGTCGCATGGACAGGCGGTAACTCTTCAAACGCCAACACTGCCTACACATATAGCCAAGTAGGACACGTTCCGTTAGCTGGCGGCACGATGACTGGCAACCTGACGATAAGTCGAACCAGCCCCGTTATCCTCCTCAACGATTCAAATGCAACCAATAACACCAACCAGGTTGGTTGGGTGTCATTCCAGCGTCAAGGGACGGAAACAGGGTACGTCGGCTACGGGTCAAGTAACAATTCTAACTTTTATGTCACAGGCGGGGATAATGTAATTCTGCGCTCCGCTGGGGTAAACACGGTAACTGTGAGCAGTACGGCAGTAACTATTGGCACAGCCTCTGACAATGCGACGCTAACGTTTCCAAATAAGACAATTACGTCTAATGCAAAAAAGCAGCTACTTAAAATTGCTACTAACGGCGGTTTGTATCAGGTAAGTGATCGAGGCGGCGTAATGCTTACCTCAGCAGACGATGCGCTGATCTTGGCTAATGGTGACGTCGGCAGAGGCTACACACCGAACAATGGTAGCTGGCACCCAGCGCCCGAGGCTGAAAACATTTACATGCTGTCTGACAGCAATGTATTCGTCACTACGAACCTACAGAATCAGAGCAGCAACCTACAAAGGACATTCAGCTTCAACATTAACGGTGACTTTACGGCGCCTCGTCGCCTGGTTGCTACGTCACTCGACGCTGACTACTACAGAGACGAAAGCAACACGGCTTACTTTATTCAGCCAGTAGCTGTCGGTGGTACAGGCGGCTACTACAGCATCAAGGTAAGTGGTGACATTAAGACCGACACGTTGGTCGAATTGCCGCAAATCACTGCGCCAAACACTACAACCAACAAGCTCTATAACGTCGGCGGGACTCTGTATTTCAACGGTACGGCAGTCGGTGCCAATGCCACAGCGCCAAACGCTCCAAGCATCACAAGCACATCAGCAGTCAACGACACGATAGAAGTGGTGTTTACAGCATCCACTACGACTGGCGTTGATCGCTACGAAGTATTCTCGTCGATTGATGGCGGTGACTACGGACTGATCGCAAGTATTACGGACGATGACGCGACGGCAACCATGACTGTTGTCGACAACACGTTCATAGACACAGGCGTGACTGTCGCCTACCGGGTATACGCCGTTAAGTTAGGCATTTACTCAACCGCCGCTACAGCCTCACGCACGTTCACCACTCCGACGCTCGACGTTACCAACATGACGGTCGTGCCTGGTAACACAGAGTTTCTCATTCAGTGGGAAAACCCAGCCAGCCGCTTTGTCGACCACATTGAGGTCTACAAAGACGCAGAGGTCACGCAGAGCAGCTTGTCACGCTCTGGCGCAACGTTGGTCTACAGCGGTGACAACACACACTACACGTATCCAATCAGTTCATCTGACATGGATAAGTTTCATCAGTTTTGGGTGGAGGTCGTAGAACGATGATTACAGTAGATGAGCTCGCACGTAGCAATATCATCAGCATCACCGGGGCAATCGCTAATGACTATGGAGTCAGCGGTGCATTGTCCCGGCATTTAAGCGTGGCTATAGCAACACGACTACAAACAGCAATAGCGGTGAGTATGACGGCGGTGAGCGCGTCATTGGTTACCCTGGTGCGTACGACGTTCATGACGATCTACTCATTACTGCGGGCTGGGGCGATGGTGCCGCTATTCGTCGTCTCAACAATGATGGGACGCTTACGAAACTGTGGCACGTCTCTAACCCGCTCTACCGTGACACAACACTGACCTACACAAACATGCAGAGCCTCGCTTTGCACCGTGGATCTAAGAAGTTTGTGCTTATGACGTACAACGTAAACGGGTACTCAATCGTTGATTACTCTGACGTTTACGACACGAGCACTAGCACGAACAACGTCGTCAACAATCGACCCTCTACCGCTACGTTTTCAGCACAGGCGTTAGTGTCGACCGTGCCGGTAGTTACTACGAAAACGGCTTGGCGATGGCTGGTGATTGGCTTTACGTGCTGGATTACGACGCCACGCACTACAAGAAGTTTCCGCGCCGTAACATCACCAACGACACCGAAGAGTTACTTGACGCGACGAACGACAAGTACACGGGCTCTGCCACGATGGACCGAAACGGCTATCGAGGTTCGCTACACTACGACGAGGTCAATGACCGGGTCTATTACAACTTTTACTACAACGGTAACTTTGCAGTCATTCTTGACGCGTCTACGAGCTCACCAGAAGTACTTTGGTGTGACTTAGGCGATGCCGGTGTCGGCGATGATGGCTATGAGAACGGTTTGTACATCCCGGACCCTGACAACTATCCGAATAAAGTTTGGATAGGCGGCTCAAGCCGCGTTGTTTACGTCGACTACACCAACGCCTTCACTGGCTCGGCGCCATCAGTCACCAGTCAAATCTTTGTAGAGGACGCTGGGAAAGCTAACTGGTACAACAACCTGTTTCGCTTCGGTAACAAGTGGCACGGCACTAGCAATACGTGGAAGGACCGACTAGTCGACGGACACTGTCCAGTCCACGCCGACCGTGGGCGCGCCCAGCTAGGCGGCTGGCTCGACCAGGAAAACGACCGCGTTGTCGCACTGTATCGTCACGACAGCACAACGGAAGACACCACGACCGGCGGTCGCGGACGTTCAATCCGTACTGACTATGGTCAGAACGTTTTTCAGATGCAGTCAGCTAACGGGACGAACTGGCTAGTACAGCTAGGCTACGGCTACGACGGCCACCGCTTTTTAGTATGGAACCCGTCCGTAGGCGCTGGGCTCATTGGCAACTGGACCGTCGAGTACGGGACGTATACATCATCAAACAACATTGATTTTGTACACCTCAAAACTGACGGCCACTTTGTGCCTGGCAGTTGTACGCTCCTCAAGTATGTATCTAACAACAACGGCACGTCGTGGGAGACCTACAACCCCGGCAGTGACGACATGCACATGTTCTCGTCAACCGGCACGCAGCTACGCGTTAAGTATGTAGCGACCGGTACAGAAGCTAAGTCTCCCTACAAGATGAGCGGCGTGTTCGACACCGTCGTTTACGGCACTTTATATACAGCAATCAAAAACCCATCTGTTGGTTTCAAGGTGGCGCATAGGCGTCTACGAGGTAAGAAATAATGGCAACCGTCACTGGCAGCAAGCGATTACTCAACGTCACCTACGACGAGATAACGCTCGACATTTTGGATAGCACTGGGCAACTGAAAATACAGAGTGGCGGCTCTGATCGTTTCATCGGTGAAACCAGCGGTGCCGCAAAAATGCTGTACGGCGGTTCAGTGAAAGTTGCGACTACAACTACGGGGATCGACGTCACAGGCACCATCGACGTTGATAATATAGCTATCGCTGGCGCAACGGTAATTACCAGTGCCCGTGTACTCCAAAACGTGACCGCCAATGCAAACATCATTACGGCTGGCACCTTAAATAATTCCCGACTTAATGGCGATGTTGTTCGCACTCATTATCTTTCTGGCACAACCACATGGGCAAGTATTGCAAACAATTCGGTCACAAATGCTAGGTGGTTGGATGTCGTTAATACGACTGCATCTGATAGACCGACGAACGATCAAAACTCTCTAGCTTATGCATACGGCACAGGTCTCTCATTTAATGCGGCGGGCAGAGGCGCTTTGCAAATCTACACTCCTGAGCAGGATGGAGCTTCCAATGGCGGTATGTTTTATCGAACTGGTTGGAATGGAAACCTTCGATCTTGGCAGAGAGTATTTGATGATGAGTATCACCCCAATGCTGACAAGTGGACCACAGGTCGGTCGCATACTGTCACTTTGACAGGTCAGGTTACGGGTACAGCATCACAGACCGTTGATGGTTCAGCGAATAAGACGTGGACTATTGCTACTACCCTTAACGACAGTGCCTTAGATGACCAGTATGTAACTGTCGGCTCTCGATACACTGGTAACGGTTCAGCCTTACTGCAAGCAAGCAAAGCAAGTATCAGGCTTTGGGACGTTTCGACTGCAAGCGATGATCCATCAGGCGCTACTGATGGAATCGTAATGACTGCGGGTTGGGACAGCACTAGCTGGGGAGTTCAGCAGTACCACGACTTCCATAGTAACGACCTGTATTTGAGGTCTAAACAAAACGGAACGTGGATGAGTACGTGGGACAGAGTGTTTCACGACACTTACCACCCTAACGCTGATAAGTGGACAACCGCCAGAACGATTACGCTGTCAGGCGACCTAAGCGGCTCAGTTAGTTTAGACGGGTCTACCAATGTCACACTGTCAGGGCAAGTAGCGAACGATAGTCATACGCACGACGGACGTTATTTTACTGAAACAGAATCAGATAATCGCTACGGTCGTCGCTACACTGGGACCGTTACCGGCGTAAATAGCTCAAGTTACGTCACTGCGTTTACCGTAGACGGCTCGGGTTTAGGATCTTCAATCAGAGCGACGTTTGTTGGCACGTCCAACGCTGTCGTGGTCAATTGTGTTGCCGACATCCTTGTCAATCACAGCTTGGACATATTGATCCAGACGCTTTCTGGTTTTTACACAACCCTTTCTATCAAGGTAACAAGCAACAACAACGAAGATTTTGCCGTAGAAGTAAAACATAGCGGCAGTACCACAACGAACCTAGCGGTAGAGGTTTTTGCTCTCAACAATGAAAGTGTGACCTTTGCTTCATCGCATAGCTTTACAGGGAGCAGTCACGAGCATTCTGCAAACCACGGCTTTGACATCAGTGGTACAGGCGGCGACACAGGAACAATCCGCACGGCTGGCAATGTAATTTCAAATCACAGCTACGTCGCCGGTAATCTATATCACTCTGGCGACGTCGACACATACCTCAAGTTCGATACCAACAGAATACGATTATACGCAGGAAACACCGTCAAGTTTGATTCAAACAACACGTACCTAACCTCTGGCTCTGCCGTTACTTTGTCCGGCACACAAGCAATATCAGGCACTAAGACATTCAACGCCGACATCATCATGGGGACATCATCTACGCTCAGGCGTAGCAATCACCACATGGGTCACCTAGAGGGTTCTTATAACAACGTAGGTAATAACGCGTCTAAATCAAACCCAATCTATACAATCGGCTCAAACTACAATCCAACGGATGCCGCGCTGTCCAATATGTACGGCATTGGCTACTCAAGAAGAGATCAGGCAACTTTTTTAAGTAGCTTCCGCAATAGTTCTTGGGGTCTTTACGTGGCGGCTGATGGTGACGCTCGTATCTTCCTCAATGCGACCGATGGTCTGGTCGCTTCTACAGGCGGGTACGACGTTGGCAATACCAATGTAATCAGCAGTGCCCGTGTACTTCAAAACGTAACTGCGAACGCTAGCATCATCACAGCAGGGACATTTGCTGATGGCCGTATACCGAGCCTCAACGCTAGCAAGATCACCGCAGGCACGTTTACAGCGGCAAGAATCCCAAATCTAGACGCCAGTAAAATAACGACTGGCACGCTAGGCACTGCACGTATACCAGAGTTTCTAGAAGAAAAGTACATCTTTAACAGCAACGACTCCAATGGCGTGTTCATGCCAATGGTAAAAGGCGGGTTGTACGCAACAACAGCATCTACAGTAACAGGCGCTATCAAAGTGGTATTGCCTACCTACAAATCAAATATGATGTTTACGATTTACGTAGACATTTTTGAGTACACGACCGGAGAGACCTGTACCTTCCGCGTCAGTGGCTATGCTTACAACGACACTGGAGCTACTTGGCATAACTGTTCTGTTGTCGCTATTACCGATAGCAACCAAGATTACACAGTTCGTTTTTATTCTGACACAGCGAACAGTCAGCAGTATTTTACGATAGGCGAAACAAGTAGTACGTGGTCGTTCCCGCAAGTTACTCTCAGGGATTTTTGGGGGGGTTATTCGACTTCAGAAGCGGACGCTCAAGGCACTTGGAGCATTTCATTTGTAACGAGCTTTGCTGGCACCTTACGTCGCACACACAGCGACAACCTTCCCTACGCAGACTGGGACAGGCTAGAAGGCAAGCCAAGCTTCGCTACTGTTGCAACGTCAGGCTCTTACAATGACTTAAGCAATACGCCAACCATCCCAGCGGCGGCTAGCAACGCGACAATCACGCTGGCCGCAGGCACAAACTTATCAGGTGGCGGCGACTTTACAACAAACCAATCAGGCGCGGAAACGATCACATTTAACCTCACAGCACCTACAGACATAGGCTCAAACTGGCGCGATGTTGTGGCGTGGAGCGGTTCAGAGCTTGTAAAAGATGCGGCGGTCGAGATACACGGTTCTGGCTACTTACGCGCCACATACCTGAATATGACGCACGGCACAGGGGAGCGGACTACCGACACGATATTCTACTCATCTAACGATAGCTACATCCGCAAAACCAATGCGGCAGGCTTCCGCACGTCGCTAGATGTCTACAGTAAGTCAGAGACGGATGCGCTGATCCCCAGCACGTCCAGCTTTATGAATTTGAGCAGCGCTCAAACAGCGTCGGGCTTTAAGACGTTCAATGGCAATTTGGCGGTAGCTGATAGCGTACAACACGCTGGTGACTCTGATACTAAGATTGATTTCACTACCAATCGTGTTCGCATTTACGCGGGTAATACCGTTAAGTTCGATTCCAACAACACGTATCTAACGACATCTAGCGGATTGAACGGCACGAATGTTACTAGTGGTACTGTTGCCTCGGCTCGGATTGCAAGCTTGGCGGCGAGCAAGATCACTAGCGGTACATTCGCAGATGCGAGAATACCCTCACTAGCGGCAAGCAAAATTACGAGCGGTACATTTGCAGATGCGAGAATACCGTCTTTGGCGGCGAGTAAAATTACGAGCGGGACGTTCGATGCCGCCCGGATACCGTCTTTGGCGGCGTCAAAAATTACCTCTGGTACATTCGCGGCGGCACGGATTCCTACAACGCTAAACGCGACTACGTTCTCTGGTGACGTTACTGTAGGGTCAAGCAGTGCCGATCATCAGCTAAAGCTGTACAAGGCTGATAACAACGTATCAGATCACCTTCAGTTTTATATGGGCACGACTCGCGTGGGTGAGATTGGTTGCGGGGACACGACCTGGCTCCGCATCAACCAACATACCAACAAAAACATCTATACGCCGAGATATATCAGAGCGGACAATGGTTTTTATGTCGATGGAACTACATATGGCATAACAGGCGCGGCGAAATTTAAAGCGCAAAACGGGACCGCAAGTGCCCCCGGAATTACGTTTGGTAATGATTCGAACTGTGGTCTGTATAGGGTAACTACCGATACTGTAGGTATGGCAACAGGCGGCGCTCAAAGACAGCGCTGGCACAGCACAGGAACAAATGTCACTGGCGACATTACCGCATCGGGCAACATCACAGCGTACTCAGACGAGCGTTTAAAGTCAGACATCAAGACAGCAAGCTCTGAGGCTGTTTATCAAATGCGCGGCGCGGCCTTCATTAAGGATGGCAAAGCGAGTGCTGGCGTTATCGCGCAGGAAATAGAGCGCGTCACCCCCCACCTAGTACATGACCAAGACGACGGCTACAAGAGCGTGGATTACATGGGCATCACGGCGTACCTAATCGAGGCGGTGAAAGCTCAAAAAGAAACTATCGATCAACTAACCAAGCGAATTGAGGAGCTTGAAAATGGCAATTACTAAAGTACGGACTGTAGAGAATATTGGTGTTCGCCCGGCAGAAGATCCATCTGCGGCTGACACTGACAACGCAAAGCACCCAACAGTCGAGATACAGTACACGCACACGTTTGACGACTCTACTGATGACGACTTACCAATTGATTCGTCAGAGTGGAAAGTGTTGAGCAAGTTCGTTTCGGACGGTGGCGCGGCGACCACTTACACCAATGAAGATCAGCTTGTGCAGGATGTCTGCGGAGCTATTTGGTCGTAATAGATGGCGCTAACAAAGCGCATCGACCAACTTGAAACCAACCCTAACTCTCTGAAGGAGAAGTAGACATGAGCATGACTTACACATGGGAGGTCACAGGCCTCAAGCGTAAAACCGATGGTAGCGACCAGGTAATCGTACAGACCTACTGGAAACTGACCGGCACCGATCAAGACAATCGGTCTGGTAGCTTTGCTGGCGCCACACCGTTTGAGCGTGACCCAGACGCAGCTAACTTTATCGCGTTTGACGATTTAACAGAGGCTGACGTGCTCGGTTGGATACAGGCAGTCGTAGTTGGCGATTACCGGGAGCATTGCAACAACATCATTCAAGGACAAATAGACGAACTTGCTATTGAGGTCGTACAGACAATGCCTTGGACGACAGCTTTGGATGAGGAGTAATGGCTCTACAGACATCGGGTGCGATTTCGTTTCAGGACTTACAAGATGAGTTTGGCGGATCACACCCGATTACTATGCATGAGTACGCGCAGAACCGTACGTCAGGCACTGGTGGTTATGGTACAACCATCAGTCTGTCCGACTTCTACGGCGCCACTGCGTCCACGTCAGTCTCTCTAACTATTGGTAGCTCAGGTAGCTTGTACGGCTACAGAATTAGCAACTTTGGCTCTATCTCTCCTACTAGCTTCAACAGCGCTACCATACGCGGTATCTACACAAGTCAGGTCAAAAGCAGCTACACGCTGTTTGTCATCTTTGCTGGCAACAAGGCCCGGACACACTTCAGCACTATCTTGATTAACGGTAACACTTACAACACGTCCTTCTCAGGTCACGCTTACAACAGCAGTACAAACGAGACGACGTGGACGTGGAGTGTCTCATCGCACGTTATCGGTACATCAGGGACAACTACGGTGTCTTTCCAATGATTACGTTTACTACAGTGACAAGCATTGACGATGCCGAATTCGACACACTGTTTACGGCTTCGCTTCCAGCATTAAACAACGGCAGCTATCCGTGGCATCTGTTTGGCTCTATGACAGACACGCAAAAGCGTGACCACATCAAAGCAAACTACGAGCGTATGCTTACTGAAGGTTTTGTCTGGCGTGTCGCTGATGACGACGGGGTGCTATTGCTAAACGCTGGGGTAAAAACAGGCACGACAGCTAAGTGGGTGTTAGGCCTTGTCAAACCTGACGCCAACGGTAGCAAGGCGTATCTGTACGGCGAGGATTATCGCAATGCTCGCAATGCCTACTGGACTGAAATTGGCATCACTAGCTGGACGCTAGAAACGGCAGGAGCTAATACGCCTGTCCATGCTCACGCACTCGCCCGGCAACAGGCAGACGCTATTGGCGCCACGCTAACGGAGTCTACCGACGAAATAGCTCCTAACCTTACTTTAATGAACCTGACTGTCGGCAGTTAGGTCCACTTTTTTAACACTTCAACTACAGTACTTTACTGTATAAAATAAGCAGATAGTTCACCAAGGAGGAAACTATGAGCGAACAACAACAGGTAAGTCGTCAAGATTACTTTTTTGCACAACAGCTAGAGTCACTGGCTCGTCAGAATACGAATCTGGCGATCAAGATTTCACAACTCGAAGCTGAACTATTGACGATCCGCGCAGAGCAACAAAGCGCTGATCAGATACCTGGTAGCGATGAACCAGGAGAACTAGCAGACAACGTTATCGAGACGATTGACGACCCCACGGCTCATTAAACGACAACGCCCTTCGGGGCGTTTTTTGTATCTGGAGGAAACGATGCGCTATCAACTAACAGCGTGGATAGTAATCGCGTTTTTGTTTTTCGTCGCTCTAACAGCCGAAGCACAGAACGAAATAGAGATGCCTGACAACATGCGCGGTACGCCCGAAGGCGGCGACGTAGAGAACTCAGGCGACCTAGCAACAATTAACAGCAACAACGGCGACACAGTAGTCAACCAAGGCGCTGGTAGCGGAAG
>FUIF01011224.1_pt1 | contig 10605 bp, 18 predicted proteins | sample 1003461 | NCBI WGS metagenome assembly FUIF01 (sample SAMEA80401918, study PRJEB19352) | marine metagenome
AGCTACGTTCACATACTTCGAGCGTACAAAAGCTAACTCATACAGACACCCTTTGTTCAAAGCAATACGAGATTACGAATGAATATATTTTATTTACACAAAGACCCAGAAAAAGCAGCTAGGTATCAATACAACAAGCACGTTGTTAAAATGATACTTGAGTCTGCTCAAATGTTATGCACTGCTCATCACTGTATTATGGGTGACGATGCTGATGTACCATACAAACCAGCTCACAGAAACCACCCATCAACTAAATGGGCTAGGCAATCAGGCCAAAATTACGCATGGCTATACTATCATATGATAGAGCTTGGCAAAGAGTATGAAAGACGTTATGGCAAAAAGCATTTATCTATCATTAAATGTGAAGATAAACTAGCCAAGTTGCCAGGCGGTATATTAGAGACAGGTCTAACAGAAATGCCTCAGTGTATGCCTGATGAATACAAAAATGAATGTAGTATCCAAGCATATTGGAATTATTACGTTAATGATAAAAAGAATATTGCAAACCTAAAAACCGAAAAGTTATATGAGCAACGACCTAAAGACACGTATTAAACAATTTAATGAGATTAAATACCCTAATGATAATTCTAAAAGAATTATTGTTGCAACGCTTAAAGCAAAAACTGTGACACAAGGGTCTAAAGATAAGGAATAACAGGCTTATGTCACACGATAGAAATATGAAATGGCTCAATGAGCATCGACTGATATATAGGAGGCTACCGACAACAGACGTGCCTACTATTGAAACAAAACAGTACATGTTCTTTGAAGACGGCACATATCAATGTTATGAGCTGTTTAGATCTAGAGCAAAGATAACTACGTTTAAATCACTTAAATGGCATTTATTAGTGCTTTGGTATCTAAACCCTCATCTATCACCTGATACGTTTGACGATCTTGTAGAGATAATATGCTACAAGCCAAATGGCTTTGTTAGCTTTAATATTAGCTCAGCATCGATAGAACGTATTATGCATGAAGTATATATGTCTGACCTTGATAAACCACCTACAAATAAGCTGCGTAAAGTGGTGTTAAACCTTTTTACGGGCTTAACTAAAGAACAAAAATTATCTATTGTAGGTTCATTAATAGGCGTATCAAATAAGATACACGCAGACGACATCTATGACGTTATGTTACAATTACATGACGACAATAAAAAGATTACAATAAAAACGCGTCTCTGAGCTTCTGAATGTATCTAATCGAACTGTATACAGACATATGTGTCAAGACCTTAAAAGAGAAAAAGAATTACTAAATCAACAATTATAATGAAAAACTATAATAGCAAAAACTACACGTCTTACAAAGAAGATTTGCAAGTTAATATTAAACGTATTGGAAATAAAGAGTGGAAAGACTACAGTAGAGATGAGCTTATAACTGTGTTTATGCCTTTAGTAGAGAATTTAGCACGTAAGTTTTCTACATCTGACTCTGCTTCAGGTGTAATGACTGTAGCTGATATGATACAAGAGGGTAGCGTAGGTTTAATAAAAGCTGTTGATAAAATTGTTTGGAAAACAATATATGAAGCTGAAGATCCTGAAAAAAGACTAAAATCTTTTTTAGCTAAAAGAATTAAAGGCTCAATACGTAGAGGTACAGATACAAATAGAGGTAGTATGCGTATACCAGAGCATAAGTTAAATGAAATACGTCAAAACTTTGATAAAGATAAGTTAGCAGTTGAAATGTTTTTTAATTCTATATTTACATCTATAGATGCACTTAACGATGATGACTATGTATTTGAAATAACTGACCAACCATCTGAAGCTAACAATGAAACCCTTAATAAATATCTTATGGATATTTTAGCTAAACATCTAAACGAAAAAGAGTATGATGTGGTACGTATGAGCTTTGGTCTTGACTGCGATAAATATTCTGCATCTGAAATAGCAGACCATTTAGGTATCAAAGGTACTAGCTCTTATGTTCGTGTATCACAGCTAAAAAAGCAGGCTATTGACAAGTTGTCAAGGCTTGTAGATCACTCGCAAGTGACTGATTACCTGTAAGTTACCTTGTTAAAAGTAAACATTATTATGTAACTATATATATAACTAAAACCAATATACCAATGAAAGATTTAACTAAAAAACTAGCTGATGTTCAGACTAAGTTAAAAGCTAAAAAGTCTTCATACAATAGCTTTGGTAAGTATTACTTCCGTAAAGCTGAAGACATTCTCGAAGGCGTAAAGCCTTTCTTATTACAACACGATATTTACGTAACAGTCTCAGAAGAGATGATTGCATTTGAGCCTATGCCAGTGCTCAAGACTACAGCTACAATTAGTGACGGCACCGATGCTATACACGCTACCGCTATAGTCGGCGTTGACCTTGGTCAAAAAGGTATGCAGACCTCACAACAGTTTGGCGCAGCATCTACTTATGGTAAAAAGTATGCACTTGGCAATTTATTCTTAATTGACGATACTGAAGACGCTGATGCTACTAACCAACACGGTAAAGGCCCAGCAGCTAAAGCTGTAGCTAAAACTAAACCCGCTATAACTAAAGAGCAAATGACAAAAGCTGTTGAGTTTGTTAAAGGCGGTGGTGATGTCAAGGCTATTAAAAATAAATACAAGTTAACTCCTGAACAGGAAAAACAACTAGTTAAATAATGACAAAAGAAATATATCACAAACTAAAAAACGACGAGCATTACTACGGTGATTTTGGCAAACAGTTCTTAAGCAACTCTGACATATCAACCTTGTTAAAAAATCCTCTAGCACTGCACGAGCCTAGACCTAGTAGCCCAGCGTTTTTAGTTGGTGGTTATTTTCATACGGCAATACTAGAACCTCACAAGCTTAAAAGCTTTAAGATCGTAGAGGCTTCAAATAGAAATACTAAAGCTTACAAGGAAATATCCGGCGGTGAAATGTGTTTGTTAAAATCTGAAGCTGATCATGTTGAGCTTATGACTCAGGTTATGCTAGATAACGACGTGTGTAAAGGTTTGATACAAGGCGTAAACGTTGAGTATGAACAACCTAACGTTACTGAACTATTCGGTAACAAGTGGAAAGGAAAAGCTGATATAATTAATCATGACGAAAAATTAATCATCGACCTGAAAACGACTTCTGATATAGATAGATTTAGATGGTCAGCATCTAAGTATAACTATGACAGTCAAGCGTACATTTATAGCAAGCTGTTTCATGGGTATGAATTTTTGTTTATGGTTATAGACAAAAACACTCATCAAATAGGATTGTTTGACTGCTCACCACAGTTTTATGAAAAAGGTGAACGAAAAGTAGAAAAAGCTAGTGAACAATATGATTTGTTTTTTAAAAGCGAAGAGTTTGATCCTAAGCAATATCTTACTACAGAAACATTATAATTAATTAAAACCATTAAACCTATGCCTAGAACTAAATCTAGAATTTGCGATGTAACAGGAATGAAAACATCAGAAACTAATTTTTATAAAAATCAAAGCCACGTAAAGGCTGTGGATAATCTGCGTAGAACGACTGGCGCTACTAAAGAGCAGATGCAGCGTATGTTTCACCAAATAAATAACTACTAAATGGCAAGTATTATTAAAACGTCTATAAATCTCAATGAGATACCAAAGGACAAAATCATTAACGGTAAAAAAGGTAAATACTTACCTATATCAATTACTATTAACGATGAACCAGATCAGTTTGGCAATCAAGGTCCAGTGATTGTAGAGCAAACTAAAGAAGAACGTGAGGCTAAAACAGCTAAAACTTACTTAGGTAATGTTAAGGTTGTATGGACTAACGGCAATAATGTCGACACAGCACCACGTGATAATATGCAAGCCCCTCCAGCTCCAGCAGCTGTTGATGACGGCGATTTACCATTTTAATAAATGAATGTAGAAGACAAAGAGATCAATGGATATGCGATTGACACGTTCAATCAGCACGATCTAGAAGTTGGAAAAACACAGGGTATCTGCCCTATGTGTTCTCACACTAGAAAACCTGAGAATAAGAAATCAAAATGTGCTTCTTACGATTGGGAACGTGGTCTCGGCACTTGTCACAACTGTGATACTAGTTTTCAACTACACACGTATCAGCGTAAAGGCTCTAGTGATAAGGTATATGTTAGACCTCAGCACGAAGTTGCAATTACAATACCTGATTCTAAAGTTGTTGATTGGTTCGCAGACAGAGGTATATCAAAGCAAACGCTACAGGATCTTCGGGTAACTGAAGGTCCTGAGTTTATGCCTCAGACAGGTAGGTCGGAAAATACTATTCAGTTCAACTATTTTATGGGTGATCAACTCATAAACGTTAAATACAGAGATGGTCGTAAAAACTTTAAATTGTACAAAGGTGCAGAAAAAGTATTTTATAACATTAACAGTATTGTCGGTTATGATACCTGTATTATAGTTGAAGGCGAAATGGACGTGCTTGCAATGCACGAAGCGGGAGTAACAAACGTTATATCAGTACCTAATGGTGCTACGTTGAACTCAAACAACCTCGATTACTTAGACAATTGCATCGATTATTTTGAAGACAAAGAAAAGGTTATATTAGCAGTTGATGCTGATGAGCCTGGCCAAGCATTAAAACAAGAGTTTATACGACGTCTTGGCGCTGAAGTCTGCTTCTTAATTGATTTCGAGGATTGTAAAGACGCAAACGATTATTTAGTTAAGTACGGTGCCGAAAGGCTACGCGATGCTGTGGCTACAGTTAAACCTGTGCCGCTCGAAGGCGTTTCAACATTAAGAGATATAGAAGATGAATTACAAGACTTTGTTAAAAACGGTTTTAAACCAGGCTTTCAAATTGGTATCGATAACTTCGATAAAATCTTTTCTACATACACGTCCCAGTTTATTACTGTTACTGGTATACCTAGCTCTGGTAAGTCTGATTTTGTTGATCAAATGTGTGTAGGCTATAATAAAAATTATGCCTGGAAAACAGCGTTTGCATCACCTGAAAATCAACCAACTTTTTTACATGCTCACAAGCTAATGCGTAAGGTTTGGATGGATATGCCATCGCCTGGCGATATTGGTGGAATTAAATGGAATCAAGTTGCTGATCACGTTAACGATAACTTTTTCTTTATTGATATGGATAAGTATTCGCTTGAAGCTGTATTGCGCAAAGGCGCTGAGCTTGTAAAGCGCAAAGGTATTAAATGTCTTGTTATCGATCCTTTTAATAAAGTTAGAGACACTAACGCTAACTCAGATGACGTTAACCGCTATACGCTTGAGTATTTACAGAAGATCGAAGTGTTTGCTAAAAAGTTTGATGTATTAGTTATTGTAGTAGCTCACCCTACTAAAATGTACAAAGGCCAAGATGGTAAGATTGAAGAGCCAACAATGTACAATATTAAAGGTGGTGGTGAATGGTACGATGCTAGTTATCATGGCTTATTAGTTCACAGAGACTATGAAGCTAAAACTGTTAAGGCTAAAGTCTTAAAAGTTAAGTTTCAAAACCTTGGTGAAAACGGCGCTGAAGCCCATTTTAAATGGGAACCTCGATCTGGTAGTTTTCTACCCGCGCCTGATGCTATGGCCGAATCTGAGCCAATGCCTTGGGAAGCGTAATGGCTAAGCGTAGGCCTTTCAAATCCGGCTTCCGACCTCTTTCAAAATTAGAATCTAAAATGATACAGTGGTGTATAAGTCACGGTATAGCCTGTTGTGTTGTACCTGGTAAAAAATATACTGCGCCTGGTGAAGATTTCTGTATTGAAATAGTTATAAAGGATAAATCAAACTTTAGCCCTAATTTTAAAAAGCAGGAAGTATTAGAAAAACAAGTTGAATATTATAAATACTACTATGACAAATACAATAAAACATCTTGATTACAAAACGATAGCAATGAATCGTAATGGAGAAACTAAAATACTTACTAAACGTGTTAGCACCTTAGGTTTAACAATGTGGTACAACTTTAACGGTGAAGTTTATGCTTAGTTCTACAACTAAAACATCCTTTAATTCTGCATCAGAAGCGTACGATTATTGGTACTGGAAGCTGTTTCGTGACGGTGAAAACTTTGACAATACTAAAGCTTTATTTAACGTAGGCTTTTATATTACTAACCCAGAGAACAACTATATACTAAACAAAGATCGTAAGTGGTCAGAAGAGTACGCTGAAGCTGAGTGGCAATGGTATCTAACTGGTGACCCTAACATATCAAAGCTTGGCGAGATATACGGTAAGGTTCCAGTTATATGGAAAACAATGGCTGATAAATACGGCGATGTAAACTCTAACTATGGTTATCAATGGAAGCGTAAAGGCCAACTAAAAAAAGTTATCAACATGCTAAAGAGCAATAAAGGTACTAGGCAAGCAGCAATATCTATTTATGATGGTAAAGAACAAGAGCATTATGCTACAGATACGCCGTGTACATATGCTGTTCAGTTTACTGTTGTAGACAATAAGCTTAATATGTCTGTTATGATGCGTTCTAATGACATCTGGTACGGCTTCTGCAACGATCAGTACTGTTTTTCAAAACTGCAGATGTTAGTTGCTCACGAGACAGGATATGAGCTTGGTACATATTACCATTTTGCGCATAATCTACACTTGTATAACGATAAACTACCTAAGTTAAAAACTAGAAATTTCCACATATGATGTATTACTTATACCACATACCCGGTAAAAAGATCGGGGTAACAAATGATGTTGAAGGCAGAGTTGTTAATCAACAAGGCTATGACTGGGACGAGTTTGAGCTTTTAGCAATGGACGAAGATATATCTTATATATCTAACCTTGAGCTTGAGCTTCAAAAAAAGTTCGGTTATAAAGTTGATCGAAAGCTATATAAAGACCTTTTTAATAATAACAATAAACAACTAAATAATATGAAAATAAATGTAACAGAGGCAACGACTACCTTTCCGTGCCCATTAGATAAATTGAAAGGCAGATTAATGGACGAGCTTGGTATGCAGTGGGAAACTGATCACGGTGAGTTTACAATAACACAGCCAACTATCAACTGGATTATGGCTAATGTAAAAACATCTATGTACAACAAAGATCGTTGCTACATATACAACAAAGCTATGGCTAAGTATTATGATCACGATCCACATAGAAATATCACTGTCGGCTCAACTCATCAAGCTGATCTTGAAAGAATAAATGAAAAGCATTTTAGCAAAGAAGCTTGCGACATAGCGTGTGATGATTGTGGTGAAAATATATTTGAGTGTATTAGAGAGTGGGCTGATGAGCGTGGCTTATATGACAAAGGCGATCCAAAGACTCAGTATATCAAGCTAATGGAAGAGACTGGCGAAATAGGTAGAGCTATACTAAAAGAAGACACGGACGAAATAATTGATGGTATTGGTGATGCTGTAGTTGTATTAACTAATCTAGCTGAGCTATGTGGCGTGTCTATTGAAGAGTGTATACAAGAAGCTTACGATGTTATATCAAAGCGTACAGGTAAAATGATTAACGGTACTTTTGTAAAAGATCAACCTGTAACCAGCTATGGCAGAGCTAATGTAACTAAAAGAAAATTATAATGACAGAGCAAACAATTAAATTTAGAGACCCAGTAGTTAGAAATGTTGTAAACAAGTTTGTTAAACGCTCTGACGTAGGCTTTGAAAAATATGGCCAAACATTAGACAATGAACGTACAACTGGTATGAAAGACCTAGTAGGCTATCTTGAAGATGTACAAGAAGAATTAATGGACGCAATACTTTATATTCAAGCTGCACGCGAAGAGCTTAGAGACTTGTCTGAAGAAGCTTTAATTAAAAAGTTCGATGAAGAAGAGATCTAAAAAGCGTGGTCCTGTTAGAGCTAAAAAAGTTAGGCAGGACGGTATTAACTTTGCTTCAGGGCTAGAACGCTATATGTATCTAGCTCTGAAAAAAGCAAAGATCAAAGCTGCATACGAAGGCGAGACCTACGTTGTGCAAGAAGGCTTTGAGTTTACTCAAGCTGCTTATGAAAAGCAGTCTAATGGTAAGGGTGAATATAAAAACAGAGGAAATAAAAAAATACTACCAGTTAGATATACTCCAGACTTTGTAGCAAAAGACTTTATTATTGAATGTAAAGGTCGAGCTAATGAAAGTTTTCCAATGCGCTGGAAAATGTTTAAAAAGTATGTAAAAGAAAATTTACCTCATGTAACTTTATATAAACCTCAGAATCAAAAGGACTGCGACGAAACTATTAAATTAATCCAAAACCAAAACAAATGAAAGATTGGGAGTTAAGTTTCGGAACAGTTCCGGGACTACTGTTTGGTATTAGAACATACCAAGAAAATTCAAAAACAAACCACGTGTTGTACGTTGGTTTTTTAGACGCATGTTTAACCATATATAAATAATAATTAATGAACAATATCCTCTCAGATATTACTGTTCACATGAAGTACGCCAAGTATATTCCCGAGCTTAACCGCCGGGAAACTTGGGCGGAACTTGTTGACCGTAATATAGCAATGCATAAAAAGAAATATCCTAACTTAATAAATGAAATAGATGAAGCGTACGATTACGTATATGCTAAGAAGGTTTTACCAAGCATGCGATCGTTACAGTTTGCAGGCAAGCCGATCGAAATATCTCCTAACAGGTTATATAATTGTTCATATCTTCCTGCTGATAGTATCGATGCTTTTAATGAGATAATGTTTCTACTATTGTCCGGCTGTGGTGTAGGCTACTCTGTACAGAAACATCACGTTAAAAACTTGCCAGCTATTACAAAGCCGTTTGATAAGCGTAGTAGACGTTTTGTTATTGGCGATAGTATTGAAGGTTGGTCTGACGCTGTTAAAGTGTTAGTTAAGTCTTACTTAGGCGATAAGCGTACATCTAAAATAATATTTGACTATACTGATATTAGACCAAAAGGCGCAAGGCTTGTAACATCTGGCGGTAAAGCCCCAGGTCCTCAACCACTAAAAGAATGTTTAATTAAAATAGAAGGAATACTAAATGGAAAACAAGACGGAACACAACTTACCTCCCTTGAAACGCATGATATTATATGCCACATTGCTGACGCTGTTTTGGCTGGCGGCATCCGTCGCGCAGCTCTCATTAGTCTGTTTTCTGCTGCAGATGACGACATGATAAGCTGCAAGTCTGGTGATTGGTGGGAAACTAATCCTCAGCGTGGTAGAGCTAACAACTCTGCTGTATTAATGAGACATAAAATTACTAAAGAGTTTTTTATGGATCTATGGAAACGTGTAGAGCTTTCCGGTGCTGGCGAGCCTGGCATATACTTCAACAATGACAAGGACTGGGGAACTAATCCATGTTGTGAAATTGCTCTACGTCCTTTTCAGTTTTGTAACTTATGCGAAGTTAATGTCTCTGATATTAAAGATCAAGATGACTTTAACGCGAGGGTGAAAGCCGCTGCGTTCATAGGCACGTTGCAAGCTGGTTACACCGACTTCCATTACTTGAGAGAGATATGGAAAGAGACAACTGAAAAAGATGCGTTGATCGGAGTGTCAATGACTGGTATTGGCTCTGGCGCCGTATTAAATTACGACATGACCAAAGCTGCTGATATTGTTAAACGTGAAAACAGCCGCGTTGCTAAGGCAATAGGTATTAATAAGTCAGCAAGATGTACAACTGTAAAACCTGCAGGGACAACATCTCTGGTGCTAGGAACATCTTCGGGTATTCACGCGTGGCATAATGATTATTATGTCCGTAGGATGCGCGTAGGAAAGAATGAGGCTATATATACGTATTTATCTGTATATCACCCTGAGTTAATTGAAGACGAGTTCTTCAGACCTCATGATACGGCAGTTATTTCTGTGCCTCAAAAAGCTCCTGAAGGATCAATCCTAAGAACTGAATCTCCATTTGATACACTTGAGAGGGTTAAGCGCGTTGCTACCGAATGGGTGAAGTCAGGTCATAGGGTTGGTTCTAACTCACACAACGTGTCAGCTACCATATCATTGAAAGATGACGAATGGGATAAAGCTGGTGATTGGATGTGGGACAACAGAGATCATTACAATGGTCTATCAGTGTTACCATACAACGGTGGCACGTACACTCAAGCTCCGTTTGAAGACATTGACGAAGCTAAGTTTAATGAAATGTCTAAAGTGTTATCTAATGTAGACTTAACAAAAGTAGTTGAACTAGATGACAACACAGATCTATCAGGCGAGCTTGCTTGCGCTGGTGGTAACTGTGAAGTAATTTAATCTTAAATTTAATATTATGAATGAAATTGAAACAACACTACAAACAATGTATGACGCGTTAATGACAACGCAAGAAGATTTTGATAAGTTTAGAGCTGGCAATAAGTCTGCTGGAACTAGACTAAGAAAGTCTATGCAAGACATTAAAAGCATGGCACAGAACGTTAGAGTTCAAGTGCAAGAAGAAAAAAATGCTGTAGCAGTTTAAATAGCTAAAGCGTACACGATAATCATTATCGCTACGTAAACAGCTTTGCTGATGTCAATTTTACGGTCCATAGGGTTATAATCACCTTATGGGCCGTTTTCTATATTAAGTAATTGTTATCTTTTGTTTATGTCT
>FUIF01008298.1_pt1 | contig 10603 bp, 20 predicted proteins | sample 1003461 | NCBI WGS metagenome assembly FUIF01 (sample SAMEA80401918, study PRJEB19352) | marine metagenome
GGCATGCGCGGGAGCATAGCAGCAGTGTTTGGGGACGCGTGGAACCCCCCTGTCAAGGAGGGGTGACAGGGGGGTTCCGGTTCCCGCGCGCTCCGAAAGAACTAGCTGCGGTGGCGGGCACGCTTTCGCATGAGCGACCAGCCACGCCGCCGGTCATGGATCGGATCGGGCGCTACTACCCGGTGCTGTAGCGGGGCCTCTATCCAGCCGACCGGGCCCGCAACTGGTTTGCCCAGGCCGTCGAGCAGGACCGACACGACCGACCCGAAATCGGGGCCTTCGGCGACCTTGTACCACACGACCCCGTTGCACTCGATAAAGATGAGGTCGCCTGCGAATTTGCCGATGTCGTCGATGCGGTACAGGACTTCGTGGTCGGTGACGCTACCCATCGTAGGGGTCTCCTGATTGGGCGTACCAGAGGGCGAACACGATCGGTGGGCCCATCACCGCCAACACAAGCAAATACTCAACCGCCATACAGCACCTCGGTCAGTTCGAGGTTGCACGCCCGCTCGGCAGCCTGTGCCTCGGGGTCAGAGCCTCGGTAGCGGACTGACAGACGGTGGTCGCTCTCGTGTTGGTCGATCTTCCAGTCTCGCGGCCCCATCGCGTCGATCGTCCATTCCATGAAGTAGCGGCCGGAGTCGAGCGCTGCGGCTAGAGCGTCTTCGCCTGGGAGGTTGCCCCATCGGGTTTGGCAGTGGGGGAGAATGTGGCGTCGAAGAATGCCGAGCGGCCGAGCCCGGTCGGCGGTTTCGTCTTCGCGGCAGGTGTGGTCCTCCGCACGATCCGCCAACACATCATCACGATCAGACATCAACTGACCGCAGCAGCCACGGCCGCCAGTACCGCGGCCTCGCTCTCGCCCTGTACGGAGAACGAGTCGATCTCTTCGATGGTGCCTTCACCGTTGTAGGCGGGGCCGTTCTTGTAGTTGTAGATGTGAACGGCGCCAGCAGGGGAGGTCACGTCCCAGGCGACGTCGGTTTTGCTTGGGTCGTCCTCGGAGTTTGGCTCTCCGAACACCTCAACCATGCGGGCGTAAGGCACGTCGACGTGCTCGGGCCCGTAGTTCTCGGCGACTCGGTCGGTGGTTTGCGCGAAGGTTGTGTCCATGCGCCTTATGGTAGCACGCCACCACCGTGCCGTCAATTCCGGTTGACGGTTTGTGGTCTGAAAACGGCGGAAAGCGTACCTCGGCAACGTTCCCGGCCGTCACAATCCACATAGCCACCAAACGCGCCGCCGGGGTACAGCTCCCGGATCTCCGCCAGATCCTCGGTGTTCCCCAACCACTTCCCGTCGATCGCACGGCACGGCCCGCACGTGTTCTCGTCGTTCACTTCGTTCGCGTAGATCGCCGCCGAGGGCGCACGGCGGATCGTGTTGATCCGCCCGTCGTTCTGCGAGCCCGTGAGCGCCCCCGACAACTGTGGCCGCGGCCCTTCCTTGGACAGGTCTTCTAGCGCGGCCTCGACCGCGGCGGCGACCGTGTCCGGGGTTGCCGTGCGGGAGTTGGTTCGGAGGGCGGTGGTCTTGGCGGAGGCGATCAGGCGGGCGGCGGTGAGCCCGGCAACGATGACCGCGGCCTCCCGTATCACGGACTCGTCGGGCGCGGCTGCGGTTACCTCAACGTCTTGCTCGGCGGCCTCACGGACGATGGCTTGGGCGCCGTCTTCGGCCATCTCTGACATCGACCCGACTAGCGCGTCCACCGCGGGGCCGGTGTCGACGTCGAGCTGTTCGAGTTGGGTGAGGTCACCCGAGGCGACGATCTGGCGGACCAGGGCGACAAGCTCGGCCTTTTGCTTGTCTTCGATGGCATCCCATTGGTCGAACAGGCGGTCTAGGGTGCGCCGAAAATTCGCCTGGAGTGGGCGGACGTCAGGGAGGTCAGATGCTGAGTCAAGTCGCTCCGGGGGGTCGTCTTGTGCTCGAAACCGGGCGACCAGCCGCCGTCGGCGGTCCTCCGGTCCACGACCACGACCGCTCTCATCTTCCTCGGTCTCTTCGTCGTCGTCTTCACCGGGCCCGATCTCTGCGGGTGCGGGGGCCTGGATCTGCGGAGGCGGCTCCGGTTCGTCTTCTTCGGCCATGTCCAGGGCGGGGAGCTCGACCGCCTCCAACACTTGCTCATGGTCCAGGCCAAGACCGATCAACGCGACGGCGGCGTTGACCTTCGCCGTCAAATCAGCGTTCGCCGCTTCCTTATCCAACGGCACGGGGTCAACGAAATCGAACTCCAACGTGGGGACGGCCCGGTAGCGGGGAAGGAACTCACGGTTCAACCACTCGCGAAGCTCAACAAGCCGGGCGGTGATTTCCTGTTGGAGGTAGATCGCCCACGCAGCCTCAGCGGTGGCCCGGTTCACGGACTCGCCGATCCCGAGCAACGTTTTGGGCATGGCGTACGCTTCGCGGACAATGTCGCGAGTCAGGTTGCGGAGCGCTTCGAATTGCATGTCCCGCATCGACATCGTGTTCGGCTTGTACTTGCCGTGCTCGAGCACCAGGAGGGACCCGGCGTTGCGGGACCCGCGGTGCTGTTCGGTGACCCGCCGGGCGAGGTCGTCGAACTCGTCGTCCGTCAAACCGTCCGGTACCTCGAGGATCCCACCCAACTGGGCGTAGTTCTCAAAGAACGACAGATTCCAGATGGCGGCTTGTTTCGAGGCGGCGACGTCGGCCATCAACGCATCAATGGGGGAACAGCCGCGGTGTTCGCTGGTGGGGGAGGGATCGATGAACGACCAGATTTCGTTCGTATCGAACGGGTGCTTGCGGCCGTCGGGGTCGGTGTACGTCCACCCGAGTAGATACTTGTTGGGGTCGGGCCGCGGGGCCATACGATCTGGGCGGTATTGCCAGAGTTCGGCGGGTTGGTTGGGTTTGTCGGGGGCGATGAACGCCTCGCCGGCTAGGTCACGGTGGAGGGACCAGCGGGTGAGGAACTGGGTTCGGGTGGTGTGGGCGTTGGGGCGTTCCCACACGTCGAGAGCGGGGTGGTTGGGGATGGGGATGCGGTCGTCCGCGGCCCCCGCACTGACCCGGCCGGGACGTCGGTTGGGGTTGTTGTAGAGCACCCACTCAACCTGCGCGATCGACTGGGCCCGTTTCGTCACGACTTTGTGGAGTGTGGACAGGGCTTTGATGGCTTCGAGGTTGTCGCCGGGCCCGGTGCGGGCGAACCGGTTCCCGGAGGCCATGGAGTGGCGGCGGCTGGTGTGAGGGGCGGGGGCCTGCGCTCGGATCCGCTGATAGATGCTAGCCATGGCACTCGGGGTCGCTAGCCGGCGTCTCCATCGTGGGGCCTTTCGGGGTCGGTGAACATCCCGGTGAAGCCCAAGACTAGCGCGACGATGATCACGGCGGGTTCCCACCGGTACCACGATTCGACGGCGACACCGATCGCTGCGACGGCGATGATGACGTACACGGCGGGCAGGTAGCGGGTCATGCTGCGTTTCTTAGTTGGTTGGTGCGTTGCCATTGTTGGCGGCGTGCTTCGGCGCAGGCGACACAGTACGCCCGGCCTCGCTGGGCGATCCAGTAGTCACAGCAGGGGTGGACGGTGCCGCCGTGGAGGGGCCAGGGGTTCCGCATCCCCACACACAACTGACAATCACTCATGGAAGCCACAGGGCGAGGACGAGGCCCCAGGCGAGCACGTTGAGGGGTAGGCCGATCATGGTGATGTAGTAGCTCAGCCAGGCTGGCTCGCGGCCTTGCCAGCGGCGTTGGATCCATGCTCGCATCAAAGGGCCTTGCGTGGGGGTTTGGGTTGGGGTGGTGGTTTGGGGCCGAGGTGCTGGGGGCGTGCCGGTGGCACGTCAGTGAAAATCACGCGGGTCACGGCTAGATCCCTTCGTCTTCGGCGTACTGCGTGAGCATGCGGATGAGGGGGCGGACGTCGGAGCGGCTGATCCCAAACCCGTCTTGGATGGGGCCGTTGAGGTGGATGTGGTACCAGCGGTTGCCGTCTCGGGCGGTGAGGGTGAGTTCGGATTTGTGGTGGGTGTAGAGCCGGCTGTCGTCGGTGTCGCTCATGGCCATTCTCCGTGGGTGCGCCGGTACCACCACCGCCAGTTCCGTGGGTCCCGGGCTTCCCAGCGGGGGAACGGGTACCGGTCGGCGTCGTCGAGCATCTGGTCGGTGACGGGGATGTAGGCGGCGAGTTTGGTGACGTGCTGGATCGGTTCGTCAGTGTCGGGCATGGGGATCCGGCCTGGTGTGGTGGACATGCTTGTGACGAAGTCTGTGATGTCGAACCAGTCGTCTAGGCGGGGTGTGTTGGGTGGTGGGTAGAGCTCGGGATCATCCGGCCTCATCGCTCAGCCTCCCAAGCGTTACAACCGAACGAGGCCCGGGTCCGTAGAGCGGAGAAGTAGTCGGACCCGTCGACGGAGTACATGGGCGGGTCAAGTTCGTCTTCGCGGGTGCAGGTGCCCCAGTTCGCTGGCCAGTCGTCGAGGCCGTCGGGTCTGGCCCATCGGTCTGCGCCATCGTCGGCGGATTCGTCTACTTCGTCGGCGTCCGCGAGATTGAGAATGGCCCAGTGGCGGCATCCGTGGCATGTGTCCATGCGTCGGACTGTAGCACGCGTCAACGGTGGTTGTCACGCGGCCCGGGCCACCCCATGGTGCTGGCGTAGCGGGGGTGGCCCGGTGAAGGCGCGCACACTCCCGGGCGTATCGGGGTGTGGCTATGTGCCGCCATCCGACTGGCGGTGAGCGTGCCCCACTTCGCTGACCCGCTCAACCGTGGAGTCTAGTTGCTTTGAGTCGCGGACGCTGACCCGGCCCTGGTCGACGCGTACTTCGACGCAGGTGCCGGACATGCAGTGTGTGGAGCGGCGCCATTCGCTCATGGGCCTGAGGGTAGACGCGGGCCGGGCCGCCCCACTGGAATGGTGACGGCCCGCTTGCATCCGTGCCCGTTGACTAGCGATCCAGGGGACCACATGCCAAGGTGGGGTGCAGTCTATGCGATGGGTGTGAGTCTAGGCGACGGCGTACCGGTGGTTGATCGCCCAGTCCACGGCCTTGGCGAATCCTTCGGCGATCGAGGCGGCGGCCTCGGGTTTGAACCAGATGGTTTCGCTGATGGTGTCGGTGTCGTGGCGTAGGCCGATGCTGCCTTCGTCGTCGATGACGACACAGAGGGTGGGGGAGACGCGGTGGAAGACGGATTCGTCGGTTTCGCTGAGGCTGAGGTCGCAGCGGTGGCAGCCGGGTGTGAACTCGGCGTGAGTGTGCTCAGTCATTGTGTCCTCCTCAAAACGTCGGTAGCCGCCCCTTGCCAGGACTGCTCAGGGCGGCTACCGTCGAAATTGGATCAAGCAACTCATGCGTCATGATAGTGCATGATGCCCCGGACCGCCACCCGGGATACCAAACGCCAGGCACCCTCCAGGACGGGTAACGCCGGAAGTCTCAGGGTGATGGGAGAGGCGAAGACCTGAGCTAGCACGTCTGGCCGCCCAGTCACAGGGCACCACACAAGCGGTCTCGATCCAGGACGACTAGCGGAACCCCCTGCCGTGGTGAGGCCAAACTGTTGGCCTGGCTCGAGCGTCGAAGCTCAGCGACCAAGAGTCTCCCCCTTGTGTGCGCTGCGGCGTCTGGGGGGGGCTCTCACGTCTCGGCTAACGACCTGCCGCCCATCCGCTCCGCTACTGGTTGCCACCAGTGCGGTTAACGCTTGGCCCGGTGGGCGCTAGCGCTACCCCACTGGCTGAAAACGAGTCAAATCTCATTCAAGTACCGCGCGTACTCCCCAGCCTGTGGAAAACGAAACTTGGAATCGTCGCGCCCAAAAACAGAAACCCGTGTCAGACTGAGATTGAGCCCGTCGTCGAAGGCGGCGAAGAGAACACGACGTGGTTTTCTTGGGGGGCGAGCACGTACAACGGCTCAGACCAGCCCTCGAGCTCGCACACCTCCGCCACACGGGCCTTGAGCGTAGCGAGCGTGTCGCCCACGATGTAGGCGTGTTCGGTCGCGTCTCCGGTGTCCCAGTCGGCTGACGCCCACCAGTGCCACAGGCCGTTGTCGAGCTGGTCCGAGTAGACCGTGAACAGCGTCACGGGTACACCGACAGGACAGCCCACACCACACCAGCCACACACACGGCAGCCACCACCCCAGCAGCCACCGACACACCGAACGGGGTCGGCGCCACCACCACCAGAGCCGCAGCGATGTAGCCGATCGCCAGGAAACTCGCCGTGTACAGGCGACGCATCACATCACTCACCGGCCCACACCCATCAAACCGTCGATCACCTCAGCATCCTCACCAGGCTCATAGTTCCGCCCCCCGTTCAGCTCCCAATACGTCTGCGAAAAGAACCGCCGATCCCAGAACAGACGCTCAACCTGGGCGAAGTACACGCTCGGCCCGTCCGACGCCCAGATCAGCCAGGGGACACCGTTGGCGTCGGGGTGCCGGCCAACAAACCGGAACCGTTCACGGTCACTCATTGGTTTGCTCCCGCACAGCAGCGGCCACCAGATCGTACAACTCCAGTGTGTCAGCGGTGTCAGCCTCGAACAGCGACGAAGTCTGGAGCATCTCAACCATGTCTTGGGTGAGGTTGAGTGTCACCGACACCACCGGCTCAACCCAATCAACCATCTCTGCGTCGTACATGCCCGGCGACTGCCCATCCCACGACAACCACACCGACCAGCCATCCCGAGACGGGCTCTTGTCCCACCGCATCCCAACGACCAAAGCGGGGACGCTGTTGTCCTTGGCGAGGCAGGCGGTGTCGCCGATGGTGATGGGGCGATCCACATTCCTATACCGGGGCGGCTGAATCTCACGCATCACTCGTCCGCCAATCCAAACCCGTACCCGACCAGGTACGCCCACATCAACGCAAACGTCGTGAAGGGGGTCCACGAGCCTGTCGCGTGCAGTACCAAGGCTGGGAACCCGAGCGCAATAACGGATGCGAGCATGTGCTGCCAAATAGGGCGTCCTGTGTCCATGCGTCTGAGTGTAGCTTCCCCCACCCTTGACGTCAACACCGTTTGACGTTAGGAGAGGAGCCAAGCCGCCACCACCAAACACCCCGCCACCAACCACAACCCCCCACCCAACGAAGCACACACCACCGCACCACCAAGACACGCCCCAACCGCCGACGCCTCCACACACTCACGCACAAACTCGCTCACAGCAGGCCTCCAACCAGCAGGGCCAGCCCAGCTTGGGCAGCCAACGCGATCAACCATGTCATCTGGCGGAGCTCCCGCCGCTCAACTGTGTCCATGGACATGGTGTCGACACGAACCCGCCACACCTTTAGCCCGACCATGCTACAGTGTGGCGCATGGACACAGCACGGCGCCCAAACGGCACCGCCGTAGAAATCGAGGTCTTCACGCAGCGACGCCACCGCTGCCCCGGATGCCGACGATCATGGTCAAGCATCACGCGAGCCCGAGAACACATCGAACGAGGCTGCTGGCACGACCCCGCCAATCGATCGTGCCGCTCATGCTCCAACTATCGAATCGTGGACGCTGAGCCTGACGTGGGGGCACCGTGGTATCACGAGTGCAGATTCGACGACTCACCCTTCGGCCAGTCAGATGAGTGGGGTGGCGACCCGAGGGATGACTACGCGATGGATTGCCCGCTCTGGGAATCTCTCTAGCCGCCGATGAACCGGACCCGTGCGCCTTTGCGTGGCCCGTCCTGGTCCATCACCACGTACCGCATCGCGTCGGCCCCGTGGTCGTCGTCTTTCACCGGCTGTTCTTTGAGTGGCTTGCCGTCGACACCCTTCGGCCACACATACCCCGGGACCTCCTGCTCGGTACACGTCGGCTTCTTCGCCTCGAGCAACCGAGGGTCAGCCTCCACCAGGGCCCCACGGTGCAGCATCAACCGTGGCTTGCCGTCGCCGGCCACGACCAGCCGTGAAGCGACCGCCTGGACCCCGTCTGACACGGCCTTGTTGGCCGCCCGAGTCTTCAACCCCGTGTGTTTCTCGAACGTGGCCCTACCCTCCGCATCGTGATCACAGATCACCCGCGAGGGTTTCGGCTCCCCCCACACCCGGCTTCCATCGGTGACCGGGGCGACAACGTCGAGAATGTGGGTGGCCCAGTCCTCGACGAGGCGTTGGGTGCCGTAGAACTCCCGATACCGGTGAAGGCGCCCGTCTGGGTCGATGGCCCAGTGTTGACATACGAACGGGTTCGTGAACCCGAAGTCCAGCACCCACAGCCTCGGCCAGTCATCGGGGATGGGGAACGGGTCGATCAGGTGGACGGCGGGATCCCAGTTCTCCCATACCAGCCCTTCCGCGGCGGTCCACAAACCCAGCCGTAGACGGTTGTACCGGACCCCTGTCAGCTGATCCAGGCGGGCAATGTACGACGACCCTACCTCCGTGATCCCCCCGTCCTCGTCGAAGTAGAGGGGGTTGTCCTCGTGGCGGGACTCCAACATCACCGTCTTCCCGTTGTCGCACCGCTGTTTCAACCAGTGCTGCGGGGTGTCAGGGTTCGTGTCCCCGATGATCTGCTGAAACGACAGGCACCCGTTCCGTAGCCGTGTGGTGATGGCTTCCCAGTCATCCTCGGTGAGCTCGATCGCCTCCTGCACAAACACCACGTCGAGTTCGGAGGACATGATGCGTGATGGCTTGTCCATGCCCGCCACCGCGACCACCGCACCGTTGCTGTAGTAGTAGCCGGGAGGGTCTTTGTCGTTCCCCCCGAAATACCGGACCGTGCCATCCTCAAGCGCCTCCGCAGCGACGAACCGCCGCCACGTCTGTAGCGCAGTGGATGCGAGCGACACCCGGGTCTTGCGGACGATCATCCCTTTGAACCCAGGGTTCATCAACGCCAGCATGTGGAGCTTCGTCAACGCCGCCAGCGACTTGCCGGTACCGGCCGGCCCGGAGATCAGCACCTCGGGGGCCCGGCACTCCAACAACTCGACCGCCGCACCCCTCGGGACATACCGGTGAACAACCTCGGTGGTCACTTCATCTGCGACATATCCACACCCACGATCTCATACGTGAGCTTCCCCGTGGACTCCACCTTCACCGGCGAATCCACACCATGCAACGCCGCCCTGCGTTGACTGATCTTCACCAACCGATCCACCGCAGACAGGATCGGGCCCAGGTCATCAAGCGGCTTGTCGTCCAGGTACACGATCTTGCCGTGCTGGACCACCACATGATTGGCTGCCAGGACCCCCCAGACGACCTCCTCGAGGTCGTCGAGCTTGGCCGACTCGATCTCCCGCAGTTCGGCTAGGGACTCGCCTGTGCGCCTCTGCTCCTGACTGAACGCCCTCGTGATGTCCCGACACGCTGAGCCCCGGGAGTCGTAGCCGCAGGCGTCGGCTACTTCTTGCCAGGTGGCGCCGCTGTTGCGTAGTTCGATGGCGCGTTGGCGGCGGGCGGTGACGTCGTGGCGTTTGGCTGCGTCGGGTCGGGTGGATCTGGGCATGGTTGCCGTTTTTGGGTTGGCTGGTTGTTACCCGTCGGTAGCTTCTGCTGGGACGAGGTTGTAGCGGGTGACGATGTCGATGATGTTGCCGGTGGTTTGGTCGGTGCCGATGGTGGTGATGTCGATCCAGACGGTGTCGCCTGCTGTGAAGTTGATGGTGATGGCTCGGGTGGTGTCGGGGTTGATGCCGAGGGCGTTGCAGAGTTCGGCGCCGACTTCTTGGGTGGTGACTGGCCTGGGTTTGGTGGGTGTGTCGGTCATGAGGTGGCTCGGCGGATCCATTGGGCGGCTTTGAGGCGGGTGGTGAAGGTGAGGCCGCTGTCTAGGCCGTGTTGGTTGGTGCGGGCTCGCCATCGGCCGAGGTGGTCTTGGTGGACTGTGCCGGCGGGTTGGCCTGCGAGGAGGATGGTGCCGTGGGGGCCGTATCGGATGGGTGTGGGTGTGTCCATTCCTCCACTGTAGTGTCATTTGGGTTTGACACGCAACCCGGGGGATGCTACCGTCGGGCGCATGCCTTCCGAGGACAAAGATAGCCCGGCCGAACGGTCAGCCGCTTCTCGCAACGCTCTGTTGATTGCTGAGGGGCGGGTGTGGCGAGCCATAGCCAACTCTGAGCACCCAATCTCGATGAACCTGCAGCGTGCTGTGCGGAACTATGTCGCTGAGGTCGGTAAGCATTGGGGGTCGTTGGACGATGCTTAGGTATTCGACTGGTGATCCGGTGCGGGCTGGTGATTGGGTGGCGACCCCCGCCGGGATGGGCGAAGTCAAAGCCCTCGATTTCCCGACGATGCTCGTGACTGTCGATCTGGGTGAGGTCGCAGATGATTTCCCGTTGCGGGAGGTCGAGCCGGTAGCGACCCGGGAGGCGTGGCGTGAGTGGTCCCACAAGTCCGGGCCTCGTGTGCGGCTGCGGGTCGGCCGCTCGGACATTGTGCCCTTGTTCCTGCTTGGGTGGTTCGTGATCGGGCTTGCGTGGGCGATGGTCCGGTCTTGGATCGAAATCCTCAGGTGGTGGCTGTGAGCAGCGTGTATGAGGCGGTGGCTGCGATCACCGCTGAGATCGGGGCCATCGCCAAAGGCTCCACGTCGGGCCGCGGCGGCGACCAGTGGTC
>FUIF01000473.1_pt1 | contig 10593 bp, 13 predicted proteins | sample 1003461 | NCBI WGS metagenome assembly FUIF01 (sample SAMEA80401918, study PRJEB19352) | marine metagenome
CCGAGCGGGACATCCGCGAAACGACCAGCAAGTACGCGATGGAAGGATCAGCCGCCCACTACTTCAGTGAGACATGTCTGCTGAACTTCCGCAACGCCGAGGATTACCGCGGCAGGTTCATCGTCCACGTGGGCGGCAACGTCTTCGAGATCTGCGACGATCCGTCCGACCAGCCGGGGCTCTTTGAGGACGACAGCTGGGAGATCGACGGCGAGATGATCGAAGCTGTCCAGATGTATCTTGACTTTGTCAGGGACATCGCCGGAGCAAAGCTGGAGAACGGTTATGTCGCCGTTGAAATGCGCGTCGACTTCTCCGCTTATGTTCCCGGCGGATTCGGTACGGCCGACGTCCTGGCGCTGATCGATGGTCGCGTCTATATCATCGACCTGAAGTATGGCAAGGGTGTCCGTATCGACGCGCTGAACAACCCGCAGGGGATGCTCTACGCCGTCGGCGCACTGAATGAGCTGGGCGTCCTGCTCGAAGGCGACGAGATGATTCAGATCGCCATCGTCCAGCCAAGGCTTGACCACATCAGCGAATGGGAGATCACAACAGGCAAACTGATGGCATGGGCGGAAGAGACGGTCAAGCCAGCCGCCGAGCTTGCCATGACAGACGACGCGCCCTGCATCCCTGGCGACAAACAGTGTCGCTTCTGTAAAGCAAAAGGGCATTGCCTCGCACTGCAGGAGATGGTCATCGAGAACACGATCAGCGGGTTCGACGACGTGACAGGCAAGCCGATCCCTGTCACGGCGGACAGCATGAGCACCGAAGACCGTGCTCAGTTCCTCTCGTGGGCGAAGCTGATGAAAGACACCATCGACGCCGTCGTCGACGAGACGAAAGCCGATATGGAGAAAGGGCTTGTTATCCCCGGCTGGAAGCTGGTCGCCGGTCGCGGCTCACGCATCTGGAACGACGAGGCTGCTGCAGAAAGATCACTCAAGCGCAAGGTCGGCGCTGCAGGTGCCTAGCTCCGCGCAAGCTGATCTCCCCGGCACAGGCCGAGAAGCTGCTCGGGAAGAAAGACGCGATTCTCACTAAATACGTTGAGAAGAAGGAAGGCGCGCCAACCCTGGCACCCGAGGACGATAAGCGCCCAGCTATCGCATTTGACAACCGCGCCCTTGACGGCTTTGACGCCGCCGACGCCGCAGCATAAAACAACACACTATCTATAGGAGATAAGACAAATGGCTGAAACTAATTTCGTAACTTTGAAAAATGTCCGCATATCTTTCCCCCATATCTGGCAGAAAGCTGAATTTGATGGCGAGGAATCGGGCTACGGTGCGACCTTGCTGCTTGACAAAGAAGATCAGGCCGGTGTCATCGAGGCCATCGAGAAGCAGATCAAGACGATGATCAAAGAGAAGCTGAAGCTCAAATCGCTGCCCGATGAGAAGGTCTGCCTGCGCGAAGGCACCGACAAGCGCGAAGAGTACGAGGGCTGCATGTCTCTGTCTGCGAACAGTCGGAAGCGCATCCCCGTTATCAACGCTCGGGGTGATGGTTTCGTCGCCGACGAGGACGACTGCAAGATTTATGCGGGATGTTATGTCAACGCGAAGGTGTCTTTCTGGGCGCAGAAGAATACTTACGGCAAGCGCATCAACTGCCAGCTGGTCGCGGTCCAGTTCAATGGTGACGGTGAAGCCTTCTCTGGTGCCTATGTCGCGCCAGACGTCGCTATCGATGGTTTCGGCGCAGCCACTGGCACCGACGACGACGACTTCCTCGATTAATATCTGAATCGCGCTTGTTATGTCCGACAGGTGGTGCCCTTCCTCCGCCCACCTGTCGGGATTTTTTAATGACTCAACAACTCTCTTCAACCCAAGGAGACATCCATGTCACGCCCCCGCAGAATGACAACCGAACACGTCAAAAGAGAGTGTTCAACACCAGGTTGCACCAATATCGCCAACGTCCCGCTTAGCAAGGCCAATGCAAAAGGTGGCTACTACTGTAAAGAGTGCCGGGCAAAACAAAACAAGCGCTACGCAGGAGCCACGACCACAGACATCGCTCACCATTTCAGCGCCGAAGAGATGGGCGTCAGACAGCTGTCACAGGAAGAGATCGATGCCGTCCGTGACAGCTATCTGCCTCCGATCCCGAAAGACGAAGAGAAGAAGCGCGCGATCTATTACGGTGGCGACGCTGGCTATACAACCTGACCCAGTACCTTTCGGATATTTAAAAGAGAAGAGAAGAGAAGAGAAGAGAAGAGAAGAGAAGAGAAGAGAAGAGAGACAATCATCATGTCACGAGTCATCGACAACAGACCGACGGTCAACCTGGATTTCGAAACATTCTCAGAGAGTGATCTGAAGAAGGTCGGTGCCTGGGTTTACGCAGAGCACGAGAGCACCGAGGTTCTGACCCTGTCCTACCATGTGTCAGACCGCCCCGGCATGATCCAGAGATGGAAGCCAGGGATGGCGTTGCCTCTGTTTGTCACCGACCCGGACAGCTACCAGTTCCGCGCCTGGAACTCCTTCTTCGAGTATTGCGTCTGGCATCACTGCCTTGGCTGGCCGGTCAACAAGATCGATAACTGGTATGACACAATGGCCGACGCTGCTGCGATGTCACTGCCTCTGGCGCTCGGCAAATGTGGTGCCGCTCTCCATCTGCCACAGGACAAGCAGAAGGACAAACGTGGTCGCTACCTGATTCAACGCCTATGCAAACCCAACCGTGGCAAGCGCATCGAAGACCCTGCGCTGCTGCAGGAGCTGTGCGAATACTGCGATCAGGACGTCGTCACCGAGATGGCTATTGCGGCTGAGCTGAACAGGCTGTCAGCCGAAGAGCGCCGGATATGGTTACTCGATCAGCGCATGAACATTAAGGGTGTCACGGTCGACATCGCCAGCGCCAGAGCTGCGATCAAGATCATCGCGAAGGAAACCGTCCGCCTCAACAACGAGGTTGTCACCCTGACAGGCGGCGCTCTGCATAACATGGGAAGCCGCAAGCAGGTCATGGACTATTTCGAGCGTGAAGGTTACCCGCTCGACAGCTACACCAAGGGCTACATCAGAGACCGGCTGCAGGCTGCAGATCTCCCCGCCGATCTGGCGCGTCTGCTTGAGATCCGCCTGCAGACCGGCAAGACCAGCACAGCCAAGTATGAGGCGCTGATCAATATCACCGCCAAGGATGGGCGCGCTCACGGTCTGCTGCAATACCACGCAGCCTCGACGGGACGCTGGGGCGGTCGCCTGTTTCAGCCCCATAATCTGCCACGTCCATCGTTTCATGACACGGACACAGCGATTGACCTGTTTGGCCACTGTGACAACGAACTACTGACGATCTTCTATGGCGACGCAATGGAATGTCTATCGTCCTGTCTCCGGGGGATGCTGACAGCAGCGCCGGGCCAACGCTTCGCCGTCAGCGACTATTCGGCGATCGAAGCCCGTGTCCTAGCCTGGATCGCTGGACAGACCGACGTCCTCGACGTCTTCAGAGGACACGGCAAGATCTATGAGCATACGGCCAGTGGAATCTATAACAAACCGTGGCAGGCTATCGGCAAAGAGAGTATAGAGCGCTTCATCGGCAAGGTCGCGACGTTGGCGCTCGGATATCAAGGTGGCGTCAAAGCCTTCACCAGCATGGCCGAAACCTACGGCGTCGAGATCCCCGAAGACGAGGCGCAGGAGATCGTCACTAACTGGCGGCAGGCCAATGGCAAGATCAAGCGCTTCTGGTATTGCATCGAAGCCGCCGCGATTGAAGCGGTCGAGAACAAAGACAGCGAAGCGAGAAAGACCGCCGAGTACCGCGGCATCAAGTTTCAGGTCGTCGGTCGGCATCTGTACTGCAAGCTCCCGTCAGGGCGGAACCTCTGTTTCCCCTTCGTCCATTTCACCAAAGGGCGATTCAAGGATCAGCAGCTGACTTACTGGGGTGTCGACTCTGTCACGAAAAAATGGGTTCCGATCCAGACCTACGGCGGCAAGCTGACAGAGAACATCGTCCAGGCGATCTCCCGCGACCTGATCGCAGAGGCTCTGCTTAATGTCAGTGACAGGGGGTTCACGCCGCTGATCTCCGTCCACGACGAGATCATCGCCGAAATTTCAACCCCCCTCGCTGACCTCGATGTCTTTAATGAAGAGATGTGCCGCCTACCTTCATGGGCAGAGGGTCTGCCATTGAGGGCGGAAGGGTTCACGGCACAGCGATATCGGAAATAACCAACCACAAGGAGCGAGCATCCATGAGAGCAAATGAACAATATGAAGCCGCGATCAACGCGCTGATACCAATAGCCGAGCGTGAAGCGAAACGGATCATTGACGCCAAAACAACGAAGCGTGGGACTCACCTCAACAAGGACGCCTACAACGGGGCCCTTAGCGCTCAATTTCACATGTCGATGAACCGTCTCGCTGCGGAAGCTGGGCTGCGGAGTCTGACCCCCCTGGTGGCAGGAGATCAACGTGCGTAAAAAGATATTCGTCGTCGAAGCCATCTATGCCCTACCCCTTCCGGTCGGGCAAGAACCGCACCGCTATGTCGTCGGAGTCGCGACGACCCTGAGCAGCGCATCGGAGATGAGCGCAGTCGAAGAGATCTGGCGCGGTGGCGGCAAATATAAATGCGAAGTCAAAGAGTACACCGTGGACGAGATCGGCGATGACAAGCTCGAATTTGTCATGGCCGGTGGCCCCACATGGTGATGTATCGACCCATCCTAATAACAGATAAGGACGACCAGAGATGTCACAGCAAAACCCATTCAGGTATCCCCCGATCCGAGGACTGCACGACATGTCAGCCTGGGATCAGATCCACAAGATCGAAGAAGAGCTGCTCGAAGTCAAACAAGCCATCATCGATAACGACGTCCTGCATGTCAGAGAAGAAATCCTCGATCTGGAGCAGGCTGTCGAGACGCTTGTTCGGAAGTTCCACTCAGGGGCGGAGCTACACGAAAATCGTGTCAGCCTCGTCATTAACAAAAACAGGAGACGCAACTACTATGACCAGTAAAACAATCAGTCAGGAGCAGGTCGAAGCCGCGCTGCGCGAAGCATCGGAGGAATTGATACAGTTCCTCATGGAGAAGAACCGCTCCTACGGAAACTCAGCTATTGAACCTGTCAGGATCTTCTCGCAGGCGTCACCGTTGGAGCAGATCAACGTCCGCATTGACGACAAGCTCAGTCGCATGATCCACGGGTCGTCCTTCCCTGGTGACAATGATGAGCAGGACCTGATGGGTTACTTCATGCTCAAGAAAGCGTGTCAGATCCTGACCAAGAACCGCGCATCGTTTAATCTGGCGCAGGAGATCGCCGAAGGATCAACCCCGTCGATAGTGGATACCGCCAACGTGCTTACCGGGCGTTGCAACAGTAGCCCATTTGCTGGCGATGGAGCGTCGCCAATGACTCACTTTCTCGATGAGGAGAGATGAACCATGATCATGGAAGGATGCAATGCAATGAGCCAAAGAGCCACCGCCGGGGTTGATCCTTCGGCGAACACTACCGCGCCAGCACCGCTGAACGCCCGCGAGATGAATTATGACCAGCTGGTCGAGCGCATCGAGAAAGAGCTGTCAGCGCTGATCTCCGTTGTCACGGACATCGAATGTCGCTTGGAGCGTTTCGCGACACCTGAGTTCTCGAAATCGATTCGGCAAGATATTCACGAGGGCGCCCCCACCAGGGATCCGCAGTGCGTCCCGCCAGCGCTCTTCCCTCTTCTTGAAGCTGCCGACGCCGTCAGCGCAGTTAACGGGCGGATTGGCTTCATCCTCAGCGAGCTGGCGATATGAGTATTAATCCGAATATCAATCTGACGCGCAAAGATCGCAAGACCCTTGTCATGACAGCGATGGCGATAGCGCTGCTGGAGAAGGTCGCTGACAGGCAGACCGACAAGACGACTCGGCGCTTCAACCAGCTCAAGGCTGCGATCAGGTATCTCAAGCGGACCGACAAGACGTTTCCCGGCCGGACGGGCGATTACTTCCTGGGCAAGATGAGGGAGGTCACTGACGAACTGGATCAGGATCTGTCTAGCCTTCAGGCGATCATCGAGAATGAGCACGCTGACATGACAGCACAGGAGAGGAACGACTTCGCCTTACTGGTCGTTACCGAGTTGCTGATCTGCAAAGCCCTCGAACGGCTGTCGCCTTGCGCGTACCATTACAAGCAGAGGAAAGAGAACCTGCACAGCGCCCACTGTCGTATCCAGCTGATCGACGAGTCCTACCCCGGCGACCCCGGCGAGACGTACCTTGGGCATATCGAGACACTGGCCGACGGGATCGACGCCGATCTCGACACGCTGTGTGACAACTAAGGAGAAAAGAGATGCAGGCAAAGTTGAGAGTTTGGTGGATTCCACAGATCCCCGGCAAACCGTTCCGCGTTGATGTGGATTCGGTAAAAGAGGGCGTAAAAATCATGGACACCCTCGCGTCTTACGACCTGTTTCAGCTCGAACACAGAATCAAACCGGACTATTCAAACGCGGGTGGCCTTGAGATGTTCGACCCCAGTGACACCGAAGACAGCCCCGACGGCTCCTGGGTTTCCTGGTACGACGAAGACACATGCGAAGAAGACCCCCGCGAATGGGTAGTCATGAATGAAAGAAGCTGAGATCGAAAAGAAGGTCTGCCAGTATGCGAAGCTGCTCGGCTGGTGGCCGTTGAAGCTGCGTGTCATCGGGGTTGCGGGTGTCCCTGATAGGATGTTCCTCGCCCCCGGTGGCCGCGTCTTCTTCATCGAATTTAAAGCGCCGGGAAAAAAGACCCGCGCTTTGCAAAACGTCATCATCAAGAAGTTAATCGAAATGGGGTTCCATGTATTCATCGTTGACAACATTACTCAAGGAACAAGACTCGTCGAGGCTGTCACTACGCAACTATCAGAACCGGATGGTGCAGTGGATCTGCTCAGTTAAACGCTGCGGCTTGTTCGCCGAGATGGGCTTAGGCAAGACCATCGCCACCCTGACAGCCATCGCCGAACTGATCGCCTCCGGTGAAGTCGAGCGCGTCCTGATCATCGCTCCGAAGCGCGTCGCGCTGAAGACATGGCCGGACGAGATCACCCAGTGGGAGCATGTTTCGTGGCTGACATTCACCCAGCTGACAGGGCTGACACCGAGGAAGCGCCGTGCCGCGCTGCGCGAGACGACCGACATCCACATCATCAACCGTGACACCTTTGTTTGGCTGGTTAACGAACTTGGCGACGCCTGGCCTTACGACATGGTCGTCATCGACGAATTTACATCATTCAAAAATCCTGGCTCGGCGCGCTTTAAGAAGATGCGTAAAGTCGCCCGCTCCTTCGACCGTGTCGTCGGCCTGACAGGATCACCGGCACCGAATGGGCTGCTCAACCTCTGGTCACAGATCTTCGTTCTCGATCTCGGTCAGCGGCTCAGTAAAGCCTATACCAGCTACAAGCAGCGCTACTTCTTCTCTGATTACCACGGGTATAACTGGTATTTGCGCGACGGCTCCGAGGAGAAAATCCACGAGAAGATCGAGGACATCTGCCTGTCGATGAAGGCCGAGGATTATCTCGAAGTCCCCGACGATATCGTCGTTCCTGTCGTCGTCGATCTCGATGCCAAGACACGGAAGCACTACCGCGATATGCAGAAAGAGATGCTGATCGAGCTGGACAACGACGACACCATCACCGCTCTGCAGGAGTCGGTCGTGACACAGAAGCTGACTCAGATCACTAACGGCGTCATCTACAACACCGAGGAGGAGACGATTCACATCCTCCACGACGAGAAGCTGACAGCGTTGGAGACCATCGTCGAAGAAGCCAACGGTATGCCGATCCTCGTCGCCTACAGTCTGACAGCCGACCGCGACCGGATCATCACCAAGTTCGGTGCGACCCATCTCGACAGCGACCCGACGACGATCGACCGCTGGAACCGTGGCGAGATCCCGATGCTCGTCGCCCACCCAGCCAGCTGCGGCCACGGGTTGAACCTGCAGCACGGCAGCAACATCCTGGTCTGGTTCGGCCTGACCTGGGATCTCGAGCTGTACATGCAGATGAACGCCCGGATCGGATCGCTGCGCCAGAAACAGGCGGGGCTTGACCGACCCGGATTCATCTATCAGATTCTCGCGCGCGACACGATTGACGATCAGATCATGGTGCCGCGACTCGAACAGAAGTTCCAAACTGACCGCCGCCTCATGACAGCGCTGCGGGATCATTTGCTGGAAGGAGCGTAAGAGATGAGCGACCACAAAAAGATATGGGGCAGCGGTTATCACGCTGGCGTAGAGGCGACCAGCGGTGCGCGACGATACCCAGACGCAACTGAACGGATGCTTGTCTGGAACCCAGGAACCGACCAAGTAAAATTGATCCCTTGGCCGCCAAACAACAGAGAGCTGACATCGAAGTACAAAATGTCGAGCTTTGCATGTTTAAGTGAATTCCAAGAAAACGGTTTCGAGTGGAGAAAGAAGATGGTTTTCATCGAAGCGACACACCTGATAGTGCGTGACAGAGTACCGGCTGCTGCGGTTCACAACGTACTGAAAGATCTTGCTGAATATCGTGCCGGTTGTGCGAACGATATGCTGGAAGGAGTGTGAGGGGTGGATGCTCTCGCTGTCACAGATAAAGATAACCGGCAGCGCCTTTTGCTGTCCGCGTTGATTTGCTGGTTAGGCGATTTTGGAGGCGATAATGGGGATTACCGGAGGATTTGGTTTTTCGATCGATACACGAACAGGTGTGAGGCGATCTTGGTATGTAGACAGGGAGACAAAGCAGCGACGATGGGCTGATACTGATGGTTTGGTGGATTCAGCTAGATGGAAAGATATCGATTGGGGAGATTGCCCTAACTGCGGTGACAGCGTGCAAGTTTTTACCACAGCTGACGATGGATATTGCCATGACGGAGACAGTGTTCGGTGCATGGACTGCGGGTTTCGGGGTGGCGTGAGCGTCGATGAGGACGGCATCGCATGGGTGCAGGACGCCTATTCATGCGAATCCTTTTTATTAGACAGAAAATAACTCAAAAGTAACGGCTTGAATTGGTAACTGGCACCATGTATTCTATTTGTATGAAAGGCAACATCTACGCCGACAAGTGTCCTTGCTGCGGCGGCAAGATGGTACACGAGGAGCGGAAGAAGAACCTCTTCTGCTCCTCGTGTGGCGCTCCTGCATATAAAGGATACATTGTCAGATTTGGGCGCGAGATCAGCAAGCGGTTCGACAACTATCCCGAGGCCGCTCAATTTCTGTCAGGGTTGCGCTTCAAAGAATCCGAAGGTACCCTCGACGCCAGGGACTACCGCGCCGAGAGTCCTCTCCTGTTCAAGAATCAAATCGACAAGTGGCTGACGATCAAGCAGAAAGAGGTCAGCGCCGAGTCCTATCGTAAATACGTCCGCTTCTCCCGCTACACGAAAGAGATCTGGGGCAAGCGCAATGTCAAGACAATCTCCTTCGGTGACATCCAAGACTTCCTGTTCAGTGACAGATTCACCTCCGACAAATACCGCCACGATGTGAAGTCGTTCCTGAATCACTTCTTCGACTGGGTGTCAGACAGGGAAGACATCAAGAAGCCGAAGATGCCGAAGTTCGGGTTTGAACTCGGCTGGCGTACTGTCACCGACCTTGACACGCAGCAGGCTGTCATCGACGAGGTCTATCGGATCGCGCCTCAAGAGAAGATCGCCTTCGGAATCGAACTGCTCGCCAGCTACACCTCGCTGCGCCCGAGCGATCTGCGCCGTGTCACAGAGGGCGACTACAAGAATGGTGTCGTGACATTCAACAACCCGACCAAGCTCAAGAATAAATTCAAGCTTGTCCGGCTCCTGCCCGAGCATGTCGACCAGTGGGAGGATCTGAAGCGGCGGAATCCAGCTTTCCCGCAGATGCCATTCTTCCGGCACCACCGGCAGAGCGGTGTCACCAATGAGAGCGCCTACGGGAAAGACCTCTTCTATAAATGGTGGAAGAAAGCCTGCGCGAATCTCGGTATCGAAGGGCTGGATCTTTACGGCGGGACACGCCACACGACCACGACAGCTATCGCTGATATGGCGAGTGAAGAGATGGCGAAGAAGGCCAGCGGTCACATGACAAACAAAGCCTTCGAACGCTACTGTCAGTCAGCCAACGAAGCCGGATTCGAAATGGCAAAGATGGTCAGACGTCGCACCCTGTCAGAGAAAAAAGAAAACGACAAATAATGTGCTAATGACTTGCGTATCACACCATATCGAGGTATATTTTTATCACTCCTTTCGATGTTGGATGATGGTACGGCACAGCAAGACCTCCGCGACAGGAAAAGCCCCGGCTCTTAATTGAGCTGGGGCTTTTCCTTTTGGAATTGTACAACCGAGCGCCCGTGTACAACATCCGTACAACAAAAAACGGCTACCTAGATTTGCTAAGTAGCCGTTTTTATTATTGTTTTTTGGTGCCGAAGGGGAGACTCGAACTCCCCGACCCCCGCATGGTTGCGGCGTTTGCGGGGCGGCTGTACAACATTTGTACAACAATAAGTCAGGCCAGTTGGAACGTTTTT
>FUIF01013548.1_pt1 | contig 10593 bp, 8 predicted proteins | sample 1003461 | NCBI WGS metagenome assembly FUIF01 (sample SAMEA80401918, study PRJEB19352) | marine metagenome
GTTGATGAACAAAAAGGTGAATGTACAATGGGGCATATTGTTTTTAAAGATGGATTTTTAAGAGTTCCTATGAATATGCAAAACCTACAAAAACTACTTTCATTATATCATCCTTTAAGAAACAAAATATACGAAGAGTATAGTGCTGTTGAAGAAGCTATAGATGAATTAGAAGATTTAGATTTACAGATAGATGCTATGAATGCTGCGCGCTCTATAGATATTGATCATGCTGAAGCTATTTTAAGAGTAGAAAAAGGTTCTGAAGTAAATAGTATGAGTTCTAAAGAAATTAAAAGAGATTTATTATTGTTTGCAAAAGAAAATGCCGCTATGTTTATTAGTTTAGCTAATGACGAAAAACGTACAGCTTAGAAACTTTGCAATAAAAAGCTCGCGAAGCTGGAATAATAAAATTATCTCAAGATCAAAGACTTTCACATGGGGATCAAACGATAGAAAATTAATGAATGTTCCATTTGACGAAAACCCTTATTCAGCATTTGCTGCGTTCTTAAAAACGGACGAAGGTGTGGAAATTTACAAATCTATAGATAAAAAGCTATAAAAACAAGTGATACTATATATAGGCGGTTACGGCCGCCTTTTTAGTATATTAAAATAAATATAAATGGTAAATATAAATACAGTATATACAACAGTCTTGTACATATTAAACAAAGAACAAAGAGGTTATGTAACTCCATCGGAGTTTAATAGCTTAGCTACTTTAGTTCAAGACGAGATTTTTCAATCATATTTTCCAGATGGTAACCAATTAAATAGGTTTAATCAAAATAATCAACAAAATGATACAGAGTTCTTTAATATGTTTAAAGATACCGCTTATAAACTATATCCTTTTGAAAGAACAGCTTCATTTACTTATAATGCAGGTGCTGGTATCCTAGGTTGGGAATACACAGGCGCTGGAACTATATTTAAATTAGGTGAAATAATATCTACATATAATACAACAAACCCTCAGTATGATTCTATTACTGAGTTAGCTAGTCAAAGTGATTTTTCTAAGATCACAAGATCTGCATTGACAGCTCCAACTATGCAATATCCTTTATGCACGACAGGTACAGGGCCAAACAACTCTGTGCTTATAAAAGTTAGCCCACAACCAAACGTTTTAAACGTAAACGCTTTGTTTACACCGGTAACTCCAGAGTGGAAATTCACTGTTGGGTCACTAGGTCAATACGTATACTCTACTACATCTGTTAACTTTGAGTTAGATATATCAGAGCAAACAAACTTAATAATAGGTATATTAAAATATTGTGGATTGATAATAAACGATCCAACAATAATACAATCAGCTGCTGCAGAAGCTCAAGAGACAGAACAAAATATAAAATCTTAATAAAAAATGGCATTAATAACAGAAACTAACCAACAATATTATCAAGGCGCACAAGGCTTTAGAGGTACTGGTAATGCTCTTACTATTACAACAACTTTTGATACTGATTTAGTTTTTGGTAGTTATGATCCAGCGATTGCTGAATATGCTTTAAATAACTTTAAAATATATACTAGTACTACAGGTTTTCCAGGAAGCTGGAGTGAATATCTTTTAGCTTACACTGTTGTCAACAACGCTATTACATTCACAGCAAATCCTGCTAACAATTTATTTATAGTTGTTCAATTAAAAACATTAGACGGTGGTCAATATGCTAGTACTATAACAGAAGAAGCAATAGGTGATGCTGTTGAAGAGAATTATGGTACATATCAATATGTTAAGTTAAAAGACATTATAGACAACTATATGGTTGGTTACGTAGGTGATGGTAAAATAATACAAAACGCTAAAAAATCTGATGTATTGTTTTTTGCAAAAAGATCTTTACAAGAGTTTAGTTACGATACTTTAAAAAGTATTAAATCACAAGAGCTTACAATACCAGCAAGTTTATCTTTAGTTATACCTCAAGACTATGTTAACTACGTAGCATTGTCATGGATAGATTCTCATGGTATTAAAAGACCTATATATCCGAATAATAACTTAACTATAAATCCTTACGAAAAATTACTACAAGACGATAGAGGTATACCTACACAAGATAACTTTGGTGAAGACTTAGAAGGAACATCGTTAACAGTAGAGAGATGGAAAGAAACAAACGCTAATAGATTATTAAATAATCAAGCTTTAAATGAACTTGATAATTTTGCATACGATGTTTACGGTAATGATTTTGGTTCAGGGCCTTGGAACTGGGGAAGATTATATGGTTTAGATCCTCAGTATTCTAACGTAAACGGTTGGTTTGGTATAAACGAAAGAGATGGTAAGTTTACTTTTTCTAGTAATTTAGCAGATAGATTAATAGTATTAGAATACATATCAGATGGCTTAGCTTACGATTTAGACACTAGAGTGCCTAAAATGGCTGAGGAAGCAATGTATTTAAGCATATCATATAACTTATTAGCAAATAGAGCTAACGTATCAGAAGGTATGGTTGCTAGATTTAAAAAAGACAAAAGAGCTGCATTAAGAAACGCAAAGATAAGATTGTCTAACATAAAACTTGAAGAAATAGTTCAAGTAATGAGAGGTCAGTCTAAATGGATTAAACACTAAAATTTAATGGCACAAGCAAGAAACACTTTTTCTAAAAGTAAAATGAACAAAGATCTCGACGCTAGGTTAATGCGTAGTGATGAGTATAGAGATGCTCGAAATATTCAGGTCAGTAGATCTGAAGGGGCTAATGTAGGTTCTTTAGAAAATGTTCTTGGCAATGAATTATTGTTAAATATTAATACTTTAACAAGCACAAGTAATCAAAAGTGCATTGGATACTTAACTGATGAAATAAATAATTACATTTATTTATTTACAACAAATGATACTTCTACCGCTGGCTTTAACAAACTAGCGCAAAACTTTATAATAAGATATGACACCGTTTCTAATATTGGTATTATATTGGTTAGTGGTGCTTATTTAAATTTTAATATTGGAAATCCTATATATGGTGTTAATTTATTAGAAGATCTTTTATTTTGGACTGACAATAGAAATCAACCAAGAGTTATAAATGTCTTAACAGCGGCTAATGACAATACTTATTACGAAACAGAAGATCAAATATCTGTAGCTAAATATAACCCATATCAACCTATAGAGCTTTGGCAAGAAGTAAGCCCAACAACTAGCCCTGCTAGTTACGAAACCACAATGCAAGACGTTACAACTCCTTACTTGCCTAATGGTGGTAGCGCTGTAAACCCTAGTTCTTTTGCTGGCGGAGCAACTTCTATAGTTGTAAATCAATTTGAAAATAACATATTACCAGACGCAGCTTTAGGTACTGGCTCTTTAATTTCTTATATAGACAATGCTAATAATTTAATTAGCACGGGAGCAAGAGCAGAGTTGTTTGCGTATAACGGAAACCAAACATGGACATTACAAGCTTCTTCAAATTTACCAGCTCTTTCTGCGAACACTACGTTAGTTTTTAATCCTAACCCTTATTACGATGGTCAATTTGCTGGTGATGAAGATTATTTAGAAGACAAATTTGTAAGGTTTTCTTATAGATTTAAGTTTGAAGACAATCAGTATTCTTTATTTGCTCCATTTACACAAATAGCATTTATACCAAAACAAGATGGGTATTTTTTGTATGTAAAAAATGATGCGCAAAATTTTCCAGAAACAACTGATCAAAGTAATACATATAGAAGTACTATAGTAAGTTTTATGGAAAATAAAGCTGATCTTGTAAAGTTAAGAATACCTTTACCTTTTAGCAAAAGTGAACTACTATCAAAATTAAATGTAACTGACATCGATATTTTATATAAAGAATCTAACGGTTTAGCTGTTAAAGTTATAGATACTATTAGTATAACAGAAATAGAAGCGCAAACAGCAGAACCTAATGTTTTCACTTATGATTATATTTCTAAAAAACCATATAAGACATTACCAGAGGATGAACTTACTAGAGTTTACGACAAAATACCAGTAAGAGCTTTTTCACAAGAAATAGCTAGTAATAGAGTTATTTATGGTAATTTTCAAAATCAACATACACCGCCTGACAGTTTAGATTACAGTGTAAATGTTAGTGATAAATCAAATTTTAATTTAAATTTATCTACAGCAACAGCAAATGGAGCCCAAACTGTTGGAGTAGGTGTTGCTATAAATATTCAAAACGAAAGCCCTGCTGGTGGTATAAAAATAGGAGACGTAGCTACAGGTACTGGTATACCTGCTGATGCAATTGTAACTGAAGAAACAGCAACCACAATAAAATTAGACAAAGCTGTATCTTTAGCGAATAACGCGGTTATAAATTTTGCGCCTATCGGCCCTGATACTAATACTGTTACAAAAGTAGAATACCCTAACTCTACTTTAAAGCAAAACAGAAACTATCAAGTTGGAGTTATGTTATCTGATAGATATGGAAGAACTTCTACAGTTTTGTTATCTAGTAATAAAAACGAAATTGTAACTACAGATGGAACTTTTATAGGTGATACTATCTACTCACCTTATTTAGACGAAGGAACAAGACCTGACCAATGGCCTGGAAATTCTTTAAAAGTATTGTTTAATCAAACTATTGGTCCAGCTAATGCTAACCCAGCTACTGGTTGGCCAGGATTATATAGAGGTTTTTTACCTAGCGGCGTACCAAACGGAGACTATAATCCTTTAGGTTGGTATTCATATAAAATTGTTGTAAAACAAACAGAGCAAGAATATTATAATGTTTATTTACCTGGAATAATGGCGGCTTATCCTGAAGATACCGCGTTAGAATTAGGTCAAACGTCACATGCGGTTTTAATAAGTGATAACATAAACAAAATACCTAGAGATTTAAGTGAAGTAGGACCAGACCAAAGACAATTTAGAAGTAGCGTAGGTTTGTTTGGAAGAGTAAACAATGTTGACAACAGTTCAACTACAGCGATAGCAAACACAAATGTTCAATACTATCTTAACAAAAGTGATGATGTTGTTTCTACTATATCTACAATGCAAGATTTATTTGATTATGATCCTGCTCTTCCACCTTTACCTAATTATTTTCCGCAATTTTATTCATACGAATCAAACCCTTTGATTGCTAGAATAAGTACTGAAAAACAAATAGGTCAAAAAGCAACTACTAATTATTCACCTGTTAGCGCAGAGGTTGCTATAAACGCTACTAGCGATGAAATATTATTAAAAAACGTGGTAGGCGTTACTAGTACTATAGCTATAGGAGACTCAGTAACAGGAGGTGGATTACCTTCTGATTTAATAGTTGCCTCACCAGGTTTTACAGCAGCTAACACTGTTGTTTCAACAACTTCTACCTCTGCTAGCACAAGCAACATAGTGGTTGTAGCAAGCGTGACTAATATAGAACCAAACCAATACGTTAGCGCCACTGGTATACCAGAAGGAACAGTAGTTCAAAGTATTGCTGGATCACAAGTAACGTTAAGTAACGTTGTAGATATTGCTAATAGTGTTTCAATATCTTTTCAAACACCAGCGAAAATAAAAGTAAATCAATCAGTTACAGTTTCTTTTGATACGGAAATAACAATAGTAAGTGACGCTACGCCAGGTATACAATATTTAGCTGTTATGGAAACTGAACCCGTAGAAAGTCTTTTAGATATATTTTGGGAAACAACTAGCACTGGTTTAATAAGTGATTTAAATTCCTTAATATTAAACTCTTCAGACGGTGCCGCTAATTTTAGTTCATTTAATACTAGTCCTTTCACAGAAGCCTTAGCGACAACATCGCCAATATTAAATGCTAACTTTACTCTTGAGGATAATTTTGGTGCTGTAATTCCGCCGTCAAATATAACTAGTTTTGTTATTTATTCTGTAGTAAATGGAAACGGCACTAATGTTAATAATTATTTTACATTAAGCAACCCAACTTCTGGGTTTTTTAATATAGTAACTACATCGGCTTATTATAGTAATATATTTTTTGGAAATGACGCTGTTTTAAGAACTTTTACTTTACTTTTAAATCAGTTATAACTAGCGGAAGCAATGTGACGGAAACTTTTTATAATGAAACTGTATCTTTGCAAAACATAGATCCTATTATAACAACAGCTACGCCAGCATCTGGAACTATAATAAAAACGAATAGATACGAACAATCTTTAGCAACATTAGACGGTGTAAATGGTGCGAATAATACTACATTAAGAACTCAAGATTTAACATGGGAGATAGTTAGTGTTTTTGATTTAACTGGATCTTCACCTACAACTGATATAGGGCCAAACGGTACTAATTTAGGTTATTTTACAATACCAAGCAGTGTAGTGTCAAATCAAAAAAGAGCTATACTTACGAATAGTTCAGGTGGTAATATGCCTCCTAATAAATACACGGTAAATTTAAGATTAAGTGATGCTATCGCTAGTGTAAACGCTGTATATACTGTTAATATGGTTATAGAGCCTGATGTCGTTAGAGCTATTACTTGGCAAATAGTTTGCGATGGAGAAACTCAAGCTGATAACTTTCCAGCTGTAGAAATACAAATAACAGACGGATCAGCATCACCTACACAACAGAACGGTTGGTATCTTTTTCCTGTACCTTGGAGCACGCTGGTCAATGTTAACGGTGCTAACATTATTACAATAGACAGAACAAATGCTAGATTAACAAATCCATCAGGCGCAGCATGTCCTTCTTATGGTGATGCTTTCTTTTCACCTACATCAAGCGCTGCTGTTAGGGCTTTATGGACTGCTAGTGACTGCACTTGCTCTAGCGGTAATACAGGTAATATAACAGATATTAGTAATATAGATACAACTGGTTATCAATTTGAAATTGTATAATGGAAATATCTAACAAAATAAGTAATAATTAAATATGGGAGCGATAGTTGAAGTAAAGTATTTTAACTCTTTTGTTTTAAAGAAGACTGTAAAAGAAAGTGACAATACTATCATATGGAACGGTTCTTTTGGTATACCAGCAGCAAAAGGTGGTTATCCTGTAGTTGTTGATAGTGACACAGATGGAAGCACTAACTGGGTTATAGAAGAAGCTAGAATAAGAGGTGGTTATAATAATTTGTCAACTGACAATGGAGCTAAAGCTTATTTAGTAGAAGAAGAACCTAACGCGGTAAGAAGAGGAAATTCTATAATATACTCTGGTATATTTAACTCAAGAACAGGTATAAATAAAACTAATGTATTTTCTGTAGCTGACGATATTACAAAAAGTGCAGATCCTGCAAATGGAACAATACAAAAACTATATGCAGAAGATACTAACTTGACAATATTTCAAGAATTAAAAGTAAGTAGAGCTTTAGTAGATAAGGACGCTATATATAGTGCTGAAGGAAATGCAGCTATTACATCTTCTAATTTAACTATAGGTGTTATACAACCTTATCAAGGTAAATATGGTATAAGTAAAAATCCAGAAAGCTTTGCAGTATATGGCTATAACAAGTATTTTTCTGATAGAAATAACAATGTAATAATGAGGTTATCTAAATCTGGTCTTGATGAAATATCTAGGTTTGGTATGATAGATTATTTTAGAGATGAGTTAAATAATTATCGTGTAAATAAAGTAATAGGTGGTTGGGACATACATAACGACCAGTACGTTGTTAATACGTTAGATGAAAAACTACTTTCTTACAACACTCTTTCTTTTGATGAAACAGTAAAAGGCTGGACTAGCTTTTTTGATTATAACCCTGATCAAATGTTTAGTTTAAGAAATAACTTTTACAGTATTACTAATGAATCTTTATATAGACATTATGCTACTTCTGTAAATAGAGGTAATTTTTACGGAGTTAATTATCGCAGCTCTGTTACATTTATATTAAACGCCGAATCACCTGTTTCTTCTAAAAACTTTAAAACAATAGGTTATGAAGGAAGTAGCGGTTGGCAATTATCTACATTAGTATCTGATGGAACTGGTGATGGATTAAGTCCAGCGTCAGGACAATGGATAACAACAAATGATGAATCAGCTTTAGTATTAAGTTTATTAGAAGGCGAGTACGCTTTTAATTCTAGCGGAATTGCTATACCTAGAGCTAATTATGCTTTAGCACCAGGTAATAATCCTCCTGGTTTTGGCAATGCAAATCCACCAGTACCTAGATATTATGCAGGGTTTAATAGAAAAGAAAATAGATACGTTGCTAATTTAATTAACAACAGTAACGCCACGACAGGAGAAGTATTGTTTGGCTCTGAAATAAGTGGTGTAAAAGGATTTTATGTAACAGGAACTGTAGCGACAGATTTAACTACAAACTTAGGTGGTGAAAAACAATTGTTTTCAGTAATGTCAGACTACGTGATGAACAATGGATATTAAAAAATTAAAAATAAATAAAAATGAGTGTATTAATTGGTAGTGCTATAAGCGCTGGCGCTAGTATTATTGGTGGTATTATCGGTGGTAGTAAAGCTAGAAAAGCTAAAAGAAAAGCGGCGAGAAAGCTTAAAAGAATGAACGCTAAAATGAAAGAGTTAGAGGCTAACAGACAGGAAATAATAAATCCTTACGAAGACATGACTAGTTTAAGCGGCATGATGAGTAATCCTATGGCTAATCTTTCTGTTGCTACACAAGCTACCGATATGCAAATTGAGCAAACTGACATTGCTTTAGCTAATACTTTAGATGCATTAAGAGAATCTGGCGGTGGAGCTGGTGGCGCAACCGCTTTAGCTCAAGCTGCTTTACAGTCTAAGAAAAATGTAGCTGCTGATATAGAAGCACAGGAAAAATCTAACGAAGATAAAAGAGCTGCTGGTGAAGAAAAACTACAACAAGCTCAAATAGCAGAAGCTGAAAGAATGCAAGACGCCGAAGCTATGGGTAAAAAGTTTGTTTATAGCGAAACTGAAAGTAGAGAGATGCAACAATTAAATAGACTACAAAATCAAATAAACACTCAACAAGGTATAAAAGCCCAAGCTTCAGCTGATCAAACATCAGCATTGACAGGGGCAATATCTGGTGTGGCTGGAGCAGCAAGTTCTTATTACAATAACAAGTAGATCATGGAAAATAGAAACATAACAACAAATCTTTTAATTAAACAATTACTGCAAAGTGATAACATGGCTTATGTTCCAGGATATATAGCTTCTCCTGTAGATACTGAATTTAGAGTGTTAGATAAAGCTTACCAAGACACTGGCAAGCAATACGCTAAAATAAAAACAGCTATAGACCAAGGTAAGTGCGGTAATTGTATTGAAGAGAATAACATGTTAATGCAACTTGAAGCAGCACCAAAATTATCATTAGAGTTTTTAGAAAACGTTATGAGTGAATTAAGCGTGGTAGAAACTTCTAACTATGATCCTAATAATTACTTTGGATTTATGGTTGCTAATTGTATTATTTCTGAGAAACCTGGATTTTCTAAAACAGATGGTTACGATGTAATGTTACAGTTATTAGAAAACGGAACACAAGAGTTAACTTTTACAGGACCTGTATTTGATAAACCTTTAGTAATAAATAGCGCAGCTCTTAAAAGCTTATTAGAGTCTGATACTTCTATGGTTGTTGAAACTCCGGATATTAATGTAAGCATGACAGAATTATTAGTAGAGTCTCAATTGTTTGATCCTAAGTCAATAGGTGAAGATAAAAAACTAGGTGCTGATGCTAAAATATTAGAAACTTTTATATTAAAATTTAACGGTGAACCTGATTATGAAATAATTGATTTAGGTAACGGTAAAGGTAGAAATATAATAAGATATGACATGGATAAAATAGAGAAAAAGGTAACTCCTTTTATCAATGCTCAAGTCGCGGGTATATTAAAGCGCCGAGCAAGAAGCTATTGCTGCTTGGAACGTTTATTTATCTAAAGGAACTAGTCAAGAAGAAGACGATCAAATGGTTCAAAATGCTAATGCAGCTGGTGACTCATGGTCATATGAATTAGACTTGCCATTACTTCAAGATAAAAAGTTTTATTTTTAGAAAAGTACAAAGAATATTTTTACAAAAATTACTTAGTTCAGTTTTTAACAAACAAAATACCTAGCGTACAAAAAGACGCCTCTGTATTTGATCTAGAGCAAGCTAGACAAGCTAAAGCTGAAAAACTAATGAGTAGCACTAAATAAATTAAATCAAATGACTAGAGAAGAATATATAAAAGATTTAGTATCTCAAAATATAACTGGTAGAGAAATAGTAGAACTAGCCTCACAGTTTAATGAAGAAGAAGAAGTAAAGACAGACGATGTTGTAGCTCAGGATGCAACTGTAACATCGACCAATCAAAAAGCATCCGAATCTTCGGGTGGCAAATCATTATCAGACGAGGAAAAAGCAACTGCTGCTGCAGAACTAGCAAGCGCTAAACAATTAGTAGAAGATTCTTTATTTGATCAAGAAACTACAGATAAATACGCGGTTGAATCTCAAGAAATATATAATCAATTAAACCAAGACATAAGTGGTTTAACTACTAGAAAAGAAGAAGGGGATATTGTAGCACAACAAGCTTTAGAAGATCAGCAAGCTAGAGGAGATTACGAAGTTCCTAAAGC
>FUIF01017265.1_pt1 | contig 10587 bp, 16 predicted proteins | sample 1003461 | NCBI WGS metagenome assembly FUIF01 (sample SAMEA80401918, study PRJEB19352) | marine metagenome
GCCCACCGGTGGTCACTGGACCGATACAGCACCTACTTCAGTGTCTCCCTGTGTGGTCTGTCATTCGCGACCAAGAGTTGGTGCCTGTCGAGCACAAAGAGGTTGGGTCACGTACGGTCCGCATGTGCGGCAACTGTCGCCGTGCCCGCCTCTCCAGGGTGACCTCACCCGATCCGGAGATCACTCCCAAGGTGGCGTCGTCTGGTGCGGCTATCCAGTCGAGCGACGTGTGTGAGATCACCGGCCGGCTGTTCCGTGTCCGTGGCTCCAAAGGTGACGTGTACACGGTGACGATTCCAACTGACGGGAACACCGGGTCATCATGCACGTGCATGGCTGCCAAGACGCGGCCAGGGGTGATGTGCAAGCATCAAGCGGCAGTGTACTTCCAGATCGACGAAGAATGGAGCCGAATCAGAGGAGTGTTCGCATGAGGGGCCAGTTCAACGACCTCGTCACGCTGTCCGAGATGGCCGAGTACCTGACCGAACGGTTCAACGTCGATCCGCCGATCCGTTACAACGTGCCGTACATGTGGTGGAAGCGGTCGCTCGACGGTGTCCAAATCTCGCATCCGATGCCGCAACACATCGGCGTGTTTGGTGGCAAGCCGACGCCGGTGTGGGAGAAGACTCAGATCGTGCGCTGGTACGCCGAGTGGAATGACATGGAGCCCGAGATGTATCTAGAGACGCATCGAGGGGCCAAGGGTGAGCTGATCGAGCGGGTGATCATATGAGCACGCCAGGATGGGCTCTGTTGGAGTATTCGGTGATCTTCGCCCCGTTAGCCCTCGCCCTCGGTGGGATCGCCTGGGCAGCGACCTCGTGGCTCTCAGAGCGATATGGGTGGGATGACCTTCCACCGATCGGGGACCGATTCGACGACGATGAAGACGAGTCGGATGGCCCAGATCCCTACTAATAGAATGGTATTAATGCCAGGTGTCACGTTCTACAGCCAATTTTTGGCAGACGCTGGCATGACAGGCTGGCATATACACTATTATGCCTGGTCAGCGAGCTGTGATTATTAAATCGCGGACCCCCCTCGATGGCATTCTCGTCATTACCGATGATCACCTATAGTATATGTCATTGAGAGATTCGGGATCGCCACAGCCAAGCAGGAAGGTGACAGATGTCTAATAAGGAACACTATGAACGGAGCGTTCGGGGCTACACCACAAGCCTCGTTCTCCCCCACGAAATGCGAGACAAGCTAGACGCCATCGCTGAAGAAACGATGCTCAACCGATCAGCGCTCATCCGCATCGCCATACGCCGATACATCGAAGACGTCGAAAACCACCAAGTCGGATACCTCGTCGGGAAAGCAACCGCTGAACGCCAGGGAGACACACACTCAATACGCCACGACCTCCCCACCTAACTTCCTCGCTTTCGCACGCTGATACCACTACAGTCAACGGACCCCGAACAGCGCCCAGAAGACCCCAGGAGGGACACCAGTGGCACCCGAGCTTTCTTCCATCGACGGCGGCAAAACCACCCCAGCAACAGCACCACGCAGAAAAATCACCACCTCGTTCCAGATCCCCCAACTCTGGTACGACCGAGTCGAATCCGAAGCGTCACGCCTCTCAACGTCACGCACCAACGTCTACATGCGCGCCCTCGCCGCCTACTTCGAAGCGTTCAGCAAAGGATCCTGGGAAGTCGAAAACGACGACTACGACCCCACCCGCTTCTACACGAAATCAGAAGACGCCAAAGGCCACAGCTACCACGCCCGAGTCAACATCCCGAAACCGTTGGCCGGCGAAATCGCTGAACTGATCTCATCCGGCGCTGTCCCCCAATACCGGTCAGTCGCCGACGTAATCAGAGACGCCGTATATCACCGCGTCAAGCAAATCAGCCGCCTCATCGACGACGGGAAACTCGAACAAGGCGCCGACATGGCGATGCTGCTATCAGAAGAAATCCAACTCGAAGAAGAAGCAGTCCACGCCGAACAACTCATCGACGCCATGCGCAACAACATCAACCGCATGTTCCAACAAGGCACCAAGCCAGACACCATCAAACGAGTGTTGGCCGAACGCGAAGACAAAGCCAACAACGTCGCCGAGTCATACCGCGCCAAGTACCTCGAAGTCATCGCCGACTTCAAGGAGCGGCTCGAAAGAGAATCGAAACCGAAACGGCGACGCAGACGGGATTGACAGCACCCGGCAACCGGTGATACCGTTCCCGTCAACGCCGAGGAAGGAACCCTCTTGTGGCCCACGAATCGTGGACAGTCAGCAACAGCGGCATAGACGAAGACTCGTCGCTCGCTAAGAGAGCTAAGAAACGCCGGGTCGGTCAACGCAACGACAACACCTGGATCGTGTTCGGCGACGAAAAACTCTCCGACGCCTACCCCGAATACCAAGTCACGCTCCCACCCGGCAACACTGTCTACACGTGCGAATGCCACACACACCAATACGGCGAATACAGATCGAAGCGGCTCTGCTCACACGTCATGGCTGTCGTGCTTTACAGAAAAGGTAAGCTTCCCGAAGCCAACCGAGTAGAGCTACACAAGACCACCACGGAAACAACTGGGAAGGCTCCGACTGCCGTGTCTCCGCCTGATGGCTACCAGGCGGAGGTCGACGAGCCACCCAGCGAGTCGGGGGCTCAACTTCCTTCGGCCCCCGACTCGCCGTGGTGGACGGCGAAAACCAACCCCTGAAAGATCCTCCCGAACCACCCGAACTGACCGTCAAACCCGGCCGGCTCATCGCATCGGCCGCAGCCGGCACACTGGACCCATACGAACCGATCCCGATCGACGACCCCAAACTGGGTTACAAGCCTCTGCCCGACAAGTTCACCGAGTTCCGTCCCAACCAGTGGCAAGCCATCGTCGAAGCCATTGAACACCTCGAAAACGGCGTCAAAGTCGTAATGATCTCCGCCCCGACGGGCACCGGCAAGACACTGATCGCTGAAACGATTAGGCGACTGTGGCAGGGCGGCAAACCGACATCGATCGTCTGCACCACCAAAACGCTCCAGGCACAAATCGTCGACGAATTCGACTACGCCAAAGAGATCAAAGGCCGATCGAACTATCCGACCAGCCCACCAGTCACGTTCGCCGACTGCGGCGACTGCACCGGATCACCCGAACTCGAATACAACGACTGCGACTTCTGCACCCAGGGGGCGATGTGTCCCTATCTGCGAGCCAAAGAAGCAGCGGCAGAGGCACCGATGTCGGTACTGAACACCGCCTATTTCCTGAACGCAACCAGGTCACCGAAGTCTGCTTTCCGGGACCGCCGCTTGACTGTGTTCGACGAAGCCGACACGTTGGAAGACCAACTGATGGGGTTCATCGAAATCAAAATCACGCCGAGGCTACGGAAAGACATCGGTGTCGCCACGATGCCGAAGAAGACAGTTGAAGGTGACTGGCAACGCTGGCTGACAGACGAAGTCATGCCTGCCCTGTCGTCGAAGATTAAACAACTCGGCGGCAGAGGTGCCGGTTTGTTCACCGACGCCGACCAAGTGAAACGTCGCCGAGCGATGAAACGGTACGCCGAACTGTACGACCACATCCGGATCGTGTTGAAAGACGACGACCCGTTCGAAGGCTGGGTACTGACCGGCAAAGTGAAATCCAAAGACTCCGACATCACGTTCAAACCGATCCGGGTCGCCGAATACGCCAGAGAACTGCTGTGGCAAAAAGCCGACCAGTTTGTGCTGATGTCCGCCACCATGATCTCCCCTGCACAGATGGCCGAAGACCTCGGGTTGCAGGACCACGAATGGGAAGCCGTCACGTTGGATTCGACGTTCCCGCCCGAGAACCGCACCATCACGCTGACGAACACAGCGTCGCTGACATACAAGACGAAAGCCGAAGCGCAGCCGAAGATCCGCGACGAGATCAACAACATCATGGACTCGAACCCCGGCAGCCGGATCCTGATCCACACCGTCTCGTATGAGTTGACCAGATTCCTCTACGACACGCTGCCGTCAGGTCGACTCCACGCCTACTTCTACAGCCGAGAACGCGAGAAAACGCTGAAACGGTTCCTCGACTCCGAAGACGGTGTGCTGCTAGCGCCGTCGTTTGAACGCGGCGTCGACCTGCCCGGCGAAGACTGCGAAGTGATCGTGATCGCCAAAACCCCATACCCGTTCCTAGGCGACGACCAGATCAAAGCCCGACTGTACGCAAAAGGCGGCAAGTCGTGGTACGCAGTGCAAACCATCAGATCGATCGTCCAAATGACAGGCCGCGGGATGAGGTCAGCGGACGACTGGTGCGACACCTACATCCTCGATTCGCAGTTCAAGCGGCTGCTACGCGACTCTGGCCGGCTAGTTCCCGGCTGGTGGAAAGAAGCGCTGATTAGATCAGAGACCGACCCGAAATACCGGGAGCTGCGAGAGGCTAGGGATTTGCGGCAAAGCGACCGGCTGGAGTCCTGGGTAGCGCCAGCCGGCGGCAGACACAACGACCCGGTGCCCTTCTGATGGCTACCGAATGGCGAGTCGTAGTGAAGACGGTAACTGCCGGTGGCGAACGGTGGCAGAAGTCGTTCACGAAGAAAACCAGAGAGGATGCGGTGGAAGCTCGGGACCGGATGCGAGCGAAGAACGACACACCGTATTGGCGGGCCGCTGAGGTGTGGGTGGAGTGGCGTGAGGTGTCTGATTGGAAGCTGTACTGACACCTGGCATCAAAGTAATAGCTGTTGTGCGCTTGACGGCGCTACACCACGCTGTTATGGTGACAGCACCCTGATGGAAGGAACACAACAGAGTTCGGGTGGCTCCCATGTCTCTTGGTAGTGTACGTCTTCAACGAGACGGCCCTAGCGGGAGCCACCCGACCCTCCATCAACCGAGCTACTAGGAGGTAGCGTGGCAAGAAACAACGCAGCGAACGAAAGCTGGGAAACCGAATCCGGTCTACTAGAGGAATACGAACTCACAGTCGAAGAGGCATTCTTCGGCGAAGTTGAAGACTCTGACACTGGACGCCTTTACCTCTTCCTGCGCGGCACCGCCGTAGACGACGAAGACGAAGAGTATGAGGATTGGGAAGACCGCTACTCCACAGGCAAGAACTGGGAAGTAGTAGACGGCGGTCAGGGTGTCGAAAAACTCTCGGGTCGGCAGAAGTTCCACAATGGGACAGGCATGGGTGTCTTGATCGAGGCGCTTTCGTCCATTGACGACGACACCACGAAACTCCTCCAAGAAAGAGGAAACCCAACCGACGCCTCCATGTTCGTCGGTCTCGTATTGTCACAAGAACGTACCTTCATCAGAGATATCGACACAGATGACGGTCCCTTCCCGTGGCACCTGCCGCTTCCACAGTCAGTCGCCGAAGCAGGTGGCTCAAAAAAAGGTCGCGCCGCTAAGCCGAAACGAACCCGGCCGGCGGCGAACAACAACGGGCTAAGAACCGAGATCATCGAATTCGCGGAGCAGTTCAAACCCGACGAACACGACACGTTCGTCGACGAAGTGCTCGACCCCGAAGTCTTCGACCTCGCTGAAAAGATTATCGCCGACCCCGAACTCCACGCCGACGTGCTGGACGACGAAGGCGAAATCTGGACCGAAGCCCACTAGCACACGAAAGGATTGCGGAGAGAGGGACGACTGGTGGCCGTTTGAGCGCTAAGTCACTGTCTCTCACCAACCCCTCTCTCCGCAACACAACACGAAAGGTGCTAGATGCCGACCGACACCAAACGGCGCCGCTTCACACCACAAACGTTGCACGACTACATCGCCGAATACTTGGACTCCCAAACACAGCTCACAGCAGATGACCGAATAGGCGACCTGCTCAGCCAGCTCGGAGAAGAAGCACTCGACGAAATGCGGCAACGCAACAAGCGACGCAGATGAGAATTCGGAGTGGGGGGCAGGACACATATCAGACAAAGCAACGAGCAAGACGCTGCTGCGGCTGATGCGACGGCCCATGACACTGACCCTGCCCCCCACCCGAACGTAGGAAGGAACAATGACTACCAGACTTGTACGAGGGACAACCCTCTCAGGGCGCCTCACAGCCCACCCGCCAATCACAGCGGGCCAATACTTCAAAGACGACAAGGGAGAATGGATCCAGGTCGAATCGGTCGCCTGGGTCCAACACAACAGCACCGACTGGTCGTTGTACATCGTCGGCCCAGTCGTTGATGAACCCGAAGCCTTCGGATGGATCCAGTGAGCGACAACCGATCGATCGTCTACCACGAAAACGGCAACACCATCTACCGCGCGTCCGCCGTCGGGTCATGCATCAAAGCGCTCGTCGCCGCCGGGCTCGGATACCAAGAACACCGACCAGCCAACACCAGCGATATTCTCGACCTCGCAGCCGAAGAAGGCAACCTCCACGAAGACGCCATCATCGACCGCCTCGCCGCAGACGGCTACCGCTTCGACCCAGCCGCCCAACAAGTCATCGAAATCCGGGTCATCCCCAACGTCTACATCCGCGGCCACATCGACGGCATCGTCAAACCCCCCAAAGCGCAACACCGCAGAGTCTTCGAAGCCAAATCGATGTCCAAAGACCGGTTCAAACGCTGGAAAGCCGGCGGCTTCGACCAATCAGAGTTCTTCCGCTACGCCGTCCAAATCTCCTGCTACATGGAAGCGCTCGGCATGAACGCCGTCTACGCCGTCAAAGACCGCAACTCAGGCGAACTCGACATCCAAGAACTCAAAACTCCGCCCATCGCGTGGGACTACATCAAACGGAAAGTCATCACCGCGCAGCAACACATCCTCAGAGAAAAGCTCCCCGACTGTGTAGCCAGCTCAGGCGAAAAGTACTTCTGCGCGTTCGGGTACCTCCACGACGAAGACTACGGAGAACACGACGACGGCGAAGTCGACCACTCGACCCAAACACTGATCGCCGAATTCGCAGCCGAACACCACAAACTCGGGCAAGAGATCAAACGCCTCGAAGCGCTACAGGACGAGCGACGCGAAATCGGGAAACGGATGCTAAACCTGATCGGCGAACACGGCCCCAAATATGTGTCAGCCGGCGGCTACAAAGTGACCCGCGTCGACTCTTCCCGCAAAGTCGTGCTCGACGAAGACCTCGCACATCAGCTCGGTATCGACGTCGAGAAGCTGAAAGAAGCGAAGGAAGCAGCAACCACGAAACGGTCAATCATCTACCCGAAAGTGACGGTCGACAATGGGGATTAACCGCGGCACCCGACGGGCACCCGAACGCATCCTGCTCTACGGCTCCTACAAAACCGGCAAATCCGGGTCGTGGCTCGACATCGCCCGCGCCTACCACACCAACAACCAGCCCGGCCACTTCTACATCATCGACACCGACTTCGGTGTCCCCAAGATGATCGACGAAGGCTTCGAATGGCTCGAAGACATAGCCACCATCTGGACACCCAGAGACTTCGACGAAATGATGGCAGCATCCAAAGAGATCCGGAAAGCCGCCGGCCCCGACGACTGGACCATCATCGACATGTTGGAACACCCGTGGTCCGAAGCCCAGAACTACTACATCAACAACGTCTACGGCGACGAACCCGAGGACTACTTCATCGAGATGCGGAAAGAAGTCAAAGCCAAAGGCGGAAAGGACGCACGGTCGTATGGCGGGCACGAAGGCATGGACTGGACGTTCATCACCAAGGTGTACAAAGAGTTCGAAATCCCGCTGACAACCAAAGCCCGGTCACACGTGTTCGCCGTCACGTCTGAAAGAAAACTGGACCCGAACCGGGGCGCCGACCCCGACAAAGTGAAACAGTTCAAAACTGCCGGACTGATGGAACCCGTCGGGCAGAAAGGCATCGGCCACCGCTTCGACACCGTCATGCGCGTCACCAGACGGTCATCTGGGATGAGAGAACTCACCATGGTCGGCGACAGAGGCCGCGAAAACCGCATCTGGGCCAACCTGGAAACGAACACCATCCCGATCGGCGACTGGGACGAAGACAACTCAGGGTTCTTCGAATCATACATGGTCGGCATCGCCGGCTGGAGCACCGAAAACACCGAACCGGAACCGGAACGAGAGCGCAAAAAGCCGAGGCGGAGACGCCGCCAATGAACTGCCTCATCGACAACGAAATCTGTCAGGACTGGGGATCGTCGTCATCTGCCGCCCTGTGCGACCGCCACTACGCAAGAGCAAACAGATTGGGTGTCCACCGCCGACTCACCAACAAAGTGTTGCAAGACCTACAGAACTGGATACCCGCAAAAGGAAACCGCCCCCTCGGAAGAGACGTAGAAGCTTTACGACCGATATACGGAATGGACGGACGCCTCATCGTCGAGAAAGGACAGACCGGACGCACCGTACGAGACAACGGCGTGTTCATCGAAATCGACTGGAACTCCACATGACCCCGAAACCGCAGTGTGACCGGAACGGCTGCGGCGAAGAAGCAACCTGTCTCGTGTACTTCCACCTGTACAACGGAAACGAATGGACGTACGCGTGCGACGAACACGCCGAATGGTGGCAGACCCAAACGCATGGGATCCTGAAACCGCTAGCGTCAGCGCCCTGATGCTTGTCTCACCTACTGAACCGCAGAGGCTCAAAGAACTCGGCGAAGTGTCGTCAATCCCCGAGAAGTACGGCGCCGACTTCCTCATCGTCGAAGGCAAAGTCCGGGTCGGGGTGCAACGCAAGAAGTTCCCTGATGACCTGATCGCGTCGATGGCCGACGGCAGGCTGTACGAACAGCTCCCGAAACTCGCCGGCCTGGAAGCCGCCGTGCTGATCTTCGAAGGCTACGGCCGATGGACCGAAGACGGCCACCTCGTGTTCCGCGACTACGGCCAATCGATAACCGTCGGACAGGTCTACGGAATCCTCTACACGATCATGTTCAAGTTCGGGATCCCGAACCTGTGGCTGCGAGACATGAAAGGCACCCAAGCCGCGTTGGAAGTGTTGGAAGGGTGGGCTCGAAAGGACAAACACAACTCGCTGATGACGAGACCTGGCCCACAGAAAGACGCGTGGGGGAAACTATCAGAACGGGCCGAAGCGCAACACATCCTGCAAGGGTTCCCCGGCGTCGGACCCGAACTCGCCGGCCGCGTCATCGACCACTTCGGGGCGGTGCCGCTGTCATGGACACACAGCGTCGAGGAGCTGATGGAAGTACCCGGCATCGGGAAACGGAAAGCGCAACAGATGATCGAAGCACTGGACGTGGTAGAAGATGAGTGACCAACAGACAACCCACTACAACGCGGACCACATCGTGTGGATCAACGACTACGGGAAACGGGGCCACCAACCCATCATCAAAGTCTCCCACGTCACAGCGGGGGACGCAACAGAAGTCTATTACCTGGTGTATCGAAAGACTTGGGTAGTTAGTCTCGGACCTGAGAGGGGTGGCGCCGTTCCGACGACCTCGACGTCAGCGACACAGGACCCGTCTTGTTCTCGACCAAGAAGAAAGCCCTCCGGTTCGCACGAAGAGAGATCAACCGGCGCCGCAAGAAGCATTGGGTCGTCGACTACATCCCCGGAAAGAACACGATCGAATGATCGGATACATCACGACTCGTCCTGGCGCGTGGCGCCACTGCGACAACTGTCACGCGCAGGGCTGGTTCACGATCCCCGACCCTACCGACGAAGACGAAGTGTTGAAAATCTGGTGTGATGAATGCAACGGTCGAGGCGGCTGGCACGTGCCTCCCGCAGCAACAACCGACACCGCCCAAAGCGACGGCGACGAACACAATGGACATGGACCCAGACGACTGAAAGAGCCGAGAGTGCCTGACTATCTCAACGCTGCAATCAAAGCGAAAACAGTCGACCAGCGCCGCAACTTCCTGCGCCTCCACATCGACTCTTGCACCGCCTGCCCGCTCGCCGACACCCGAACAAACGCTGTACCGTGGAACGGCAACCCCGACTCGCCGATAGCGTTCGTCGGGGAAGCACCCGGCGCCAACGAAGACAAACAAGGCGAACCGTTCGTCGGCCGCTCCGGCGACATGCTCAACCGGTGGATCGAAAAAAGCCGGCACCCAAATCGGGGAAACATTGAACCGGACCGACGTGATGGTGCTTAACACAGTCTGTTGCCGCCCACCCGACAACCGTGACCCGTCCAAAGACGAAAAGGCAGCGTGCCGCAACAACTTCGATATGCAGCTCGACCTATCTGACGCATGGGTCGTAGTTTTGCTCGGCCGGCAGGCACTCAACTCGATCCACCCCGGCAAAATCTCCGACGTCCGCGGCGAACCCTTCTGGAAAGACGGCCGCATCTGGGTACCGACCTTCCACCCCGCCTATGTGCTACGCAACCGCAAAGCCGAACCGATCGTCGTCGGGGACATCACGTTGGCGCTCCAAATCGCGTTCGGGAAACTGTGGTGGGAGCCAGCCAACTACCGAGAGGCGACACTTTCTGACACCGACCGGTCCGTTGCCGACATGTTGGCCGAATACGGATGGGCCAAATACAGGTCCGAAACCCTCGAAGACGAAATCGTTGTCGTCGTCGACGACGCACAGATAGTTCCACGTGCCTATGCTGACCTCCCC
>FUIF01007018.1_pt1 | contig 10583 bp, 25 predicted proteins | sample 1003461 | NCBI WGS metagenome assembly FUIF01 (sample SAMEA80401918, study PRJEB19352) | marine metagenome
AAACGCTGTTTTGCCATGTTGGTACACCCATGTTGCTGTAGGACTCATTTCGATGCTTACACGCTTGTTATTACGCCAGTAGGCTTGCTGCTGGCATCGTATTAGCTGTGTCAATACCGCATCGTGATTCCCTTTGCAGTGCCTAATAATGACCTTAGAGAACCGCTTTAACGATTCCTCGACCATAAACGACATAACTTCCAGCCCAACTAACACAATATTCTCTAATCTGCCATCACAATCGACTGGCGTACCCTTTGTAGTCGTCCCAGTGTAGGTATCTGAGTGAAAATAATCGCCAAGCTGGTTAATTATCAGCGTTTCACAGTCAGGTGCGTTGTTCATCAACCGCATGAACACATCTTTGTGTCTATCGGCAGCAATTTGGCAGTCATAATCTTCGCCTGACACGCTTTTTTCTGCATACATACCAAAATGGGCATCACCAATGTTAATAACGGCTAATTCTTGATCTTTTTTCTTCTTTTTAGGCTTAGGTACTGGCGGGACTTTCTTTCATGGTCTTTTAAGAACTCGGCTAACGCTCTTTTTATCTCCTCGGCTTGATCTTCTTGGCTCATTGAAGATTTAACCCATTGAACCCGTACATTGCCCTCTTGGTCGTACAAGGTGCTCACACCCTTGGCTACAAAGCCTTCAGGAACCGTTCTAGTCATATTATGCTCAGGCGACCAGCCTCTCTTAGCTGCGTTTTTTCTAACCGTTGCAAGTGTTCTTTGCAAGCTACGCAGATTCATATCTAACTCTTTAGCTGCGGTCGTATTATTTCCATGCTTAATACAAGCTGTGACTATTCTACGCTGAGAATCGCTCTCGCAATACTGTAATAGAGATTCCATTTCACTCTTCCTCGTTTCCAATCATCGACTCAACCATTAGAGAGTTGCACATTGATGAGACTGCTTCGATGTAAGACTTAGCGACACAGTAGCTACCGATGTTATCAGGATCTAAACCATGAATAAGTTTAATCTTATTAACAACATCATCATTATTATCAGTGCCAACCGCTAACACAAGAAATTGCTGGCAGTCAAACTCATCTTCTTGATTGTGTTTTAGCAGCTCAAGCAATACTTCGTTAAAGCCTTCAAGGTTTTCCTTTTTAACTAAACTATTAAAATCTATTACTTTTCCCATGACATCCTCACTTAATTTTTTTAGGGTTTGCGTTCCATCTATCAGGCCAAGCTGGGCAAGGCCATCCTTTTTCTGATAACCATCGATGTAAAATGTTGTAAATGTCGTTATGCTCGTCTATTGCTAAGTTTTCAGTTAGTGCTTTTTTGACTACAACCTGCTGGAGTGGTCGCCAAAGATTTTCCTTAGCTGTTTCCAGATTCCAGGGGCGTTCAACACCCTCCTTCATAGCGGCCAAAACAACCCTTTGATCAAGCCCTGCGGCATTTAATTCTTCAGCTAGTAATCTTAGCCATAAATGAAAAGCGTTCCTCTGAGCGTCAGTTTTAGCCTTTTTTGAGCCATTTATGGGTGTTATCGTCACCATGTAGCCATCTTTGCAGTATTCAATAGGCGCATTGAGTATTGCTGAGTGTAATTGACCCTTCTCTGCGACTTTAAACTCTATCATCGTTACCACCACGCAGGTAATACAAGAACCCTTCCGAGCATTGCGTACAGCCTAGCTCCTCCTCTGACAGTGAAGTGCCCTCAGCTCTACGCCTTACAAACTTCTCAACCTCTTGACGATGAACGCCAACTGCCTCGGCAATCTCTGTATAAGTGAGCTCGGTATGATCTAACAACTTGATCATTTTGCGTTCCATTCCATCACTTAATTTCATAATCCCTCCTCCTTAATTACACGCTTGACGTAATCAGCATCAACGCCACAAACCTCTGCGTGCCACAAATCACCACGCAAGTAACCTGCTGCGTTATTGATTAGTTTTCTTTCTTCCTCGCTGGGACTTCGCATCATTACCTGGTCCCAATTGTGCACATCAATCAACGCTAACTCGATAACTGATAGCATTAACTTTTTCTCTCCCGACACCCAAGAGTCTGATTCTTGATCGTATCCAAACAGCGGAGCCAAGCGTTTAACGACATTATGAATTTTAATAAAATTATTACGCCATTTAAGATTTTTAGTCTTACCTGCTCGGCTCTGTGTTGTCATAGTTTCAATTTACCGTTCCATAGTTGCGTTACGATTTTCGCCTTGCGGCTACCCATATCTAGCGAGTTTAAATGCCAACCATGAACATTGGAAGCCCTAGACAAAGGAGCGCCATAAACCAATCCTCCATGTTCCATTGATCGCAGCATCTTCCCAATATCACTAGGTCTTTTATCCAGAAAGTGTGCAAGCTCTTTTGCAGTGCGGCCTGGACAATCTTTAACTAAATATAAAAGCGCCTTTCTAATTGGCGATTTCATTTCTCTTTCATAACTTTCTTTGTGTGCGTTAGTAATCATCGACAGTACCCTCTAACGGCATCGCTTTGCCTTCTCTACTTGTAAATTGCATACTGTCCTTGTGGAAGTATAGTCCAAAATCTAATTCTGTGCCGTCTTGTCTATTTTTAACAAGTTTAAGAAAAACATCTGGCTGATTAATAAACTTTTCATCGTGCGGTAAATTATTTTCACGCAAGGCTAATGCTTTTTCTCTTTGCTTATTTCTAAACACTACAAAAACTTTATCCGCTAAGTCTGCAATCTCACCTGCGCCTCGTATACTAAACTTTCCAACCTGCTCATTCTCATCACTGCCTTTTCTCATGTGGCAAACAAGGTGAATGTGCATTCTGTGCATCTTTGCTGCGGCTCGCAACTGATTAACAAACTCTGCCTGAGCACTGTAATCTTCTCGACCAACGCCACACATAGTTAAGCTGTCGATTACAAGGTGATCAATATCAAGCTCTGACCCTGCGTAATGTACAAGGCCAAGTACACGTTCCTGTGGGACTTTATCTAAACAGTCATAGATATGTCCTACATCCTTCATTCGATCCAACCAACCTAATGCAAACTCTTTTGACGGAGCACAACCTGCTGCTTGACTGCACATCCACTGCAAGGTTTCTTCAGGCTTCATCTCCATTGACGCAACCAATACTCTGCGACCTCTAGCCATCAGCCAAGTCATAATCTGGCTGCACATCAATGTTTTACCATGCCCGTTAATGCCTGACCAGATACTCATCTCGCCCTCACCTAACCTCACTGCGTTGTGAGTTTTAGACCAAGGTAGCTTATCGCCAACAAGACCATAGCCCTGCGTCATTCTTTTGACTAACCTATCGCCATAGGAATCAAAACTGCCAATTTCTTGACTCTCCTGATGCCCTATAAAGCTAAGTAACTCCTTATCGCTAATATCAATCTTTTGCATTTCTCTCTCCTAATGTTTTCCATGCTTTTGCTGCTGTCTGCGGAACAACAGCATTACCTAAAAGTCTAATTCTGTCCACCCTATCGGCACACCCATCAACCACTCTACCCACTCTGGGTTCAGGCAGCCACTCGGCTTGTCTGGGTCTTTCACCTTCGCACATAGGTAGCTCTTGTTGTCCATATGCACTTGGCTCTTGCTTCCCACCGGTCCGCAATCCTTGTACTCGCTGGCTCTCGGTGTCGGCCAAGTCTGCGGTGGTATCTCCACTGCGGGGGGGTTCAACTCCTCCACAGAGCAGTTGTTCGCCGCAGCTCTCGCCTCGTTCACCGCCCTCACCATATCGGGGTTCACTTGTTCGCGCAGGTTGCCTGGTCGGACTCTGTTCTTCCGCTGACCTCCCTGTATCAGCCTTTTCATCGCCTCCTCGCTCCGCTGTGGCAAATAGTCCATCGTGTTTGGCGTTGCCCATGATAAACACTCGCTTTCGCTGGTGCGGTGCGCCGACTTCACGCGCTGAGAATATTCCCCACGTTGTTCTGTAACCATCTTCTTCCAAGTCGCTGATGACTGTGGACAGTCCAAGCGATATGTGTCCTTCGACATTCTCGAAAAAGCATCTATTTGGTCTAATGGTTTTAACATGCTCTCTGATTGTCGGCCACAAGTGTCTGGGATCATCTTCTCCTTTTCGCTGTCCTGCTGCTGAGAACGGCTGGCAAGGATAGCCGCCAGTGATAATGTCAACTGCTCCTCGAAATAAGTGTGCTGGGAAGGTTTTAAGATCCGTCCAAATAGGTGCGGGATCCAACTGACCCGATTCCATCTTAGCGACCAGGTTCGCAATAGCGAAGGCTTCGATCTCCACATAAGCGATGACTCGATGCTTGACTCCAGCAAGGTCAAGTCCTCTTTCGACTCCACCGTATCCGCTACAAAAGCTGATGACAGTTGGTAGTTCTTCGGTAGTACCCACATTACTCTCTCCTGTGTCAAGGACACATAACACGTTTAATTGTCCGATGATTGAATTCTCTAAACTTTCATGGAATACTCAATCGGTAATTTAATTAAAAATAGTTTTCTTACCGGTAATTTAATTAAAAATAGTTTTCTTACCGATTTATACCCATATATTTTCTGTTGGTGCACTTGTATCACCTTTCCTAATCGTCAACACATCCCATTTTTCCCTCAACTTCGCAGGGGATAGGATGTTTGACTTCCAGAAACTATCGCTATTGGCAAATCTGAATAAATCCATAATGTCGAAATGCGTATGACCATCTGATTCACGCATAAGACGTATAGTATTTGCCCAAGTTTCCATTGATGGTTTTTTGTGCTTTGGATTCAACGCAAGAAGCAAGTTATAGATGCTTTCTGCCGTTTCTAAATCACCACTTTCCCAGCGTAGGTTCTTTTTAGGTTTAGTTTTAGGTTTAGGTACTAAATCTAGTACTGGTTGTGGTACTAAATTTGCTACCACCCCAGTAGAAATATTAGTACTACCCATATGAATCGTGTACCAGTTAGAAGAGCCTGTGACTTTCTTGCGACTGATCAATCCTAAGTCATTTAACCCCTTTAGCGATTTGAGTACCGTTGCCCTAGCGAGTGATGTTTTCCTGCAAATATAATTCACACTGGGATTGCACTGACCTGTATCTGCATTGTGGCAATCTGACAAGCAAAGAAGGACAAGCTTCTCCGATGAAGGCACTTCTACCTCCCAAGCCCAGAATGTCGCTCTAGCGCTCAATGAGAGCCTCTCAGAGCCATAAACGATTCCATCTCTGTCTTCTTATCCTCTTTGCTCTGCTTCTTACCGTTCTTGCGTTGCTGATCAGAGATATGCAGGACAAATTCGTGATAATCATTATCTTTATGTGGCTTCTTGCGGTAACTTTCTTGTCGATAGCTATCATCAGGAAACAAACTAACCATAGAAATACCAACCGAATCACAAACTTCTTCTACTGAGCAACCTGCCCAGCAATGAATTAATGTATTCCCAGATGCGCCAACATCAACCTGTAAAGATGGGCTTGAGTCATCGTGTGCAGGACAACAAGCAATCCATGACTGCTGATGATCTCTGCGTGGTTTAACCTCTTTAACCATAGCTAACTTAGCGATTAGGCGTTCGACTGACATAATTCACCTCGTAGCTCCTTGATTAGTTTATACTCCCGTAGTCGCTGCTCAGGCACTTCTTCCTTCCACTGGTAGACAGCCTGGACTTTGATGCCAAAGTATTCTGCCACATCATTGGGAGAACCAAAAAAACTTACAATGTCTTCGTAACTTGCTTTCATAAATACCTCTCTGTTGTTGGAGATTGAAATCTAGCTTACAAGATAGGATTTAGCAAGAACTTTTTACATTACAAAAAATTAATTTGTTTTTGCGTATAGTTGTACTATGATTAACATTCAATTTCTTGAGGAGGAAAATTGCATGAACAACATCCCAGACAACCCCGCACGAGTAGCACCACCAGAACCGCCAGCTAAAGTAAATATAGATGCGATCAAGTATGATCTTCTTGATGCTTACTTAGATCCTGATATTCACGATGGCCAATTACATCAAGAGCTAGAAACCTACATTATCGAGAACGGCCTAGTCCATCACTGGATGCGTAAGCTGTACACTCGTGAAGCTGACCAAGTGCAGCTTGATATGCAGGACATTCTTAAATCATTTGTATCAGACTATGTGGAGCGTGTGCTATGAAAACTAAAGAATTGGCAGATCAACAAGGTTACTTAATCCAATCATCTCCAGGTGATGCACAATCGCAAATAGCTTGGGAGGGCTTTCTTGAAGCAGAGCTTATGTCTAACATGGCTAACTACGCTAGAGAAGAAGGCTATCCTAACGGTTACGAGTTTAGCAAAGCTATGGAAGCGATGGCCTACGAAGTGTGGAAGCTAGTAAACGAGAAGTATAGCGATGAGGTTCCGTTCTAATGGCTATGTATACTTGTGATAACTGTAATGAATTAAAAGACGATGACTGGTCGCCTTGCTCTGATACTAAAACGATGGACTGGGTTTGCGAAGACTGCTTGCCAGATGTTGAGGAAGAAGAAAATGGATAAGATAATAATTCCTAAAGCTGCAATCAGGGAGTTTAATGAGAAGTATGGCAAATACTTACCGCAGCCTAAACCTAGTGCGCCAGTGATTGATGAAGACGCAATGTATTTAAAGTATATGATGGGAGAGACTAATGAAGAAAAGTGAACAGGTAGATAAGTTAGCAGCAGCATTGTGCAAGGCACAGGCAGAGATGGGTGGTGCAGTTAAAGACGCTAAGAATCCGTTCTTTAAATCATCCTACGCTGACCTAACGTCAGTTATTAAAGCGATCAAAGAGCCATTCGCTAATAATGGTTTGTCTTATTCGCAGTTCCCAGTAACATCCGAAGGTGGTGGTGGAGTAGGCGTAGTAACAGTTCTACTGCACTCATCTGGTCAGTGGATAGAGTCAGAGTTCTATTTACCACTTGCTAAGAAGGATCCGCAAGGCGGTGGTAGTGCAATAACCTACGCCAGACGTTATGCGTTACAAGCAATGGCAGGAATCCCTACAGCCGATGACGATGCTGAGGCTGCGATGATGCGGGGAAAGCCAGTTGAGAAGTCCAGAGAAGAGCTGTGTGCTGAAGCAGTAGAAGCTCACATTGATTCTCTACAGTACATTCGCAAAGTGTTAAGCGATCCTACTGATGACAATATCGCACTAGCCAGAGAAGCCTTTGGTGAGATACCAGAGGACGATCAAAGAGCTATGTGGGTAGCACCAAGTAAATGTAATACTGCATTTCTAACAACTGAAGAAAGAAGACTAATTAAAGGAGCATAATTATGAGTGATGAAGTTGGCGGTTATTTATTAATGTTTACAGTATTGGCGTGTATGGTGGCTTGGGTTACACATATAATCCATTGCCTAGTGTATGCAAAATACTTACTCCTCATTGCTGGCGGGTTTATATTCCCAGTAGGAGTGATTCATGGGGTTGGTATATGGTTTGGTGCTGGTTGGTGATGCTATGGACTTAGAAGACGTTAAGATAGTAGCATTAGCAGTAATAAGTTGCTGGCTGTTTCTACAAGTAGTAGAGATGGTGTCCAGCTAAGGTGTCATAAAGGTCGCTAAACACCTCCTCCTTCGCTAGTTGGTTGGCCTGGTGCAAGTTTAGCAGTCAACTATTCTTTTAATTAACTAGAGTGAGAAACATTATGAGTGAATATGATAATACAAACCGAGGCGCAATCTGGAAGAACGAAGATCGCAAGTCAGATAAGCATCCGCAATACAAGGGTAGCATCAATGTAGGTGGTGTTGAATACTGGTTGAGTGCATGGGTAGGTAACAAAGACAATCCCAAGGCTCCTGCGTTAAGTTTTAGCGTACAGGCTAAGGAAGAGCAAGCAAAACCTAAAGCTGCTCCTGCAACGGCAGACGACTTCGATGACGATATGCCTTTCTAGTTTACTTAAAGGGTTATGGTGCTGACCTTAAAGAGAGCACCACCTAATCTATAGGAGGTTAATATGAACTCGATAAAGTCTTGCCCTACTTGTGGTTACGCTTGTAGTGCAGTACGCAACACTAATGGCGATGTGTTAGGATATTTCTGTAATCTAGTCGTTGATGGCGCTTGTGATTACATAGATGTTAAATCAAGCATTGAATACGAGATCGAGAATAAACATGGCAGCGAAAAAGAAAACCAAAAAGGCTAAGACTGCTCCGCAGTTACGCAAGGAAGCCCTTAAAGCTATCCAGAAGCTTGTTAGACTTAAAGCGGCTGATGATAATGGTTACTGTACTTGCGTTAGTTGTGGCGTTACCAAGAAGTGGAATGATGGGATGCAGGGCGGTCACTTTATTCCAAAAGGTTCTAGTAGCTACTGGGCCTTAGTCGAAGAAAATATACATCCACAATGCGTTTACTGTAACCAGTTCGGTATGTCGCATGGAATAGCAGCACAGCAGTACACCCTGTATATGCAGGAGATGTATGGCGAGGATTATGTTGACCAGATGCTTGCTGACGCTAAGAAGCCTATAAAGATATATGCTGCTGACTATAGAGAGATGATTGAAGAATTTAACGAAAACATTACATTCCAATTAAAGAGGATAGGTGGATGAACACAATGCTAACTTACACGATAGAAGGCTATGAAGATGGTCAATCTATGGATGTAGAGGTTTTAAGTGAAGATAAGATTGTTAATATCCATGTTCATGGTTGGAATAGCTCACTTAGCTTTTGCTTAGATAAAGCAGATGCTATCAGGGATCTTGGCAACCTTCTTGTCGAGGCATCATCTGTGGCAGAATAGCCACTTACCTCAATGGCAAAACCAGCCTGAATGTGTAAAAATCTGTAAAAACATACACACAAGGCTAAATTATGCGCTATTTGCTAATTTTGCTGCTCTTAGCGTCCTCCTCTGTAAGTTCTTCCGAAGCAACTGTAGGCGATTTTGGCTCTAACCAGCAAGCAGAAACCATAACTTCGACTACAGAAACCGTTGTAAATCAAAAGGGTACGCCAGTTACAACTGCGGTAAGCCCTTCTGCACCCTCATATAATCAAGATGTCTGTGTCGTATCTAGCGGCAGAGGTATGCAAACCCTGCACATAGGCTTGAGCTTTGGTGCAACGACATCAGATCCAGTTTGCGAGATGCTAAAGCTATCCAGGCAGCTAGAGAAGCTAGGCTTGAAAGTAGCAGCTACTAGCGTCTTATGTAATGATCCCAGAGTATTCCACGCGATGCTAAACGCATCCACACCATGCCCAATCAAAGGAAAAATAGGCGATGCTGCACTCCAATACTATGAAGAAAACCCTGATACTGTTCCTGATGCTCCTAGCGTCCACAAGCGTAAAGAGCCAGGAGAACGACTACGATATGACCGATCTCGCAAACGCTACGTCAGATATTAACTTTATGATTGGTGAGAGCATAGCTGAGTTCTCATCCTGGACACAGCAAACCATGCTAGATGGTAATACAGTCATTCACAACCTTGCGGATGATACCCAATACATCCTAACGCCAGATCAAATGGACAACTTCAACCAAGCGTATGCTGATGGTCTAGCAAATAGCACCCCAGAGGCTCTTACAGCCGTTCTCCTGAACGATATGATTGACCTTGAGCAATCTATCTACGAAGGGGAGAAAGAGGCACTAACGGACGCTGCAAAGGAGATTGCGGCAGTTACAGAGATAGCTGACAAGCTAGTTAATGGTGATCAGCAGACTAAGATCAACGCAGAGCAGTACGCTACAGACAATGACTTGCGAGCCATCAAGGAATCTAGCCGCCAGAATTTCAATACATCTATCTCAGGTATGCTAGAGGCCAGTATCACTAAGAATATGATTGAAGGGTATGCTCAGGACTCAGTGGTGATTGATGTTATTGCAGACGCATTTATGTCCACAAACACTGTGATGGACTTCTTTATGAATACTGCGGTATCTATTGATCAATTAGTACCCACACAACTTAATTTAGACTGGGATCAGCACTCTGTTGGAGTGAATAGCTTTATGTACGAAGTTTATTCAAATGATCCACAACAAACATTGGAGATGACACCACGATGAAGCCAGAACAGGTAGCACTATGGATTGGTATCGCCAGCTCTATTGGCGGTGCAGCAGTAGGATATGGTACGCTAACAGAGAAGGTAGCAGCATTGGAATCAGGTACTGATGCAACACATTTAGAATCGCGATTAACAAAACTAGAAGTGAGGATTGAAGACAATGACATTGGAACCATTGGTAAAGAAATTCAACAGTTGCGCGGAGAGCTTGAAAAGCTTTCTGACAAAGTGTCGAGCATTCGTGTCCCGTCAACAGGAGCGATTAAATCAGACATTAGAGTCCTTGAAAACAAAGTGGTCGATATTCAAGACCGACTTAAAGATCTTGATAGCGCACTTAAAGAAGTAGGAAAGCCTAGCAACCCACTACAGAGGTAATCATGGATCTTGATAAATACCCGATGGTAAGAGTTACTTGGTATGATGCTCAGGAAGGGGAGACTGGTTGGCTAGATATTGAGATGTGCATAAACACGCCACTAGCGGTTTGTCAGACTGTAGGTTGGTTAGTTGAGAATAATGATAAGAAGCTAACCCTTATGACAACTGT
>FUIF01007220.1_pt1 | contig 10582 bp, 4 predicted proteins | sample 1003461 | NCBI WGS metagenome assembly FUIF01 (sample SAMEA80401918, study PRJEB19352) | marine metagenome
CAAGTTCCCTGACGGAGAAGATGATGTTCGCGAATGGCTAGAGGGTAAAGCTCAGGATGAAACGCTGAAGCGGCAGATTGTTAGGCAGTATGCCCTTGACGAGGAAAATGAAACGCCAGTCGAGGATCTTGTTACTAAGCAAGAAAACGCGCCATTCGTAAATGATGCGTTAGAGGATTTCTATGAGAAAGGTTTAGCTTCCTACAGGACTCACTCAGGCGGTCCGAAGACCCCAACTAAAACGCAAGAGGCTACTGCAAGACAGAAAAACCAAGCATTAGCGCTTAATTCTTTGATTGAATCTATTACTCCGCTGCAAGAAACTATTACTGTAGCCCCTAGCATGGCTGGTGGTGATGGCTTCTCTGAGATGAGGGAGAGCATTTCTTTCTTGGCTAATGAGATTGATGGCGACTTAGACATCACTCCGTTCCTGCCTGACTCTCTCACGAAAACATCTATAGACAATCCTAGAGCTGACGAACAAGGTCAACCAGAAAGCATATTGGTTGACTCAGATGTACTCAAAACTCCTTCATCTATAGCTGTCACAGCGGATGGGCTCTTAATCCTATCTGGGCTTGGAAATCACGAAGGTCAATCTATAGGAGAAGTTGTTATTGACCCCAACACCCCAGATGGTAGAAAGGCCGTTGGTTCGTTGAGCGGACTGTTTAGAGATGCTTATGGCGTTTCATTCAATGAGTTCTTGAGATCATTGAACATGAACTTTGAGGTTCCTGAAACAGCCGCAGACCAAACGTTTGATGTAAACGGATATAAACAACAGCAATGAACGAGCAGTATCTAAGAGGACTTCATGGACACCTTAACATCGAAGACGATTATGAAACCTGGGTTGGGGGCTGTAGCCGACAACGACGAATACCTAAGGGGGCTTCACAATCACATTGGGGTTGACGATGATTATGATACCTGGTACTCATCTGTGTGGGGCCAGGCTCCAGAGCCATTAAAAAAAAGAATTCGAGCCTGCTTCAATGGAGGCTTTCTTGGCTTTTACGCCTACATCGGCTCAAGCCGATACAGATTTGGGATTCTCTTTGGAGAGAGATCCTGAAGATCCATTCAGGTTTTTATCTCAGGACGAGAAAGAGCTAGCCGAAGCCGCTGACTTTTACAATTCTGTTGACCCAATAACTGGAGGGAAGATCTCCACGGCTATTGCGCCTCAGATGGCTACTAGAGAGTCCGCTGAGGTTTTGGAGTTGCAGAGGGAAACACAGGCAGAGCAAGAGAAAAAGAACAAGACAGACTTGCTGAGGCTATTGCTGATCAGTATGAGGGCAGAGCCTTGTATGGACCGATTGGCAATACGTTTCTTGAAGGTGTTGACGGAATGGTTACAAACATCCGAAACAGCATTGGGTCTAGAACCGTAGCTAGAAAGGATCTTTTCGGTAGTTCATATGAGGCAGATCAGCTCAACAAACTTATCGAAGAGTCAAGAAAGGACCAAGAAGCAGAGAAGACTGCACAGAAGGTTCTGGCTGGAGGCAGCATCGAAAACATTGACAAAGGTATTCTTGAGAACTTCATAGAGGGTAACATCGATGATGGTTTTGCTAGCCTTTTTGTTGATGGTATATATGCAGCGATAGACGCACCCAGAACCGCCTTACCGTTTATTACTGGTCCACTCGGTGGTGGTTTGTTTACTGGACTTACCTCAGCTTCTGTTGAGTACTCTAGGTTAATGTCAGACCCTACGATCAGCAAGCAGGAGAGGATGTCTCACGCCATGATGAATGGTCTGATAGAGGGTGTTTTGGCAGGTACGTTTGGTGCAGCATCCCTTGGTGCTCAAGCTGTATTTCAAAAGTTAGGGTCCGAAGTATTCAGGAAGTCTGCGGCTACAACGGCTCGCAAAGCATCCTCTGGGCTTTCTAAATTTCTCAAGTCTTCTTTGGGTGAAGCTGGCGAAGAAGCACTTGTTAGCGGATTGACTCAGGGATCTGACATGTTAATCGATGCTCAGTTTGGAAAAGAGCCTGATGAGTTTAATCCTTTTGAGATGTTTGATGCTGGGGTCCTTGGATTCATAGGCGGTGCTGGACCAGGTGCCGTTAGTTCTGCAACTATCTCTTCTCTCCCTAGCTCCAAAGCTGTGGGTCACTCCTCGCTTGACAAGGAGAAGCAAGAACTGGACTCCGAGTTAGCTGAGCTTCAAGCTGCGTATGTCAACGAGAAAGATCCAGACATAAAGGCTGCTAGATTGCAGGACCTGCAAGACAAGCTCGCAGCGTATGACGCTATGAACGGCATGCAAGAGCAGGCGTATGCGTCTCTAAACGACAAGGAGTCTGTGCAGATTGCATCTGTGAATCGTCGCATCCTTAACCTTGAAGCGCAGGTAGAAAGAGGTAGCGACCTCGCTGGGATTGAGTACAATGCAGATCAAATCAAGGCCAAGCAAGAGGAGATAAAAAGCCTGAAAGATATCAAGGGCAGAATAGAGTCCAACGCGCTATCAAGAGAGTACGCTGCGGACAATCAAGGACAGCTTCCTCTGTTCGTGGAGGACTCAAACGGGAATGAGGTTGAGATATCTCCCGTAAACACACCCAAGGCTGTAACGGAGGAGCACTCTAAGATGGTTGTTGAGGAGTCTCCAGAGGAAGAGCAGCAAGCTGCTTCGTTCATCCTTGATACTGAGCAGATGGCAGAGGAGTCCAAGCCTGCAAGTTTTGCGGAGATAAACGCTACGCAGATTAACGCTCAGTCTTTGGCTGACAATCAGGTGCCCACAGAATTTCATCAGCCCATCATCAATCTGACTTCTGCATTCAAGAACGTGGTTGATTCTCAGGGGCTGAAGGTTGTCTTCCATAAAGACGCGGACTCCTACGCTAACGCGATCATGGGCGAGAATGACGCTGCCACCATGGTGGAAAACAACAACGTCACGTTAGGTAATTACAGCCCCACAGATAACACAATACACCTTTATGACTATACCAAGCTGGATGTAGGTGTGAAGCTACCCCCTATTGTAGACACCGTTCGTCACGAGTTTAGTCATGCGGTATTCAGGTCTATCATCGCAGATAATGCTGATGCTAGGTCAAGACTTTTTACGGAGGTTGAAAAGCTTGCGTCTGAAAACAAAAGAGTCAATGATTTGATTGACGGGGTGAAGGACGCTTACAAAGCTGATGGCGAGGCGATGATCCAAGAGGAGGCTATCGTAGCCTTGCTTGTTGACTACGCTGGCAATCCTTCTAGCTACGACAGGACTTTAACTCAAAAGATTATTGACTTCGTTAACAACGTCCTTGGCATTGGAAATAAGGAGGTGTTTGTGAAGGACGAAACGGACCTGCTGGGTCTGGCAAGAAGCTTTGCGTCTGCGGCTAAGACTGGCAGGAAGACAGAGGTTGAAAGTGAGTCCAGAAAGGCTGCTGAAAACCAATCTAGAAAAGCCTCTAAGCCATTCACCTACTTGGAGCAGGCTGAGATTTACTACATAGAAAGTCAAACCACTGGAAGGGGAGATGTTAGTGCTTTCGGCACTAAGCGCCTATCCCCAAGGAGACAATCTGTGAAGGTTAAGGACTACAACCACTACAGAAACTGGTACAATAAGATGACCGCCAATGGAAGGGTCAAAACAATAACCGATATGTACCATATAGTGGATGGTAAGAAAAGAAAGATCAATCCACCAAAGCCCCGTTTAAATAAAGACGGTACGGTAATGTACATGGAGGCCCCTTCTACTTTCTTGGGTAGGAAGGCGGATAGTATTCGTCAGAAGCAGCAGGATAGGGTAGATGCTATTAAGGCTGTGAACGCAGCCAGAACAGAAGCGTTCAAGGTCATGGATGGATTTGGTCTGAACTCTATAAGAATGTCTCTTTTTGACTTCATGCCAAGGGAGGAGGGGATGAAGCTCAATGACTTCAACAGAATTGAGAAGACCCCAGAGATGTTTCAGGCTGCCATCAGAAACATGCAGGCTTTGATGGAGTCAGGCTTCGACGCAAAGGAAAGTTCTAAGCGTGACTTTGATCGCAACGAAAGCATTGAGATCTTTACGATGGCGGAGCAGGATTACAAGAGTCCTATGGATGAGATCAATGACGATCTCACTAAGCCAGATGAGGATGGCGGTCCAACTTACATCGGTACTTCCAAAGCCTCTAGGTTTGTAATAGACCCAAAGACATTGGAGAGGGCTTACGCAGAGCTCGATGAGAAGACAGCCATCGCTCCTGAGAGTATGGTGATGTACACTGGGTCGGGTGTCAGTCAAAAGGCCAAGGACTTTGCTACCAACGCTGGCTTGGAGCTTGTCGATAAGGATTATGTAGAGGACGAGTTCGGCATAACTATGGGGTATGATTTGACTATGCACCAAGACTTTGGTCAGGTTGATTTGGCAGGGATTAAGTACAGCATAAACTCTGGGGTGACATCCAGAAGCTTTATGTCAGCAAGATCAGAGAAGAAAGGAAAAGAGTTAGCTGACAAGCTCAACGGAGCTGCTGAAATGGCGAGGAAAGAAGGAAAGAGCTCTATTGATATCAGGATCACTGCTCAAAACCCCCAGGAAATATTTGGTAACACTCAGGTGTTTGACTCTGTTTTGGACTATCTGTTCAATTACAAAAAGCAAACAGGTCAGAGCACGGAGGAAACCGACAAGCAAGACATAAGCAGGCTTAAGAACTTTTTGATAAATAAGAAAGAAGGATCTGGGTATTCGTTTGGCAACAGAGCTTTAAATGGAAGAGAAACTGAGCCAGGCGTTATAAATGTCTTGAGAAGAGCCCTGCCTAAATTCATGGAGGACAGTGGGAACTATTCGGAATACATAGGTAGAAACGGTAAAGGAGAGCTTAAAGTTGAGACCAAGGAAGATTATGACGATTTGTTTTTGGCCATTAAGGAGTTCGTCTCTGTCAACGGCCTATCTAAAAACTACCTAATTCCACAGCAGAAATCTTTTAAAAAGAAACTTAAATATCTAGAGGACGCTTTTCAGTTTAGGGTTCTTGTTATAGATGCTTTCGTGAGTACCAAGCATGGCTTGTACAAAACAGGGTACGACGAAGTAAACGAAAACGGAAAAGTAGTAAGAACTGTTGAGGATAATCCAGAGGGCTTAAACGCTAAGCAAATAAGGGGCGTTTTCGTAAACCCCATGCTGGAAAACTTTGTGAGTGGGGAGATAATGGCTGTCCAGAGGATTCAGCTAGAGGATGGAGAGGCTTTTGGTGTTGAGAAGAAACAAAGCGAAGACGGTAACGACCCGTTCCCGTTTGCCGTCACCTACAAGACGTTTGATTCAGACGAAAAAACCCTTAAGGTCCTAAAGAAAAGATATTCTTTCTGGGACTTTCATCCTAAGCTGTTGAGAAACACTATAAACGCTAAGTTTAAAGAAGCATTTAAAGAGGGTAACGCTCTGTACAGAGTATCAGAGGAGCAGGGTGCAGACTTTGATCTTCCTAGCTTTCAGAAGCTGCGTCAAGACGCCATAATAAAAGCGCTTGGCGGTGGTGTAAGAGGCTCAACATTAAGGGGTGGGCTTGTTAGTCAAACTCAATATAGTATCGATGCTGCCAAGGCTAAAGCGGCTACCTTTTTGGTGTTTGCTGACACTAACATCAACCAAGACAAATTTTCCAAGCCTCTGTTCATTGATGTCGAAGACTCAAGCGGCAACACATGGACGATGAGAACCAAAACCTCTACGCAGATGTGGAGGGACAAGTGGCTGACAAGACTGCAAGACAAATACAGAGAGGTATTCCTGCTTCAGGAGGATGTAGAAACCTTCAAGGGTAGAAGCGTCAATGAGTCTGAGGACTTCAAGATGGCTGAGGAGACTATGTACGGTAAAGCAGCTAACGACTTAAGGATCTTAGACGAAAGGCTTGACGGTATAACGTCAGCTATAAAGGATTCTAACATCACTGCTGACGAACTATCAGAGTATCTGTATGCACTACACGCCGAAGAAAGGAACAGAGTCATAGAAGAAAGGACAAAGGGTGATGTAAAAGACGGAAGCGGACTCAGCACAGAAGAAGCGAACACCATAATTAATTCCTACACGGGAGAAAAGAAACAGTCTTTGGACGATATCGTTTCTATGGTGCGTGAGATACAGCAGGACACGAGAGATACGATGGTCAAGTTTGGCCTTGAGACCAATGAGGCTATCAAGTCTTTTGAGAGCATGTACTCCAACTACATTCCTTTGTCTGGGTTGTCAATAGACGAAGATTCCTCTGTAAGCAGCCCATACCCTACTGGAGGCGCTGGTCTCAGCGTGTTTGGGTCTACGACCAGAAGAGCTAAGGGTCGTAAGAGCAGGGCAGAAAACGTGTTAGCGCAGGCTGTTGCTCAGAACGCATCTGTACACATTCAGGCTAGGAAAAACGAGGCAATGCAGTCATTGTACAACCTTGTAAAGAACAACCCTAATCCGAATGTTTGGAAGATAGTTGATGGCGCTAGTGAGATTGATCCAAACGTTGTGCCAGTAAGGGTAGACGGCGTACAGAAGTTCATCCGATTTAAGGATGCTAGCTACGCAAGCACCCTCAAGAACATGAACATGCCTCAAACGAACCACTTCATTCGTTTGTTGCGCATGCCGTCTAATTGGTTGAGAGCTGCGTTTACCACACAGAACCCTGAGTTCCTGCTGTCTAACTTCTCTCGTGATATTCAATCAGCTGTATTCAATGCGGCTGCTGAGTCAGAGATCGAAGGCGGATTCTTGAACGGCAAGCGAGCAATGAAGGACATGTTCAACAAGGTTGGTCCTTCCTTGAATGCTCTACTAAAAGGAGCCACAGGGAGAGAAGCCAAGATGGATCCCGTTATCAAGAGATACTACGAGGAGTATCAAGAGGATGGAGGAAAGACAGGCTGGGCTTATGCCAAGCCTTTGGATGAAATAGCGGAGAGATTGCAAGGCGACGCTAAGAACAAAAACAAGGCGCAACAAATCCTTGGTGGTGCCAGAAATGCATTGGAGTTTGTAGAGGGTGTCAACGACGCATTCGAGAACAGCATTAGACTGGCTGGCTACATAGCGGCTAGAGAGAATGGAGTGTCCAGGGGCAAGGCGGCTCAGTTTGCGAAGAACATCACCGTCAACTTCAACAAGCACGGCGAATATGGTCAGGTTTTAAATGCTGTTTACTTGTTCTTCAACGCTTCTGTTCAGGGTACGGCTAGGTTGGGCAGATCTCTCACTGGTTTGAAGCCACCAGTAAAGCCAGATGGCTCTACCAGAGAGTGGTACGAGAGAGCTACTACTGCACAGAAGATGGCTGGCGGTCTTACACTCTTCAATGGCATGCTGACCATGCTTGGAATGGCCATGTCTGACGAAGACGAGGATGGTGTTTTGTATTGGACTAAGATTCCAGACTACGTAAAGGAAAGAAACATCGTAATTATGAGGCCCGACGGGAAGAATTACTTTAAGATTCCTATGCCGTATGGATTCAACGTGTTTGCGAACATGGGCACGGCAGCCGTAGAAGGTGCAGCGGGTACACGAGACCTTGCATCTGCAAGTATGTTTGTTGCTTCCTCGTTTATAAACTCGTTCTCGCCGATCAGCTTCGGTGCCTCTAAGGACTTGTCTACAAAAAGCGTTGAAGTCTGTGATCCCTACGCCTCTAAAACCAATAGTGGATATAGTGGCTAACGAGACTTACTTCGGGTCGCCCGTGTATTCTAAGAGGTGGGATGAATCTATGCCTGAATCGTCAATGTCCTTCAGGTCTCCAGAGATGGTGAAGTCTTTCTTCTCGTGGATGAATGAAGCTACTGGAGGGTCACAAGAAGTTCCAGGCGCTCTCGACTTTAACCCAGACAAGCTGTGGTATGGAGTTGAGTACTTCATGGGTGGCCCTGGTTTGTTTGTGGAAAGAACCTCTAAGACTGTGCGCCGATTGAACGCCAAGATTATCAACAAAGAAGATGTTGATATCGGCTTCAATGATGTTCCGATGCTGAGGATCATATACGGTGAGCCCTCCAAGTATTACGACATGGAGGTATACTCTGATAGAGTCAATCTTCTGAGGGGTCTTGAAAAGGAGATGGAAAGAACCAGGGACTTTAATAACCCAAGGTATCGGGGAGTAACTAAGCTCAGAAGGGAAGCGAAGAAGACAGAAAGCAAATTAAGAAAACTGAGAAAGCAAAGAAAAGAAGTAAGGAATATCACAGACTTTGGAAAGAGAACAGCGGAGACACAAAGGTTGATGGACCTTGAAAGATCCGAAATCATGAAGTTCAACAAATACTACGATGAGCAAAGACAAGATTAAAAATACCAAGCTAGGGGCATGGCTTAAAAGTAAGGCTCCTAATGTACTAAGCACAGTCGGAGACCTCCTGCCAGATCAGGGGGCTCTTGGCCTTGTAAAAAACCTTATCGATAAAGACCCCGACGTGGACACCGCAGAGGGGACAGCCATGGTCGATGCAGAGATAGAGTTTCAGAAGAATGTAACCGAAAGATGGAAAGCAGATATGGGCAGCGATGTCAAGCTAGCTAAGCTTATCAGACCCGTTACACTCATCTGCTTGATGGCTATGTTTATGGTTACGATGGTGCTCGACTCGCTGGATCAGCTGCCATTTAACGTAAAAGACAGTTACGTATCTTTGTTGGAGATATTAATGCTAACAGCATTCGGTGCATACTTCGCTGGAAGGACCATCGAGAAAGCAAAGAAGTAATATGTTAAGAGTATTGTTGTTTTTATTGTTTCCGCTTTGCGCAGTTGCTCAACCTGGTTGGGTGAACGTATCCGTGTTTACGGATCAGTATGGCAATGAAACGAGCTGGGAGATATACAATCCTAACTTGCCAGCAGGACCAGCTGTAGTGGCTGCGTCACCTGGTGGATACTTCGGCAACAATCTCTTTAACAGCATGGTGATTCTACCTCCTGGAGATTACGAGTTTGTAATTTACGATTCGTTTGGAGACGGAATCTGTTGTGAATTTGGTGAAGGTTGGTTTAGCCTGAACAACAACTGCGGTTTGGATACAGCTGTGTACGACTTCGGTGGATCTGAGTTGACCATTCCGTTTACGCTTGTGCCTTGTGAGCTTCCAATTCCTGGGTGTATGGATGAATCATCTAATAACTACAACCCCTGGGCCACAGAAGACAACGGCACATGCAACGTAAGCGAATGCCCAGAGGGTGAGGCGTTTGTATCTATGGAGCTAACACTAGACAACTGGCCCAACGAAACTGGATTTACGTTGGTTGACTTGGCTGTAGGTCAGTTTTACGAGCAGGTGTTTCCAGGGCAGTTTAATTTCGGGGATCAACTCGCTACGTATACGTATGACTTTTGTGTAGCGCTAGGCTTCGAGCTTATCCTCACAGACACATACGGAGACGGCCTGAACGGAAGTGCAACTGGAGGTATTGCAGATGGTGGTGTAGTAATCACGGCATGCAATGACTCTGTTGTTTGGGAGCTTGAGGATATTGCTTTTTCAGAAGGGGGAGGTCTAGTGGCTTACTCAGGTGCTGTGTTTGTAGACCCTTGCCCTGTAGATCCCCCAGTAGTTGGTTGCATGGACGACGATTACGTTGACTACAACCCAGACGCTACGGAGCCAGGAGACTGTATCACGCTCCATACCTGGGGGTGCATGGACACAACAGCCTTCAACTACGATGCTGATGCTACTATCTCCGACCTGAACAGTCCCTGTGTGACAACGATTACACTTGAGGACGATGCTGGTGACGGTTGGGGTAACTCACACGTAGGCATCAAGCAGGGAGACCTGCAATGGATTTTTACTGTGGGGCCAGGAGAGTTCTCCCAGTCATGGGACTTAGTGCTGGACTCTGACGAAGAGGTAGATGTATACTACTTCGAGATCGGCAGCCCACAACAGCCTCCACAAGAGACCGAGTTTCAGACGCTGCACAACTCTATTACTATAACCAACGAAGCTGGAGATACCCTGATGGTCGAGGGGAACAATCCATTTTTTGATAACGGGCAGGGTGCTCTTCAGCCGTTCAGCAACCCAGAGTGGAATGTATATCACTTCACTCCGTACTGCGGAACTAGCTGTGTACCATACATTTACGGGTGCCTGGACGTAGACGCACAGAACTACAACGAAGAAGCAAACACGGATGACGAAAGCTGTTACTACGCAGCGGGGTGTACACAAGCTGGATACCTGGAGTACTATACTCAGGGCTACGAGGCAGACTTTGACGACGGTAGCTGCGAAGTGCTAGCGGTATTCGGATGCACCGATCCCGAAGCCTTGAACTACAATGAAGAGGCGAATGTTGATAACGAGAGCTGCGTCCCTGTGATCGTAGGCTGCACAGATATCAACGCTTTCAACTACGACGAAGAGGCAAACACACCAGACAACGAGTCCTGCCTGTATGACGCTGGATGCGTAGGAGAGCCAGGAGATCCGTACTGGGCGAACGACGAGTGCTACATGTGGGTGATTGACGTTGACCCGTACTGCTGCGAGTCTGAGTGGGACGACACCTGCGTGAACTTGTACAGCTACTGCGAAGAGGGA
>FUIF01017460.1_pt1 | contig 10574 bp, 18 predicted proteins | sample 1003461 | NCBI WGS metagenome assembly FUIF01 (sample SAMEA80401918, study PRJEB19352) | marine metagenome
GCCAGTTGACAAGCCGATCTCAATATTCATTGCTTACTCTCGTCATGTGTCACCTCTGGGTTACTATCGTCAGCAAGCTCGACAAGCCGCTGCTGCAGTAACTGACGAATCAAGCCAAGCTCTCGCTCGATGTTATCTAACCTGTGGGCGAGATTGCGATCCGCTGATGACTCCCACTGGGGATTGGCGGGCGGGGTAAACGGCCAAGGCCAAGGGGGGCCAAAGTAGTTCATGATCATTCCTCCCCAACTTCAGGATCAACTCCCTGGGTAGAGATCAGGATAGCACCCCCAACCTCTCCCTGCAAGTCAATCTCAACCGCCTTCAAGTCAGGGACGGTCTTCGCCAATAGGCCGAGCGCTGCCCTCACTTGAGTAGCCTTCATGTCATGATCCTCAAGTACAAATGCATGTAATCTCTTGAGAATTGCATCAGTTTTAATGGCAGCTCGATGCCTGTCCGTGAGCTCTTTTCTTAGTGCCATGATTATGTTAGGGATTTATTACCCTACCCCTAGTAAAATTAGGTTTCCTCAACCACCAAATGGCCATTGTTCCCCGAGGATCTGATGTGCTGGACAATCTTGTGGAGTTCCTGTCGGGTCTTCTCGTATTTCTCTAGGAAGTTGTCCTGTCTAGATTTAATCTCATCGTGGCCCTGCTCTAGGTTTTCCACAGTTACCTGGATCTTGGCGATCTCAACCCGTAGGGCAACATATGCACCAACAATCAACCCACCAATAATGATGGACTGGGCAATGAAGAAGAGCAGGACTTCCATTTGGGCTGTCATTATTTGTATTCCATATCACACAAAGGTCCATGTGCCGTACTGTTCAACGATCTTCCAAGATCCCGCCGCGTCACACTCTATCGTTACTGAGTCACCTATAGTGTCCGACTCGAGGTATTGCCCTGACGTTCCACCCCTTATGGTCTCAGACCCATTAGGATCAATCCTGAGGTCTTGAGCTGTCGCTACCTCAAAGCGGAACCGCCAGCCAATATGGTTTGCTGCAGCCGCAAGCAGGGTGTAGACAACCGCGCCAGATGCCCCACTATTGGTCACGGTCCTGCCGAGATAGCGCCCATCAGTGAATGTAGTGCTAGTTGATAGGTCAACCGTTATCGGTGTTACCGTGCTAAACCTCACCTCACCAGCGGCAGAGTCAATAGACCAAGGGTTGCCTGAATAGGCATATCTTGGATTGATGATCTCCACATCCTCCCAGGCGCCACTAATGCGTATGGGGGTTACAGAGTTCGCTGAGAGGTAACCGTCATCATCTCTAATGTCCGGACTGTCGATAAGCACATTGCCCGGGGTGGTCGTGTAGGTCGTTGAGTTGTGAAAAACGATGCCGCCATTGATGGTCGAAGAACTGCCCTCAGCCTGGTTGGGGTTGATAATAGTGGGGCGGATCAACTCGACTCGGGGGCCATTAATATCCCAGTCGTAGATGTGAAAGCCAGCCTGCTGGTCGTCGACCGACACAGCGTCTATGATGCGTAAACGCCCCCTACAGGGGGTCGTGGACTGGACGCGGTTAAGGTCCATACCGCCCCGCAGTCGTCCCGAGATGCTTACTGCCCCATTATCCTTGGTGAAGGGCTCGATGATGTCGATATCAACATAATTGGTGACGGCGTTCCAGTTGTTCAGGAATACCTCAACACCCGGCCCATCATTGCCAATGCATCGTGGGCGGATAACCTTGATATCCTCAAGCACGTCTGTCGTGGCGTTGGGCTCAATGTCGATACCTGAAGATGGTGCCGTCCCCGACGTGTTTGTCAGTTTGGCGTCGATAATGCGAATGCGCCGGCCACTAACAAGCGAGATACCCTGCCGCCTATTGGCGTCTGCCACTACAGAGATTAGGTGGACATCAGTCGCGGGATCACCCGCATTACCACCAATGTAAAAACCGTCACCCCCCGTATTGGACGATTCCAGCCCCTCAATAGTGATCTTCTGGCCACCATAGATGAATACGCCGTGACGTTGCTCACCCGAAGCATACGCTGAGTTCAGATCAATCTTGGCGCCCCAACCCTCAATATGAATATTGTCATTCGTGAGATTGAGGAAGCGCTCATTGGTGCCTAGATTGCCATCATCCTTAAGGACGCAGTTTGGGGGCAGGAAGATAGAGGCGTTACGTCGGGGGTGTCTGCTTGCCCGTGAGGTATGTCTCTGCCTGGAATACCGCCCTGTGTGACGCCGAGACCGCCAAGCAGTTCGCTATCGCGGTCGTCATGTCTGTCGTGCCTGGCGTTGTGTTGGTGCCGTAGCGCCGAACGTCACCGGGGTCATACCTACTATCAACCCACTCGATACCCGCCCCAGCCTCTTCAGGCGTTATGTTGGGGCGCTCATCAACTATGAGCTCGACATTTCTAGCACAGCCGTCCCTAAGAAGTTTTCCCACATAATGGGTCAATGAACAGTCCCACCATTAGCCCACAAATCAATAGCAGCCAGCATCTGGTCTGAGACATCCTCGTCATCCACGAGCTCACCCAAATAGTCCCAGCCATTCTCAAAGGCAATCCCCTCCGCATCCTCTTGATCTTCCGCAGGGAATGAGAAGGCCCAGATCTGACCATTCACCTCAAGCTGTGCGCAGTACATTTTCAAACCCTGCCTCCCATGGGACGTGTTGCCCTCAAATGCTTAGACCTAGCTGGCGGAGAGCGCTTAAAGTTCTTGGCCCCCTCCAACCCGGGAAAGGTTATCTCAGATTCACTGACAACACTAACAGTCAGCAATGTGTGGACCTGAGCTATAGAGGGCTGGGAAACCTCCGATAGAGACTCCACATCCTCAGCAAGGAGATCGTCTCCCCCAACTCGCTAAGGTGGGTTGAGACGTTTCAGATCCGCTCTCAGCGTCTTCCGCTAAAAGACTGTGCTCCTGCCCTATATTGGGGGAGGTCGTCTCAGACGCGCTCTCAATCCCGCCTGCGGCTAGTGCGTGTACTTGGCCTAGCTGGGGAGACGTTATCTCGCTGGCGGATTCTACATCGGTCGATGTGAGCGCATGAACCTGGCCCAACTGGGGTGATGTGATCTCACTCGAGGATTCTACGTCATCAGCAAGCAGGTTATCGGTCGATGACGCCGACTCACTCTGCCTGAGAAGATCCGTGTCATCCTGAAGCAGAAGTGCACTATCGTTCTGCTTATTGAGCGCCATCAGAATCTATAGAGCTTTGCTGAGAAGTACGTCTCGTTAGCCACGTTGGTCGCGCCGATGGTGGCAGCTACGCCGATATCGAAGACCCGGATGCGGTAGGTGTCGCTCGCCGCTGCCGTGTCCTTGAATCCGCAGATATAGGCTGAGCCCTCGTCCTGCGTGTTGTTACGTGACGCGTACTGCGAGTCCTCGATCAGCACCGAACTACCATTCTTGTAAATCTGGGCGTGTAGTTCGTGGCGGTTGTTGGCGTTGTTCCAACTGGTGACCTTTACGTCAAACTCAACGATCCCGGCAGCGTCGACAGTCAAGATGCCGGTCGTGCCGTTCCACGTGAAGTCGCCAGTGTTCAGGCTGGGCGTGCCCCACATACCAGCTAGGTCGGCAGCCGTTCCAGTGGTTAGCTGGCCCGTTGACCCGTCATCTTCCACCTGGAAGAATCGGATCATAGAGTCAAGGGTGTTGGCTACCGTGATCTGCCGAGAGCTGCCCTCAGCGTTATCCGTGGTGTCTGATACGTCAACGGCATAGATAACATCATCGGGTGCAACAGATGTGATCTCGGTCTGCTGCGTGAGTCGCGTCATGCGGAGTCGCGGATCGTGATCGAGATGGCGTCAAGCGTGAACGTGTTACCAGAGGTCACAGACTGTGAGCTCGAGAGGGCGCCACTAGCGATCACCGTATCCGATCCGTTAGTAAGCGCCCAGTGCGTAGCCGTTCCGGTTCCAGTAACAGAACCAGCAGAGATAGCAGGAACGATTACGCGCCGACCATCCGTGGCACCATCCTGTGTGGCCCCAGTGTTCACCGTGTCGTTACCCAGAGTATTACCCGTCACCGTTGCATACGTCAGGCCCGGATCCGTTGATACAATGTCAATCCGGGTGCCGTTGGTGTCCGCGTAATCAAGCCCTTGGTCAAATACTTCATCGTTAATAGGCATTTACATCAATAACGCGGTAATCGCGTCCTCCTCATCTCTAATCCTGGCCTTCTCTCTATTCCTGGAGATGACCTCGTCCATGCTCTCCCTCGCATTGGAAAGAGCTTGTGTAACCGCTGCGGCCCTCACCGCGCGTCCCCTCACTGTCTTAATATTGATTTTAGGCTTAGAGAGGATCTGGGCGCTTTCTGCAAGGGCCACAGCTTTTTCTAGTACCTCCTCAACCTGAGGAGCGTTGTCTGCATCGAAGAACTGGCCGTCTATCTCGACGACATATCGTCTTTTCTTCTTGACACGTCCGCCCCCACTCTTGGTGGGCTGAACCGTGCCGTCAAACAGGTTTGGCAGGGAGAGCTCTGATACAGCCTCAATATCCCCTGCCGTAAGCGCATCAACGTTCTCCGATAGCGTCGGAGATGTCAGTTCTGATTGGGACTCAACGTCCTCTGCCGTAAGAGCATCAACGTTTTCCGACAATGTCGGAGACGTTAATTCTGAGCTTGACTCAACATCGTCGGCGAGGAGTGCATCACTCTCGGTGAAGCCGAAAGTAGCGAGCGGTTGAATTGCCCAATTGACGTCGGCCTCAATGTACCCTCCAACGTCAACTACGGCGTTGTAACCAGTTAGGGGAAGGGAGGGCAGGCTAGCGGCTACTACTACGTCGTCACTGGATGCGGTCCAGTAGCCGAGAACCCAGTAGCCTGAGTTCCAGTAGTCACCACTCCAGTACCCCTGCTCGCCTGACTGCAGGCTATAGGGCGTGAGCGTTAAGCTTCCTGCAGTAGACGTTACTACTAGGTCAACGCTGACGTCTACGCTGTAAGACGTGAGCGTTAAGCTTTCCGCAGCGGGGCTTGCTGCGCTGTTGCTGAACCAGTAGCTGCCCCAGTAATTCTGGTCCCAGTAACTATTGGACCAGTATCCCATTAGCTGCTTGGCGTAATTGTGATCGCTGTGCGCTCATTCGAAGCATTGACCGTAGCGACAATACGCGTACTTGTGCCAGAGGGATCGGAGAACGTAGCGCCACCGTTCGAGGTCTCACCCGCCAGTGCAGCTAGGACGATGCTAAGCGTCTCCTGAGCAGTCCTAGACCCGTTCGTCTCAACGATCTTCGCCCAAATCTCGTCAACCGCATTGGAGGCAAGGGCATCATTGGTGATGGCGTCAGTGGCCAAGTGCTCACTAGCAATAGCATCGTCAGCAATCTTGGCTGACGTGATGCAATCTGCGCCCACGCTTAGCGGCAGTAATGTGGCCGTCCGCCAGTGTTACGTTACCCGAAGCGTCGAAGCCTGCAGCAGACGCGCCAAAGAGGGCGTCATACACTGCCTCTTCGACAACTTGGAACTCGTGGTAGACCGGCAGTGCGCCAGACACATGCACTAGCACCTGTAGACGGCCGACTGTGTCGGTGTCCGTCGCGTCGAACGTGGCAGTGTACATACCGAGCTCGTCATGCGTGCCGCCGCCTGAGTTCTTAGCGGCAATATTCGCTCCATTCTTCGACAGCCGGATGTCGGTGTTAGCGATCGTTAAGCCGGTCTCGCTTGTCTTGCCATCGTCCTCATCAACAAATGGGCCAAGCACAACCGCCTGGCTCGCCGTGCTTTGCTTTAAATATTGCACTACCGTTTCTTCCTCTGAGAGAGTTGATTGTACGCGATGGCGCTGATCGGCGTACCGCCACCGCCGCCAACCGTATAGTTAACGTCAAGCTCTGGCTGCAATCCCGCACTTGCATAAGCATTTGCCGAATGTACGAATCGACCCGTGTAGCCGCTCGTTTGGTCATGTTCGCACACAAACCGAATAACGTTGCCAGATGTCCAGCTTCCATCATTGACGATCTCCTGCACGATGCTGGTAACGTCAATGTCAAACGCCGTGTTAGCGGTGGTACTCGGGTTTACGACATCCACGGACGCGGTTGTTGCAGTAACCTGCGATGGCCGATCCGATGCGCCCCAATCACCCTGGTTGAGGTTGTCGTCGGCATAGATCGTCCAAGTAATCGTAGACGAATCCGTGCTTGTCGGATAAACGGTTAACGTTGCATCGCTAATAGTCGCGCCCTGCGGCACAACCAAGTCGAAGATAATGCCGACAATCTGATCGCCAGTCGCCGCATTAGTGCCGATCCTGAGAGTTGTTAGCCCAGTTCCGAGAAGAGTCGTATCGTCCGACTCACCGCGCATGTTCCCTTCGTCGTTTCCACCGCCACGGACTAATTGGACATTGTAGTTGACGTGCAAGCGCACCGGGTAAACTATGTCCTCCGAGACATACCTGACCCTAGTTGCGGGATCAACTGCGTAAACCTTGTCTTGCACCCACTGATCTATGTAGGTGACGTTGTCCTCGGCCGTAATCTTCTGGCTCGATACTACGTCGCGCCTCAGATCAGCCTTTGCGACGCGTCCGGGAAGTTCTTCACCATAAAAGTTATCGATGGCGACGGGATCATCGCCAACTTCAAGCCAGTCAGGGACTGTGCCCCGTATGATCGTCCTGAAGTGGTTTACACCCGGTCTGTTTATGATCTTTTGCAGGCCAATGCGATGTGAAAACACCGATATGGCGATATCAACACCATCGAACGCGTTGATCGCTACGAGCCTATTGTTAAAGTCTTTTCCCATTGATTTACATCAGACTCAACGCGGCAGTAAAATCAAAGCCATCGCCGAAGCAGCGGTAACCGCCGGGGATCGCCTCAACAGTAAACAGCTCAGTACGGAAAAAACTTCCGTCAGGGACAACGCTAAAGTCATCCCAGTACTGGCTTAGTGCGACGGAATTGCTTTGTGCCATAGCTCTTTGCTGCCCAATGTGTCCATAACTAGGTGTACGCGAGCTTCATTGCCCCCGTTAACCACGCCGTGCGGCTTCTTGTTGTCGAAAATCCAGCACTCCCCCACCTTCATGTGCCTTGTTTCTTCGGCACATTGGAACTCGACCTTGTCGTTCGTCACAATCGGTACGTGGATCCTTACCCGATCATCCCAATAGGGGTCTGAGTCAATGTGCATCGGCATAACGTAGCCGGGCTGGATACGCATAAACCTTGACCGCTCAATGTCACACGGCAGGCAATCCATAATCTGCTTCACAGCGGGCAGGCATTCCAGCCACTTGGTAGGCAACATATCGCCGTCCCAGTAGTGATTTATGCCGCCATCCTTTGAAACCAGTATTACTGCGTCGTTGCCCGGATGCCTTTGCAGGTGGGGAATCCACGCATCGTCCGGCAATGCATTCATCTCACCGACAACAGGCTTAACGTCAAAGCTATAATCAAGCTGTATGAATAATCTTGTCAGCTCGATGGCGGTAATACTCCGGGTTGATTACTTGCTTGGCCTTCTCTTTATCGATAGGCCAATCTAGTGAGTCAAGCAGGTCTGGATTGTTCACCAGCGTCCGCGTAGTGAATCTCGTGACAGTCCTCAAGGCGGGCCCGCGTCGTCCTCCACCATCTCCCAGTAACGATCAGGGAAGTCATCGCCCAGCTTCGTACCATCCAGCGCAAAAAACGAATGAACGTATCTCTATGGGGTTGCGGATCATCATGACGGCCCTGCAGCTATCCGGCAGATACGGCAACCCCCCGAACTTCACGTTGTAAACGTAGCCGTGCTTGAGCGACTCCATGTATCCAGGCTCCACCTGCTTTTGCGGGCCGATCTCCCAGAATCCCGAAGGATTGGGGACGTAGTGCTCGTCGCCTAGCGACGTGTTCAGTAGCGCACGTTTCTCGTCATACACGGCGGGTATCCCGCCGTCCATAATGGCCTTAACCATCATGTTAGTGCCTGAACGCGGGTGTCCCGTGACGATGTAGATCACCAATCCGGACCGATGTCGTCAGTCTGATCAGTTGTGATGTAGGCGCCCATATTGATAGCAGCGCTAGCCGAACCACCCAGCAGTTGAGCGCGGTCTATGCCTGCGCCAATAGCCGCGGATGTGCCTGAGCCAATACCGTTAGCTGAGTCGTTTAAGCGGAAATCTTCGGCGGCTTGATCGACGTAGCCCGCAGCGGTACTGATTAGGCTATTTGCATCGTAGTTCGCGTCCCACGTAGCCTGGGACATTGCCGTTTGGCCGTTAGTGTTGCTCTGGGTGTACAGGTTGTAATCCCAGTAATCGACGGCCGTGTTTAGTATGTAGGATTGCGACATCGTGAAGCCGCGATATATGAAATTGCTGGTCAGATCGTAAACGTTGTTAAATTTCTCAAGGCCAATGGAGGTCTGCGTCCTATCAGAATAGTGTCCTCGATCAAGGTTGTGAATGCTGTTGTTAAAGAAGCGGAGGTCCGTGTACTGGCCGTTGTCGCTATAAATCACGTACTGACCGCTGCAATCAAAGATCACGTTTTGATAGATATCGACATTAGTTATTCGACTACTGGACGAGGTGTGAACCGTACTGATTCCGCCGTCGGTGCAATCGCGAAAGATGTTCTTGTAGATGTTGAAGTTAGAGCCGCCACCTTTCAGGTCAATAGCAAACCCGGAGTCATAGCACTCGTTATTGTGGAACTCTAGGCCGTCAATCCCGTAGGGGCGGAAGGTTGCTGACCGCTGAAACGAGCCGCTGTTTGATCCGTGCAGCTTGCAATGCCGAATGGTGAAGTCGTCGTGATTACCTCCCCATACGTAAATCGCCTGATGGTTGTCGTTGCCACCGCCGGGCAGTGTATTACCGCCAAGGTCACACCACTCAAAGATGTAATGGCTGGAGTTTGAATTAATACTGAAGCAGCATTCATCCGACGTGCTTGTGACGTTCGACGCCATCTTCAATCCACGGAACACGAAATAATCCTTCGTGCTGTTATCCATGTAATAGATCGCATCGCCGCCCGTGATGGTAAAGGCGCGCTCAAAGCCGGCCTCAGGCTGGACCACGATGTAGTTGCCGGATGTCCCACTTACGCCGGGATTGATCGCAAACCTCGGTCCGCCATAGGCAGGATTGTTGCCTTGATCGTAGGTCTGTCCCGGCGTGCCGCGCAGATTGATGACAGTACCGGGAGTCACGTTATCGTGCGCGTGCTGGAGGGTCAGCCAGCCGTCCGCGTAACTCGTACCGCTATTACTGTCCGACCCGGAGTCTAGGTCTACGTAGCGTTGGGTATAGGAACTGTATTCGTTAGGGTCGTAACCCGTAGCACCCTCCTGAATCGCTGGATTCTCGCTACCAAGCGTTAAGCTTCCAAGGGCAACGTCCACAGTCGTCGACGTCGGAGTGAGCGTAACGCTCGGCTGGTAGGCCGTGAAGTCGAGTACGCCAACACCGGCGTCAACCGACGTTGTCGCCTGATTGCGGACATTGATGCTCACGCAGACTCCGTGTCCGTCGACAGATCGACGATATACACATTCCCCGTAGACATGGTCCGCGGCGCTGAACCGTACTCAAAGTGCAGTAGCCTCGGCGTACCTTCCCCTGTACGGATGTAGTACCCCGTAACATCGGCGCTCCAATCCGCTCCCGCAGTCCAAGACTGCTGAGGAAACGTCGACACGCCACCGCTCGCTACACCCCAAGATCCCGCCGTTAGCGTGACCTCAGCGTAGCCAGTTCCTGTAGGTTGGCTAACGTTTGCCCACAGAGAAGTCTCCGTGAGAGCACCCGCAGAGTTCGTGAATAGGCCCAAGGTGAGCGTTTGGGGGGAAACATCCTGTGAATACAGGACTTCGGCGATATAATCTTGGCCCTCTTCGGGCGTGATACCAGCCATTACCCTAGCGTAAAGATGCCGGACGCGTTCCAGTTGATGCTGATGTTGCCCGCAGCAAGACTGATCGGCGTCGTACCTGAGTCGGTGGTCATGTCGATAAAGCCAATAGCCATATCGTTTGCTTGCGTGTCGTTGTAAACGATGCCGTAGTAGATGTCGGTCGGTCCGCTAGCGTCCTGCGTCCAAGAGACGTCGTCGCCATCAAACTTGTAGGTGCTGCCCGATACAGCGGTAACGTCCGATGAACTGACGGTCTCACCACCTGCTGTGTAATTCGTGCCCGTAACTTCCGTGAAGTCGGAAACACGTGGCGTTGTGGTCGAGGCTGTTGGCACAGTCCCGTTGGTGATGAGCATGACCTTTACGGTGTCTGCGCCAGACGCAAGGTCATGCTCGCCATGCATCAATTGCTCTGAAAACTCATTGAAGAGCGTAAAGTCTCCTTGAGCCATCCCTATACTCCGGTGAATTCGATGGTTGTGATTAGCTTGCCGTCCCTATAAGCCGAGTTAAGGACGGTAAATGAATTTGTGGGGACAAGATCCCGCGGGTCTAGCATCCGAGGGTCGCCCGCCACCTCAATCGCTAGGTTGACGTTTGCGGTCTGTACGAAGGGTACCAAGGCCACGCCCCAGTACGCCGGGCTCCAGTAGTGGTTCATCCAATAGCTTCCTG
>FUIF01006205.1_pt1 | contig 10563 bp, 8 predicted proteins | sample 1003461 | NCBI WGS metagenome assembly FUIF01 (sample SAMEA80401918, study PRJEB19352) | marine metagenome
CAGGTTATAGTTATTCGTTTAGCTATAACCAACTAATTAATAAACAACAATAATGGTAAGCATAGATAACGTTTATAAAACTGTACTTAACATCCTTAATAAGGAAAATAGAGGGTATATTACTCCGCGGGAGTTTAATACTCTTGCATTGCAAGCTCAAAGCGAAATATTTGAAGGGTATTTTTCGTCACGTAACTTTGCGGTAACAAATGAATCTGATTACTCTGATATTCGCAAAAACATTGAGGAAAAAATATCTTTGTTTGAAAATGAAGAAACTGTATCCAGTGGTTCTTTTACAAACCCAGAAGGAAATACAACAAATAGTTACTTTGCTTACCCTGGCAATTTTTACAGACTAAGCACAGTAAGTTATACTTATAGCGGGGATACTTGTGAGGTTGAAGAAACATCTAATAAAAAAATACTTTACATAAATAAATCACCGCTAACAAAGCCAACAACTAAAAATCCAATGTTTGTTCGTCACGAAGGCGGTATTGTAGTTTACCCAACAACAGGAATTAGCTCATTGCTTTTATCTTATATAAGAAAGCCAGCCGATCCTAAATGGGTTGGAGGTACTGCTAATGGACAAATTGTTGCGCAAAGTAGTGCTAGTGATTATCAAGACTTTGAATTACACACTTCTGAGTTTCATGAATTAGTAATTAAAATACTTGCCTACACTGGAGTTATAGTAAGAGCTGGTGATATTGCACAAGCAGCAGCAGCTAAAGAACAACAAATAATTCAATCTGAACGATAATGGCCGAAAGTGGAAAACTATATACTGGAAGACAGTATTACGCAAAACATCAAGGAGATACCGCTAATATACCTACTGATTATAAAGGTCTAGGCTATTATAGCAGAACAAATGTACAAGATGTTGTAACTAACTTTATTATTGCGTATATTGGTGATGACAAAGCATTGCCTAAAGTACCTAGATATGAAGTTGAGTTCTGGGCCCAGCGAGGTGTTCAAGAATTTAGTTACGATGTTTTACATAGCGAAAAAAGCATTGAAGTTGAACTTGGGGACTCTTTAGCTTTTCCTTTGCCACAAGACTACGTTAATCTTGTCGCTCTTTCTTTAATAGATGATAAGGGAATTAAAACACCTATTTTTAGAAATAGAAAAGCGGGTAATCCTTCTGCTCCGTTACAAGACGATAGCTACAATTATACTTTTGATTCTGAAGGAAACTTACAATATGCTTCCCAATCTGAATCATTAACTAAGTTTAAAGAATCTAGAACAGCTGAAGATATTTCTGAAGATGAAGATCAATATCATAGCGGTGAAGATTTACATATAAATAATAAAAGATACGGTAGTAATCCTGAGAATATGAACTCGGCGCTACGTATTTTATAGATGAAGCTAACGGCATAATGTATTTTGACGGAAGCTTAGCATCGCGAGAAGACAATCTGATTGTTTTAGACTACATTACAGACGGTTTAACAGACAATGATGACCTAAGTAAGGTATTTATACCAAAGCTTGCAGAAGATGCGTTATACGCGTTTATTTTGTATAATTTATCTAAGGTTAGACCGCAAAGCGCACCATTAGTTCCTTTATATAAGAAAGAAGCTAGTGCTAAAATGCGTAATACTAAAATAAGACTATCGAATTACAATCTACAAGAACTTGCTCAAGTATTAAGAGGTAAAGCGAAGTGGATTAAACACTAAATTAAATGGCAGAATCTAAAAGAACCGGCCTTAAAGGCACAATGAACAAAGATCTTGATGATCGCCTGGTACCCGAAGGATTTTACAGAGATGCTCTAAACATAACTGTTGGTCATTCAGAAGGTTCTGACGTTGGTGCGGTAGAAAATTTACGAGGTAACGGATTAGTTGCCGGTACAGCACAGGATAATATTGATGGAACTGTTATTGGTACTACAATTGATTCAGAGACTGGTTATATTTATTATTTTGTTAGTGAAACTGATTCAGATACAATTTATGAATATAATCCTGAAACCGACGCTCTTTCAATAGTATTAAGAGATGAAAGTGCGCCTGGTAGCGGTTCTCAAAACGAAGAAGGTGGTCAAACATTAACATGGACTGCAAGTGTATCTACATTTACACTGACTGAAGTTGCTGTTACATCAACCCCTGGCCAAGAAACTTATAAGATAACGGCTGCCTGTACTGCTACTTCAACAAGTGATGCCACACCTTCAACTAACAGACCAATAAGTTTTTATAAATTTGAAGAAACAGATAGCAATGGTGTTGTGTTAACAACCCAACCCGGAAGTAGTTTTGGCAATGCTAGCAATTCTGCGGCTACTGTTGAAACAAATACAATATCAAGAGTTGGTACTACTAGGTATTTTAAAGTTACAGTAACTGATTCAGGTGGTGAAACAGCCACTTCAACTGCATCATTAGTAATTGAATCAGCAACAGCGGCTTTAAACGGCAGTGTTTCAGGTGGGGGAACTTATACGCAAGGGGCATCTATAAACTTAAGTGTGAGTGTATCAGGAGGAGTTCCTGGATATTCTTATTCATGGTCTGGCCCGGGAAGTTTTAGTTCTTCATCACAGAGCCCATCCACAACAGTTCCTAGCTCAACCGGAACTTATACATATAGTGTTGTTATAACCGATAGTGACAGCCCGGCAAATACTATAACTAGAAGTACTTCTGTTACAGTAACCGCGGTGGGTACTCCAGTTGTGGTTACAGGGGTTCCTAGCGCTGAAACAGTTAATTCGATGCAACTTAACGGGTCAATTACAAGTGCTGGTACTGGCGGAAGCATATCATCAAGAGGGTTTTATTATCTTAAGAATACATCAGGAACAGCGGCTAGTGTATCTACGGTTGTAAGTAATGGTATTAAAATTACTCAACCAAGCGGCACTGGAACTGGGTCATATTATATAGTAGAAAGTGGATTAGATTCTGGATCAATATATGATGTCGTAGCTTGGGCTTCAAATGGTACTAACGAAGGAAGGGGAAATGTTGAACAAGGCGAAACAGACCCTGCGGGTACTCGATCAATAACATTTAACCCAGTATCATTAAGTGATAAGCCAGCCTCGGGGGCAACGTATACAGTAGATTTAACATTGTCTAATTTACCGAACTCATTGTTGAATACAAATACAACGTATATAACAGGAGGTACAAACTGGATTTCTAGTGTTACTAGAAGATCCGGAACTAACACCTACGATATAACGTTTGCCACCATGACTGCTCAAAGTAACACTTCCCCAACAAAAAGAGTGGCTACTATAACCTTTACTAATCCAACAACAAGTACAGTGGGAACGCTAAATTGTTCGCAAACATTAGGCGCTTCTATAGCGATAACTTCTGCTATGACCGGAGGAGCTACAACATTTCAAAAAACAGGGGGGACTTTTGGAGTAAATGTTGCAGTGGCTTTTGACCCGAATGGAGTTTTTGCGGGAAATTGGAGTTTCTTTGACACATTGCCCTCTTGCTTACTCCGTCGCCAGCAACTAGTTATGTAGGAAGCACTTCAGGTGTACCTCAGTTTACTATGTCTAATAATACATCTGGTAGCACAAGAAACCATACTTTTGACGTAAGAATAAATGATGGCAACCAAAACGATAGTACTCTTTATGTAAGAGATACCTTAACAATTAGCCAAAATGTCAATGTAGTACCTCTTATTTATGAATACGGTAATTTTACTCATTCACAGAAAACAGGCTTGGTATTTTATAGGAACAATGGATCTTTCCACACAGCTACCTTTAAGTCTAATACGCAGGGTAATAATACAAATGACAATGTTCTTAGGATGACTGTTACCCCAACGGGTATACACGCTAGTGAAATTACATCAGTGCAGTATTATTTAAGCCCAATAACAGGTGACTATAGTAACCCGCACTTTTTGTTAAACAGTACTACTATGACTCAGGTTCATGGACAGATGTTCCAGGTGTTTCAGGAGGTGGGTCATTTAATATGACGATAACAGCTCCATCCACATGGGCCTCACCATCAGCTCAGGTTTTAAAAACTTTACAAATAAGAGCAACATCATCATCTGGCCACACAGCCACTCACCAAGTATCAACTATCAAGAACTCAATAACAAAAATTAATATATGGCAAGCGGGGTTTTAAATTTTGATGTCGGAAATAGAATAACAGGTGTTAACGTAATTGACGGTCACTTGTTATTTACTGACAATAGGAATGAACCTAGAAAAATAAACATAGCGAGATTTAGAGACGATGGCGACCATACGTCTGGCACTACTCAGATATACGGAAGAACATTTCAAAACAGGGATATTACGGTAATTAAAACGCACCCATCTAAAGCACCTACAATAACAATTACATCTACAGATGTTGATGACAGCGTGTTTGAAGAAGTTTTTCCTAGATTATCTTATAGATGGCATTTTAAAGACAACGAGCATTCACCATTTGCGCCTTTTTCGATGCCTGTGTTTCAGGATTTAGGAGCTTTAAATGACACAAACGAAGATAGATTTAAAGAACTTTACGAAACGGGCGATATAACAACTATTAAAAATATTGTTTCTGAATTTACCGTAACGGTGCCATGCGACGTTCCTGATATAATATCTGTTGATTTGCTATACACAGAATCAATATCTTCAACTGTTTATATTGCAGAAACAAAAAAAGTTTCTTCTACAGACATATCAACAGGCACTATTGACTTTACGGTTAATAGTAGAAATTTTTTTAAAGCACTTCCTGCTTCACAATTGAATAGAATATTTGATGAAGTACCCAGGAGAGCTAAAGCACAAGATGTTGTTGGAAACCGTGTAATATATGGTAACTATTTAAATGGGTATAATAACCCAACTGTTACCGCTACGCTCGGTACAGCTAACCAAAGTAATGGGACCGCAGTGTTAGGTGTAAGAACAAATTCAGCATATAATATAGGGGTTGCCTTTATAGATGAGCATGGCAGAATGGGTGGCCTTATAGATTTAGGGGGTATTGAAACTCCATTTTATAATGCAGACCCAATTAAATTAACAGCTCAATTATCAGGTACCCCGCCTACTTGGGCTAAAAAATTTAGATACTATATAAAAGATACGTCTGGCTCAAGGTACAATATAAAGTCTTTTGCTGCGTTTGACAACGAAGGTAATATAAACGCTAATGAAGTTTGGTTGTCATTACCATCAGAGGATATAAACAAAGTACAAAAAGGGGATACTATATATAGAAGAGGCTCTCAGCGCATTAATACATTCCCTGGGTATGGTGGGCAACCTTCTGCTAGTTTTGGGCAAGGAGGCACTGTAGCAGGGGTGAGCTCTTATAATAAAAGAAAAGTGCTTGAAATAAAATCAGAAGCACCTGAATCTGTTAAATATGGAATTGTAGACAATAGATTTGCAACTAGGCTAGACATAGCAAGTAGCCCTAACCATTACGCTTATACAGAAGCTTCTGGATATTATAATACATCACATACCCCTGCCGCTGGAGATATGGAAGTTGCAATTCAAGGCACAACACTATTGTCGCAAATTAATGATGAGTTAGGAGAAAGTAAAATTGTGTATATTGCAATAGGCACTTCGACTGATCAAAAATTTAGGGTTACTGGAGCGGAAGAAATAAAAATAGGCAATACAGGTACTACAGCTGGTACGTTAATAAAATTAGCAACTCCTTTAAATTCAACTGCAACTTCTTCAGCTACATCAACATCTAATGTTGTACTCTATTCAACTCAGTTTGTAGATGAGGATTTACGCGCATTAGATGGGAAATTTTTTATTAAAACAACAAAACAATCATTAGTTGGGACAGATACTATAGGTACTGACTATAATAATTCAATCACTTGGCCTCACTATTTAGATCATTCATCTATGTCATACAATGGGGTATCTGTAGACTTTTTTACTGTTGAAGCAGCAGAAGGGTCTAATTTAGATTTATATTGGGAAGCATCGGAAGATTATGAATTAACCAATGATGCAACATCTGAGTTTGGAATATTAAACACAATAGAGTGGGTTAATTGCATACAATTAGCTTCAACATCAACAAACGCTCCATTTTTAGATGTAGACAAAATATTGGATCAATATAATAGCGTTTCATTTGGTAAAGGTGTAAGAGTTAACACCCCTATAGATGACCCAAGCGAACAGCAAAATATACATAAACTAATATTTTCTGGTATTATAAATCCTAATACAAGAACAAATAGATTAAATGAGTTTATAACAGCTGATGGCATTACTAAGGATATAAATCCAAAGTACGGTGAAATACAAAAACTATACGCACAAGATGATCTTATAGTATTTTGTCATGATAAAGTTGTAAAGGTATTAGCTAATAAAGACGCATTATTTAATGCTGATGAAAATGTCAACCTTATTGCAACGCCAAATGTATTAGGTCAAGCAATAGCGTATAAAGGCAACTATGGTATATCTGATAATCCAGAATCATTTGCAACTTATGGTTTTAATATATATTTTACGGATAGAACAAGAGGAGCTGTTCTTCAGTTGACGCCAATAAATGGACAAATAAATAATATATCGCAGCGCGGTATGCGTGATTTCTTTAGAGACAGGCTGCCAAGCGCAAATTATTGTTTTGGATCATTTGATGTATATTCAAATAAATACGTATTATCAATACAAGGATATGATGCTTCTTTAGGTCTAATTGATACTTATAATATGCTACCCGGTGAACAAGGTGTTAGTAATGCTAGTCTAACCATAGGTTACCATGCAAATGGCGAACAATCAGGCTGGACAAGCAGATATAGTTTTATACCTGAATTTGGTATAAGCACTTTAGGCAAGTACTACACATTTAATGGTGGCCAATGCTGGCTACACCACGACGGGACCTCAGCATATAATAACTTTTATGGAACACAATACAATTCAGAAGTGCAGTTTATATTTAATGACAATCCCACAGCAAGTAGCGAATGGGTATCATTAAATTATGAAGGTACATCTGGTTGGGATTGTGTAGGCATAGAAGCTGATCAAGAAGATGGTGTGACATCATCGGTAGATATATTAGATAGTAAGTGGTTTAAAAAAGAAGGTAAATATTTTGCGCCTATAACAGGAGAAGAAATAACCTATTCGCTAGTACCGGGGGGAAGCCCCAATAGCGACGGTAATTATCCGCTTCAAGATACAGGGCAAAAGCATCCAAAAGCAGGTGTTAAAGGGTTCTTTAATAAAGTAAGGCTTAGAAATAGCGAAACGACTAAGCAAGAGTTATTTGCATTAAGTGCAGAATATTATATTAGTTCGCAATAATTTAATGAAATTACAAGTAAGAAAATTAATTGAAACAGACTGGGGCTTCCTTCCTTCTTGGTGGGAAGCTTACGGTCAATTAGTTCCTCAAAGGGATTTTTTGCCTGACAACGGGTTGGGCGGATTTATGGTGTATAAAGATAACGCAAATATTGCTGCAATGTTTTTATATATGACAAACTCAAAGACTGCAATTCCAGCTATAGTTATTTCAAATAAAGTTTATAGAGAAGACGATAGAAGTGACGCATTACAGTTATTGGTGGACTTTACTCATAATTTTGCAAAAGAATTAGGGTTTAAGTTTTCATTTGCTTGGGCTAAACCAGGCATATTATTAGAAAAATACAAAGAATCAGGTTTCACAATAGATGAAACACCTAGTTACGAATTAATGATACAATATTAGTATGGGAGCAATAATGGCAGTAGGCTCGCTTGTTAAAGGCGGGATAACCATGGCTGGTGCGCTTAAAAATAGAAGTAAAGTAGATAACGAACTTAGAGCAGCCACTGGTGAATTTGATCAAGCAAGAAAAGATTTTAAAGATTTTTCATTTTCCAATCCTTGGACACAAATGGAAAATACTATGGAAGATTTGACTGTTTCAACACAAGCAGCAGAATTCCAGGCTATGCAAGCCGATCAAGCATTGGCGGCAAGTTTAGACACAATGTTACAAGCTGGTGGCGGTGCAGGATCTGCGCAAGCAATTGCACAAGCGGCATTAGCATCACAACAAGGTATTTCAGCAAGCATTCAACAACAAGAGCAGAGAAACGCTATGGCAAGAGCTCAGGGTGCAATGCAAGTACAACAGCGTGTACTACAAGGAGAAGAAGATTTACAATCTCAATCATATATACAAGCGGGTAAAAATCTTAACCTAGCTACATCAAGAAAATTAGCAGCGGATCAAGCAAAGCAACAGAACCAAGATATGTTTATGAGTGGTTTAGGAACTATCGGGCAAGGATTATTTGGCGGAGGTGTTTCAGGAGCGCAAGCCCTAGCTGGCATGAGTGCCGATAAGATAAAAGCATTAACCGATGCTGGTGTTGACATTAATAGCTTAGGAAATAAGCAAGCAGGGTTGTTTGATTTTTTAAAAAAGAAAGACTAAATTATGGCAAGACAATTAGTAAGACCACAAGTTGATTTCGCTGCTGTTGGAGAGGCTGGAATGGTTAGAAACTATGAAGGTGAAGCTTTAGCAGCAATAGGTACTATTATTGGCGAAGCTATTAGTAATGTAAAGCCAAAAGCTGATAAGATAAACGAACAGGAACAAGAGATTGAAAATGTTAAAGTACCTGGGCGTGAAGACACAACCAAAGAACCCGTGCGTGAAGACACAACCGAAGGACCCGTGCTTGAAGACACAACCGAAATAGAGCAAGAGACTAAAAAAGTTGATGAAACTTTATCTGCACCAGTTAAAGGCGGGGGTAAATTAGATAAATACAAATCTGTATACGAAAAATTTACAGACAAGCAAAAAAATGCTTGGACAAAAAGAGGAGCAAAGTCGGAAAGAAGTGGAGTAGAAGATTATATATACTACATGGAGAATGAGCTTCCTGAAGAAAATATAAAAGCAAGAGAAAGTGTTCGAGCTTGGGCGGCTAGCAAGCCAAAAGGGTTTGTTTATGATCCTTCAAATCCAGCACATGTAAATGAGTTTAAAGGTTCTAAATATTTTGACGAAAAATTACCATATAACTTTTTAACACCAAGCCCTGTAAGCCGACTTAAGGACGATAGCCCTTTTGAAAGACAGCGAGCAGTATCAGCAAGACCAAGAAATAGAGGGTTAGCCGGTATGTCAAACGAACAGCAGTTCAACATGCAAGCAATGCGAGGCGCAACAATGTCACAATTACCAAGCGAAGCAAGTGGCAGATCTTTTGTAGAAAAACAAAGATATTTAAGAACACCGTCTTGGGCATCAGGCACATCAGTTGCTGCGGCTATTGAAGGGTGGAATATAGGAGTTGAAGCTTCAAACTATAGAGCGCAAGTTGCCGCTGATTTGAAAGACTACCAGGATAGAGAATGGAAGGATATGCAAGATCAAGCTAAGGAAGATTCATTAATACCTAGATCATTCTTAGCTTCAAGTAAAGCATTGCAAGAAGCTTTTATTGCTGCGCAAGACTTGTCATCTGTAGAAAGAGAAGAAGCAAAGAGCCAAATAAGCGTACAGTTAGCTGACTTAGAAAGATCTAAAACTGTTGTAATGGATTCCCAAAAATTCTTAAAAGAGAACTGGAATAGAATAGCTTGGGATTTAGTCCCACCAAAACAAAAAGACATGTTATTAACACTTATGCGTGGTGGTGGGGTTAATGGTTTTCTTCCAGATGAAAACGGTAAGATGGCTTTCCAGGGTACAACAAGAAACGATGTTCCTTTTACACAAACTCTTGATCAAATAACTGATCCTGAAAATGGGCTACTATCAACATTACCAATGAAGGGTAATATTTATGGAGTTATGGGCACAATTGCTGACGCTGTTGAAAAAAGCGATTATACTAGAAAGACAGTCGATGCTGATGGTATTATAAGAGAACAGCCTGTACCTTTAGATGATTTAAGGAACACTATTGATTACGAACTAAACGAAGCAATTGCTAGTAACGGTTTGAAATCTTTAGCATCATCGCTGCCTATCTATCAAGGCGAAAGAGGCTTAGATGCTTTTAACCTAGGGATGAGATTCTCTCAAGATAACCCTAATCATCCAGTTAATGTAGTTAAAGATAATATGTCAAGAGGTATATTACATAAGCTAACTGCGTATATGGGTCAAGTAACTGAAGAGGAAGGTAAAGGAGCTCTTGAAGATCAGAAGCAACGTAACCGAATGGAAAAAGCTGCTTTTGATGCTGGGCAAAGACGTAGATTAGAGCAACTTAAAGGAGAAATTAAAAGCAAAGAAACTAAGTCAACTTCAGGTCAAAAGAATGCTGATGCTCTTTCTGAAAGTAGATCTTTATTCGCAGATAATATTATAGGAATATTTTCTGAAGGTTTAGACATAAACCAAGCTAAAGCCGCAGGAGAACCTGCATATGATTTAGCTAAGACAATTCCTGGTATTACTGATGCTTATCCTAGTAGCTTATCCCCAAATGAAGAAGTTAAAGCGCAGGAAAATACATTAGTATTAACCGATAAAGATGGGAATGAAGCCTTCTTTATAGATCTTTCTGACTACAGAAAAGCA
>FUIF01023872.1_pt1 | contig 10562 bp, 17 predicted proteins | sample 1003461 | NCBI WGS metagenome assembly FUIF01 (sample SAMEA80401918, study PRJEB19352) | marine metagenome
AGAAAAAATTAAAGAAGAATTATCTGAAATCAAGGAGTTGTTAAAGCATGTTGTATGTCAAATGCAAAGATTGCAATGTAGAATTGACCAGTACGAACAAGAGTCAGTGTTGCGGATGTCCAAACCTGATGACCTTATTGGGTGACAAGATATCTGCGGGGGATCTAAGTCGGGTTGTTTTATTAAGATCTGAAAACTCTGATGAAAATAAAACAGCTTTCACAAAAAATGACTTAGAATATCAAGAGAGCCGACGCAAACGCAAGGTTCGTAAACTAGACTTTGAAGTACGATGATTAACTTAGACGACCTTAGTCACGAAGAAAAAGAATTGTTGTCAGAAGACTGCGAAGACTTTCTTTTACATAGAAATATTCCCTTGCGTTCGCATTCTTATGATAATATTATTATGCATGCGATTCGTGAAGGATATCAAATGAAAAAATTTGATCGTAGAAAACCACAGACACTAGAATAACCGTCCACCAGAACTACCCAAGTTAGATCAGATGGTCTATAATAACAAGGTAATCAAACAGAGCAATGTCTGTCACCACTAAGTTCAAGAAGCACATCAACCTTCTTCGTAATACAGTCGAAGGTCAAGTTGATCTAGATCACCAGTACCCAAAGGTATTTCGTAAAGTTACTAAGTATTATCGTGAGAAAGGTGTTAAGTTCGTAAACGATCCTTGTAACGATTACGAAATTCTGCTAGACTGTCTATACAATGATCTTGTAACTGAAGGTATTATCAATGAATGATCTTGATCCAAAGTCTGTAGCATCGACTAAGACACTTGTTATTCATGAGCGTTATCCTTATCGCTATGTGCAGAAGGGTTACATTCAACTTAATGGTAGACCTGACTTGCGTCTTCAAAAGGCAGATGAGTATAGTAAAAAATACTCTGACATCTATCTTTTTGACAATGCCGACCAGTGTTTTCTAGCTATAGAAGACTTCGAGTATACCAAGTGGTTAGATCCCGCTGGTGTGCCATGTTACCTCAAAGATACCGTATCATCCAATTATTAATTATGTCCTGCAACTCCACATACAAGAACTATCAAGCAGCAACAGATGCTCTCCGTGAGGCAGTCATTGCTGCACTAAATAACGACGAGGAAACAAATACTCTTAGCGAACTCTGGCGTCACTATCTTGGAATGAGATCCATGAGTGACGCAGCATATAAAGATTCACTTAAGTGTGATGATACTCCTTGTTCCAATCAAAGCTTTTGGGAAGATGACGGTATCAGTTTAACCGGCAACCCTGGCACTGCATCTTCTGATACTATTAGTTTTAATTTCAACGACACTATTATTACCACTGGCACTACTGGTGATACTATTCTTGATGGTATTACTTTTGGTGCAGCAGGAATGGTAGATATGGGAGGATTGATTGGAGGTGCTGGGCAAGACACTATTTCTTTTGCATAAATGATAGCATTAATAACTGGTATTACAGGACAGGATGGTTCGTACCTTGCAGAATTTCTCCTTGAAAAAGGATATGAAGTTCATGGCATTGTACGCCGATCCTCTCTTATTAATACTCATAGAATTGATCATATCTATGATCGTATTCATCTCCATTATGGAGATCTGACTGATGCTGGTAACCTCATCAGTCTTATTCAAAAAATTAAACCAACTGAGGTTTATAACCTTGGTGCAATGAGTCATGTTAAGGTGTCTTTCGAGATGCCTGAGTATGTGGGTCAAGTCGATGCTCTAGGAACACTGCGTCTTCTGGAAGCTATTCGTCTATTAGATCATCCCTGTAAGTTCTACCAGGCATCTACTAGTGAATTGTATGGACTCGTACAAGAAGTTCCTCAGAAAGAAACAACCCCTTTCTATCCAAGATCTCCCTATGGAGTGGCAAAACTATACTCGTACTGGATGGTCAGAAACTATCGTGAAGCGTATGGTATCCATGCTAGTAACGGTATCCTATTCAACCATGAATCCCCTAGGAGAGGTGAAACCTTCGTTACCCGTAAGATCACGATGGGATTGTCAAAGATCTCTGCAGGACTGCAGGATATTCTAGAGCTTGGCAATCTGGATGCCAAGAGAGATTGGGGACACGCTAAAGATTTTGTTCGTGGTATGTGGATGATCTCTCAGCATGAGACTCCAGAAGATTTTGTTCTTGCCACTGGCAAGATGCGTAGTGTTAGGGAGTTTGTTGAAGAAGCTTCTCAGTATTATGGATTCAATATTGAGTGGCGTGGAGAGGGATTGGATGAGGTTGGCTTCTGTAAATGTATGAACAGAGACATCATCCGCATCAACCCTAAATATTACCGCCCAACAGAAGTTGAACAACTACTGGGTGATTATACCAAGGCTAAAACTGTCCTTGGATGGGAACCAGAGATTAGTTTTGCGGACCTTGTACAAGACATGTGTATTTACGGACAATGAATAAATTTTACAAAATTGAAAAATGTAGAGTTTGTGGTAACGAACATTTAGTTACGGTACTTGATCTCGGTGATCAGTATCTCTCTGGTATTTTTCCAAAAACGATTGACTTTGGAATGTATAGGGGTCCTCTAGCTCTTGTCAAATGCGATGAGAAGAAGGGTGGATGTGGACATGTTCAATTAGAGCATACCTTTGATCTCCCTACCATGTATGGTGAAGAGTACGGATACCGTTCTGGTTTGAATGGTTCCATGATCCGTCATTTGCGTGAGAAGGCAGAGAAAATCAAGGGTGATACTAACCTAGAGTCGGGTGATATTGTTGTTGATATTGCTGGTAATGATGGCACCTTCCTAGGGTGTTTCCCTCATGATCTTCAGCTCATGAGTATTGATCCTACTTACTAAAAAGTTCAGAGTATTTTATTCCTGACCATGTGAGCTACATTGCAGACTTCTTTTCTGCTGATGCCTTCCGTGAGCGGTTTGGTAAGCAAAAGGCAAAGGTCATTACATCATTCTCTATGTTCTATGACCTAGAGGATCCTTGTGAGTTTGCTCGCCAGGTCCATGAAGTCCTTGATCCTCAGGGTATTTGGGTTCTTGAGCAGAGTTACATGCCTGAGATGCTAAAGCAGAATTCTTTTGATACTGTGTGTCATGAGCATCTGTCTTACTATGGTATGAGACAACTTAAATACATCATGGACAAAGCGGGATTCAAGATTGTTGATTTTGATTTTAATGATGTCAATGGTGGTAGCATCTCTGTTGTTGTTACTCATGCTACTAATAGTGAGCGTAAAGAGTGTACAACTAAACTCACTGGTATCATCGCTCTAGAACTTGAAAAGAAGTTAGATACTATTGAGCCTTGGGAAGAATTTGCTCAGAGAATCAATGATTGTAAAGACCAGTTCTGGAAGATCATGGATTTCTACAAATCAAATGGTGCAAAGATCTGTTGTCTAGGTGCTAGCACTAAAGGTAATGTGACTCTTCAAACATGGGAGATTGGTCCTGATGATGTAGAAGCTATTGGTGATGTTAATCCCGATAAGGATGGATCATTTACACCTGGTACATGGATTCCTATTAAGGATGAAGAAGATATTATAATGAATGACTATGATCTTCACATCGTTCTACCTTGGCACTTTAGATCTTTCTTCCTTAAGAATCCTAAGTTTAAAGGAAAGCGTTTCTTGTTCCCTCTTCCAGAACCTGAAGTTGTAATCGCCCCATGAAAAAAGATTCAAAGATTTATGTCGCTGGTCATCGTGGTTTAGTCGGATCTTCTATTGTTCGTCTTCTAGAGCATGATGGGTATGAAAACATTGTTACTAGGACTAGGCAAGAACTTGATCTTATGGATCAAGAAGCTGTAGAAAGTTTCTTTGATTATGAACAAATTGATTATGTATTTGATGCTGCTGCTCGTGTCGGTGGCATCCACGCTAACGATACTTATTCAGCAGAGTTCATCTATCAGAACACTCAGATTCAAAACAATCTAATTCACAATGCCTGGAAAAGCGGTAGTTAAAAAGTTTTTGTTTTTGGGAAGTGTATGCATCTATCCTAAGTTTGCAGAGACTCCTGTACAAGAAGAGTCTTTGATGTCTGGAGAACTTGAGCCTACCAATGATGCATATGCTCTTGCTAAGATTCATGGTATCTACATGCTTAAGTCCTACTATAAGCAGTATGGTTTCGAGAGTGTTTCTCTTATGCCTGCTAACCTATATGGTCCTAATGATAACTTCCACCCTATGAATGGGCATGTCATTCCAGCGATGATGCAGAAGTTTAATAACTGGACTGAAGGTAATGATCCTGTCACTTGCTGGGGCACAGGTAGTCCTCGTAGAGAGTTTCTCCATGTAGATGATCTTGCTGATGGCATGATAAAGAGTATTCTAAAAGGAAAAAATAAATACGTATAACCTTACACGGGGTAAAGTATTACTATCAAGGATGCTGCCATCGCTGTCACAAACACAGTAGGAAAGGGCTCAGTTGGCATAAAAGATAAAGATAAAGATCAGCCCAGCAGAGGCACTTTAAATATTGACAAAGCAAAAACGGATTTAAAATTTGATCCTAAAATTGATATAGAAAAAGGTATAAAACTATACTATGAGTGGATTAAAGATTCCGTTTACTGGTCTTCAAAAACAGTATAACCGCCTTCGATCAGAAGTATTAGACTGCATTGATATTGTACTGCGTAGTGGCCAACTCATGGACGGTAACTACACACAAGAATTTGAATCATGGTTAGCAAAACGTAACAATTCAGATCATGCTATCACAATTGGTTCAGGTACTGTTGCACTAGAAGCAATTGCCAACTACTATTATAAACAACTTAATCTTAACAAGCCACAGGTTATCGTTCCTAACTTAACCTATCGTGCCACTGCCAATGCATGGATAAATGCTGGCTGGGAAGTAGTAGTTGCTGATACAGACTCCTATGGTATGCTAGATATTGATAGTATTGCAGAACATCACTATGATAATCTTGCAGTATGTTTGGTTGGTTTGTATGGCAACAGTCTAAAGAACTATCAAACACAAAGGTTCCAGGATTTAATTCAAGAACAAGACTGGATAGTTGTAGAAGATGCAGCTCAGCACTGGCTCAGTTGGGATAGCAAAAGAATAAGCACCAGTGCAATAAGTTTTGATCCTACAAAGAATCTAGCAAACTATGCAAATGGTGGGGCAGTTGTTACAAACGTAGCCAGTATTGATAGATTTGTTAGACAGTATAGATCTAACGGAACTGCTACTGCCACCGGCGGTACCAACAGTCGCATGAGTGAAATAGACTGTGCAACAATGTTGGTAAAAACAAAATACATAGACGAATGGCAAGAACGAAGACGAACAATTGGTCTCTACTGGATGGAAAGACTACGTGAAAAATCTAGTACTAGATGTTTGATTGACAGTTCTAATGCACAAGAACATTGTTTTCACAAATTTGTTATTGATATAGACACAGATAGAAACATCATGCAAACCTGTTTAAAAGAAGCAGGCGTTGATACCAAAGTACACTATGAATATGGTATAAATGAAATAGGGTCATTTCAAGGTGTAAAGCCAATGTTGGCAAGCAGTACAAGTTTATCAAGACGAGTGCTCAGTTTGCCTATATATCCTGAACTTACTGATCTTGAAGTTGAGTACATAATTGATCAGGTGTTAGGTTGTGGTGCTTGAACAAGTAATCAGCTAACCATTCCCATTCATATGTTAAACGCAAACTAGAAAAATCACCGTCAACAGATTCATAGTAATCTACTGCATCTTGTGCACCTATTGCACTCCAACCAGCCACAGCAGACGTTGTATCCGCTTGTAACCACTGGCTAAGACGGTAGTTGTTGTCTATGTTTGGTAACGAATGCTTTAATTTTAAACATTCACGAAACGCACTACGCCATGCAATCCAAGGGTCATCTGCATAACGTGCAACACCACTTAGCAACGGAACAACTTCATGTTCTTGATCAAGTGTAAAATCCAGGCCTTGTGCCTGATTGATTGCTACTAGTTTTTTGTTATAGGCAATCATTGCCATATGACCATATACCAATCCATTAACGGGATTTTCAGCATTAAATATATAATGCTTTGCTTGTTGTAATCTATCTGGTTGCCAGGACCAATCAAAGTGTTCGTTAACTTCTAATTTGGCAAATACACAAAACGCCCAGTCAGTGTTGCTGGCTTCTAATCCAGCACGATACGCTTCTGCTCTTCCTTTTACTCCGTCTACTCTGACTATACGATTATCACCTTTGTGTACATGATTGAGATGTTGCCAGTTAAGTTCAGCATTTGATTCTCCATTGCTTATAAACACAATGTCCAATGGAGTTGATTGTGATGTAACATGTTTTTTATCAATCCATTGATAATCATAAACTTGCGTACGGATATGATTTTTTGCGTCCCGAGGTACTAATACACTTTCGCTGCCTTTTCTTAGAGGAACAACTGTTCGTAATCTTTCCTGCCACAAACTTACGGTTACTGCGTTCTCTGGTTGATATCTATAAAATTGTACTACTGGTTCTTGAAAATCATGACTCCATACTGCATCTACCACACTATCTGTATCAAATTTTATTGCAGGTGGTGTGTTTCTCTTTACTGTGTTTTCAACAAAGTTAAGTGGTGCATAGTATTCTAAAAGTTTATGTCTTTTGCAGTTTCTAAAAAACTTGGTACATGTATAAAAAATGTATCTCCAAATTTTTGTTCGTTACTATAGAATACATGCAACATGCGATTTTGCCACAGTGCTGGATGCCAACTGAAGTCAAAGTCTGCATAATTGCATAAGTCACTTATTACCCATACATATTCTGCATCTATCTTTTTCAGCGTTCTTTTAAGAGTGTCAAGGTAATTGCTTATAAATCTTGTTGTGGCTAAGACGTCTACACTATCCACAGTGTATTCAGCGTTAAGATGTTTAATCAAAACTGCTCCACTGGCTACTGCACGTACTCTTGATGTTATATCACCAACAAACTTGGTCTTTGTTGCTCCAGGTACAGTGTAAGTTGGTCCGCCGGTCTTTTGATGTTGCGTGCCAAACTGATATATGTAAGGCGGTTCAGCAATGTCATGATGCCAGGTGTAGTCAAAGTCGCTGTTACAGTTGTCCCATTTAGTGTCATCCTGCAAACGCAATACTAGGTTATCTGAATTGTACTTTGTTTCAGTGTAACCTGCTTTTGGTATTAGATATGTGCCTGAATCCTTTTGCCATTGACTAGCAAACGCATGTCTAAAGTGTTTTTCCCAAGGAACTGGTTCCCAACTAAAGTCAAAGTCGGAATAATCACAGTGCTTGTTTAGCACCCATAAGTACCTAGTCTTGCACTGTTCAAGAGCTTCTTTAGAGTATGAGTAACATCTATCAAACATGATACGTATTGACGAAATTTATGACAATGTAATGTTGCCACTTGTGAAACAAAGTCCTAATACTGCATTGCACTGGTTTGATCCATTTGGTAGTGTTCAGTATACAGATCTTGTCAGCAAGCCAGTGATACACGGTGACGTAAGACGAATTATTATGTGGGATCAAGAACCTCTCCATCGTAATCTCTTTGCTCCATTTATCAAAATAATTAAACCGCCTATTCTTATGCGACCCGATGCGCCTTATGGAACGCCCGATCGTCCACATGGGGTTAAAGGACCAATCATTATTGTTACAAGCGAATGGCAAAGTGAAGATGTTGACTGGGCCATTGATACTTATGGGCTCGAAACTGGATATTATTTTTTTCATGCTTGGGCAGCCCTTGATTGGTATCGTGGTTATAATCGTATTAGTTTAGCACAAAAATTCTCAGAACGCAAGCCTTATAATACATTTCTTTGTCCTAATAATATAATTGGTGGAGAACGCCGCCACAGAATAGAAATGCTACAGCAGTTTGTTGGGCGTGATTTATTAGATAAAAAACCTAATATCATTTCCTGACGTATGTCCATATGAAGGACAAAGTCTGCAATTATTATGTGTGAAATATGATTTAGATTGTCCTAAAGTGCGATTACCACTTATGATTGATAACGGTTCAGGTTATGCGGCACAGAGTCATCGAATTGATTTATGGGAACAAGCAAACAATAGTTTAATTCATGTGGTTACTGAAACTGTTTACAAAGGAAGAAAAAATCATTTAACTGAAAAATCATTTAAGCCTATTGTGATGCAACAACCATTTATAATACAAAGTTGTAAGGGCAGTTTAGAGTATTTGCGTAGGTATGGATTTCGTACATTTGGCGATTTTTGGGACGAATCATATGATGAAGCAGATGATTCAACACGCACATACGAAATAGGCAAACTGTTAGAAGACATAAACACTATGACCCAAAAAGAAAAGACCCAGCTGCAAACCGCCGTAAATAGTACTGTAGAGCATAATTTTAATTGGTTCTACAGTGCTGAGTTCGAAAAACTCTTATGGGATGAACTACAAGGAATGATGGCAAAATGGACATAATCAAAGATTTAGCAGAAACTATTGCTTTCAAAACGTTACAAATCTTTATTTTTTATTACCAGCGAATTTGTCTGTAGAAACCATTACTGCTGATGCCGTACGTGCAGGTTTTAACGCAGAAAATTTGCATTTTATATCAAAAACCACTAAAAGTCATGATCTTGCTGGTATAGAGTATATGTGTAACGATGAACAACTGTATAGGCATCGTAATAGAAGTATGCCGACGGTATTTCATCAACAGGCACGTACAAAGAATTTTACAGCACTAGTTCGCACGCACAAGGAATGGCGTGCGTACACGATGGCACGGTTGTGGAGCAAGGGTTTACACGAACATGGTTACTTTAGTTACAACAATCAAGTCACTGTAGAAGAAGACATAAATCCAATTGATACCAGCAATCTTGGTAGTCTAAAACATCATACTGAATTCTTTTTACAACTTGCTCCTTTTCATTGCGACTTATTAACTGCTGATGAACATGCTGATATGAAATACACTGTAGGTCTGCATCACAGCGATGCATACTTTAACTTTGTAATAGAAAGCGAACTCACAGGTCCTGTACGCTTAACAGAAAAAGTTTTTAAAGCAATAAAGAATTGTCAACCATTTGTAATTGCAGGCGCATATGGTAGTGTACAACAACTACGTGAAATGGGCTATCGCACATTTGATACAGTGGTTGATCATTCATACGACGCCATAGAAGATACAACTGAACGTTGGGAAGCAGTTTGTGCAGAAATGTGTAGAATTGCAAAATCAAAAAAGACGCACGGTATGTATACAGATTGTAAAGATGATCTCATACACAATCAAAAATTATTTTTAGAAAAAGAAAGTACGAATATATTAATATGTCCAAAGTAAGCAGTTATACCAGCTGGCAGCCACTTGAAGAAGTTATAGTAGGTAGAGCCTATACACCAGACTACTTTGATTTCATTGACGATAGTACAGTGCGAGATCAATTAGGACAGATATTAGATGAGACTAACGAAGACTTGGACAAACTACAACGTACATGCGAAACATACGGAGCTGTTGTTAAACGTCCTGGACTGATTAGCAAAAAAGATTTTGAATATTTCAATTTAAAAGATAATGGTGCACCGTTACCGCCTTTAACTCCCAGAGATTGGCAAATCACCTTAGGAGATAAACTGTTACGTGTTCTAAGAGTCTTAGAGTTAGATGATGTCTGTGCAGACTATGGCGACGCAGTGATAAATCCTCATGGAGATATTTTAGCTCATGACCCAAATTGTGTTATAGCTGGTGCCAGTGCAAGTTGCATAGTACGTTGTGGTACTGATGTATTCTTTGATAACAGTGATTATCTAACTCCTGAGCAAAGTCGTTGGATACAGGAAAATGTATTAGACAGTAGATATCGTTATCACGAAGCAATTACAGACGGACATGGTGATGCAGTGTTTGCAATACTTAAGCCTGGAGTATTGTTAAGTAGCAAATGGGATGATCAGTTGGATTTAGACAATGATTTTCCAGGGTGGGACGTAAGCAAACTAGAACACAGCACTATCGCACATGCAATGGCAGTAGGCAAATTTAAAGAAGAAAACTTTAATGGTGCTTGGTATGTACAAGGACAAACTCCTACAAAGGAGTTTACAAATTTTGTTGATACCTATCTTAAAGAATGGGTCGGCTATGTAAGCGACACAGTGTTTGACGTCAACTGTTTGGTACTGGATGAAGAGAATGTTATCTTTAGTGCGTACAATAAACAGGTTTTTGATTACTGTGAGAAACACAGAATAAATCCAATTATTTCAGAACTAAGACACAGTTATTTTTGGGATGGCGGTGTAAGCTGTTGCACACAGGATATTAGACGTAAAGGCGGATTAGAAACTTATCTCTAATAAAGTAATCCATAAGCATAGCACCAAAGTTCTAAACCAACATAGTATGCAATATAAGCAAGTATAGGCAAAACAAGTAAGCCAAATATCATTTTTGTATCCATTAGTACCAACCCATTATTAATTTGGTTTCTTCTGGAACCATTTCCATTGTAAACTGCGGTTCAAA